>Ga0206116_1000088_pt1 | contig 145291 bp, 122 predicted proteins | sample 3A1Ametagenome_FD_178000 | JGI IMG/M metagenome (GOLD analysis project Ga0206116, IMG submission 178000) | Enriched microbial communities from leaf-cutter ant dump, University of Wisconsin, Madison, United States - 3A1A | ecosystem: Environmental > Terrestrial > Nest > Insects nest > Nest dump...
TCCTCGGACAGGACGCCGCAGGTCTTCTCGTCCTTGTACTTGTTGTAGATGTATTCGGCGGCGAAGTGGTTCTTGATGACCTTGTCTTCCATGACGCCCATGCCGGTTTCCGCCACCGCCATCCTGGCGAGCGGGATGCGGGCGTTGGCGGCGGCGAGTGCTGCGCTGCGGAAGATCAGGTCGACCGTCTCCTGCGGATAGTCGGCGAAGCGCGACTGCGCCGCCTTCACCCGCGCGATCAGGGCGTTCAGGTCGGAAAGGGTTTTAACGGTCTTGACCATGATCGGGCGTCTCCCGTCGGGTGTCGCCAAAGGGCCGGTTTGCCGGCCCGGACCCCCCGACTCTCTCGGTTCCATGCGATATGTAGGAAACCTACATCCCGCCCGGCGGTGACGCAAGAGTGGTCCTACCACTTGGCGCGAGATTTGATCTGGATCATCTCAGGGCAAGCGGATGTGGGTGTTTTCCTGTAGGGTTGGCGGACATATCTCAGCATGTACCGGCAGAAGATCGCTCAAACCAAAATGTAGTTTAACTACATTGTGGCTGGGCGCGGGAGGAATCCCAGTCATGCGCAGCAAAGGCCCATGAAAAGGCGAGGCTCATGCCCCCGCCTGTCCTTCGTACCACGGCTTGGTTGCCTTGACGATGCGCACCACGGACAGCATCACCGGGACTTCGACCAGCACCCCGACCACGGTGGCGAGTGCCGCCCCGGAGCCGAGCCCGAACAGGCTGATGGCTGCCGCCACCGCCAGTTCAAAGAAGTTGGAGGCGCCGATCAGCGCGGCGGGTGCCGCCACGCACCATGCCACCCCGAACCGGCGCGACAGCCAATAGGCCAGCCCGGCGTTGACATAGACCTGGATCAGGATCGGCACCGCCAGCAGCAGGATCACCATCGGCTGCGCCAGGATCTGCTCGCCCTGGAAGCCGAACAGCAGGACCAGCGTGCTCAGCAGCGCCAGCAGCGACACCGGCTGGATGCGGCCGAGCACGCGTTGCAGCGCCGGCTCGCCGCCGGCCGCCAGCAGGCTGCGCCGCCAGATCTGAGCCGCCATCACCGGGATGACGATGTAGAGCAGCACCGACAGCAGCAGCGTGCCCCACGGCACGGTGATCGACGCCACCCCCAGCAGCAGCCCGACCAGCGGCGCGAAGGCGAACACCATGATGATGTCGTTCAGCGCCACTTGGCTCAGCGTGTAGTGTGGTTCGCCGTCGCACAGGTTCGACCACACGAACACCATGGCGGTGCAGGGGGCGGCGGCCAGCAGGATCAGCCCGGCGATGTAGGAGGAGATCTGCTCCTGCGGCAGCAGCGGGGCGAACAGATGGCCGATGAACAGCGTGCCGAGAAGCGCCATCGAGAAGGGCTTGACCGCCCAGTTGATGAACAGCGTCACGCCGATGCCGCGCCAATGCTCCTTCACCTGCCCCAGCGCGCCGAGGTCGATCTTCAGCAGCATCGGCACGATCATCAGCCAGATCAGCAGGGCGACCGGCAGATTGACACGGGCGACCTCGGCGGCGGCAATCGCCCGGAACAAGCCGGGCACCAGATGGCCGAGCGCGATGCCGGCGACGATGCACAGCGCCACCCAAAGGCTGAGATAGCGCTCGAAGGTCCCCATGGCGGGACGCGTGGCCGGGGCGGACTGGATGTCAGCGGTCATGGATCTGCCCCCACATCACGATTTTGCCTGCGCCATCTCGTCCATCCGCCGCTTCAGCGCCATGCGGTCGAGCGACGCGATGGGCAGGCTGGCGAAAGCCTGGATGCGGCGTTCGATCTGCCCGAACACCGTGGCGGTGAAGGCTGCCTTCTCCGCATCGGTCCCTTCGGCGCTGGAGGGGTCGGCAAAGCCCCAATGGGCGCTGATCGGCTGTCCCGGCCACACTGGGCAGACCTCGCCCGCGGCGTTGTCGCAGACGGTGACGATGAAATCCATGTGGGGCGCGCCGGGTGCTGCGAACTCGTCCCAGCTCTTCGACCGGAGGTCCGCCGTCGGAAAGCCCAGCCGCTCCAGCAGGTCGCGGACGGTGGGGTTGATGCGCCCGGACGGCTGGCTGCCGGCGCTGAAGCCGCGGAAGCGGCCCTTGCCCTCCCGGTTCAGCAGGCATTCCGCCATGACGCTGCGGGCGCTGTTGTGGGTGCAGAGGAACAGCACGTTGTAAACGCAGTTTTCGGCCATTTTCCGCTCCGTTTTCCGGATGTCAGCAGCCGCAGCGCGGGCTTGAGGTCTTTTCGGTGTTGGCCGCTTCCGGCGTCGGCGCACAGACCGGGATGCAGGCGCCGGCACTGGACGGCCGGCCGCAGCAGTTTTCCGACAGGAAGCCGACGATGCCGTTCATCCGCTCGAAATCGGCCGAGTAGATCAGCGACCGGCTCTCGCGCCGCTGGAGGATCAGCCCGGCATTGGTCAGCGCCGACAGGTGGAAGGACAAGGTGGCCGGGGGGACCGCCAGCGCCTCCGCAATCGATCCGGCGGCGCGGCCCTCCGGCCCGGCTTCGACCAGCAGGCGGAAGATGTCCAACCGCGTCTCCTGCGCCAGCGCCGCCAGCCCGGCTAGGACATCCTTCTTTTCTATCGTCTTTTCCATGCCGACCGTCCATTGCAGGAACCCGCAAGACCAGCCCGGCGCTGGTTCGATGATTCCATAACTATCGAAATGACACGCAACGGCCTTTGTGGTCAACCTCATTTCCATGAAAGTAGAAATAAGGGAGCCCCATACTGCCCTCTCTCATGGAAAGGTTGGAAATGATAGAGAAGAACGCACGCTTAAGAGGAATAGCATATCATCTAATGTATATTCAGTCATATAGCGCAATATTTTGATGATATGATTTAGAGTTTTTGTAGACAAACGAGTTCGCGATAAATACCTCTATGGATAAGGACGGCGATAAAGAAAAAACAAAAGCGCCGAACTCTTCTTTGAAGTCATCCCTTATGCGACGGACTGCCTCCAGGAGGCGTCGTAACTGCCCGCTGTGCCGTCGGTGCAGCGCGCATCGTCCTGGACACGGAGATTTTTCCATCATGACCGCGACCATGCAACTCGTCGAATTCGGCACCGCCGACATCGAGAACACCCTTGGCAAGATGAGTGCGGCGGACATCGACCGTCTGGCCTTCGGTGCCGTGCAGCTCGATGCCGCCGGCCGCATCCTTCAGTACAATTCGGCTGAAGGCGCCATCACCGGGCGCGATCCGAAGACGGTCGTCGGCAAGAATTTCTTCACAGAGATCGCCCCCTGCACCAACACCCCGGCCTTCAAGGGCGTGTTCGACAAAGGTGTCAAGTCCAAGGACCTCAACACGATGATCGAATACACCTTCAATTACCAGATGAAGCCGACCAAGGTGAAGGTCCACATGAAGAAGGCCCTGATCGGCGACAGCTACTGGGTTTTCGTCAAGCGCCTGTGAGCCGGTTGCCATGACGATCGATCGCTGGTGGCAGGATCGCGACGCTCTGGGCAGGGTCGTCCGCGATCTGCTGGCGGGTGAATTCGCCCGGCTCCGGCCGGGCGCCACACCGCCGAGCGGATACACTCCCTGGCCTGAAACGCTCCCGCTCGGTCCCGACGGGGTGGGGGCGGATTCCCTCGACCTGCTGCAACTCGCCTCGGCCCTCAACGAGGCCCTGCACCTCCACCGCAGCGGCATCGAGGATTACCTGCTGGTGCGGCGGACGGTAGGCGACTGGCTCGACGTCTGCGAAGCGGCGCTCGGCCGCTTCGACGGCACCCTGGGTTTCCGCACCTCGGGCAGCACCGGCGAAGGGAAGCGTTGCGAGCATCCGCTGGCCGCGCTGGAGGAGGAGGCCGATGCGCTTGCCGCCCTGCTGTCCGCCGGTCCGGTCGCTCCGCGGCGTATCGTCAGCGTCGTCCCGGCCCATCACATCTACGGCTTCCTGTTCACCGTGCTGCTGCCGAACCGTCTGGGGGTTCCGGTGGTGGATGGACGCGCCGCGTCGCCCGGCGGGCTGGCGGCCCGGCTCGAACCCGGCGACCTCGTCGTCGCCCATCCCGACTGGTGGGGCGCCCTGCTGCGGTCCGGCGCAGGGCTGCCCGACGGCGTGACGGGCACCAGCTCCACCGCCCCTTGTCCTGCGGACACGGCGCATGGCTTGCGCCGGCTCGGGCTGGCGCGGCTGGTGGAGGTGTTCGGCTCGTCGGAAACCGCCGGACTGGGCTGGCGTGAGAGCCCGGGCGCCCCGTTCCGGCCCTTCCCCTGGTGGCGGTTCGGCGAGCAGGGCGAAGTGACCCGCCGGCTTGCCGATGGAACCCTTTTGTCCGCGACGCTTCAGGACCGGCTGGATCACAGCGATGACGGCTTCCGTCCAAGCGGTCGCCTCGACACGGTGGTGCAGGTCGGCGGCGTCAATGTCTCGCTGGCGGCGGTGCAGGCGCATCTGGCCGGCCATCCCGACGTCGAGGCGGTGGCGGTAAGGCTGATGCGTCTGGAGGAGGGCACGCGCCTGAAGGCGTTCGTCGTCCCGGCAGCCAACGCGCCGCCACAGGAGGACCTGTGCCGGCGGCTGACGGAGTGGATCGAGGCAACCCTTCCGGCGCCGCAACGGCCGCGCGCGCTGGCCATCGGGCCGGCATTGCCGGTGAATGCCATGGGAAAACCCCGCGACTGGCCTGTGGCGTCGCAGGGCTGATCGGGATAAGGGCAAATTGACGGGCGATCCGGTCCGGGGCTGCCTCGTTCGGCGGTTCCGGACCGGTCGCGAAGATCCTGAAGCGGGAGGTCAGAAGCCGATGATGCCCGTCATCCACAGCAGGATCACGATAATTCCGGGAACGCCCAGAAGCCAAAGCAGGATAGGCATGCGTTTCCTCCATATTCAGGTGTTCAGTCTGCAAGAGCGCTGCTCTTCGATGCTGCTGAATTAACGGAGTGACTTGCCGGTCTGTTCCCTCGTTTCTCCCGCCGAGACCGCGCTTCGCGTAAAAATTTTGTCGGTACCGCCGATGGCGTCGCCCGTGATTGCGTCGCAGCAACGACGATGATGCCTTCAATCCTCCAGCAGCGACCGCTCTGCGGCGATGATCGACACCAGGGCGTCCATCACCGCCCGCACCCGTGCCGACCGCCGGAGATCGTTGTGCACCAGCAGCCACAGCTCGCGCGGCTGCGGCGGCGGAAGGCCCGCGGCCGGAACCGCCGGAACCAGGGCGGGAGCCAACGCCGCGTCCACCCGACCCAGGAAATGCGGGATCGCGGCGATGCCGATGCCGGCCGCTGCGGCGGCGCGCAGGCTCATCAGATCGTTGGCGCGGAAGACGAAGGGGCGGCGGCTGGCCACCTGCCGCAGCCAGCGCTGCTGCGGGACATGGTCCATGCTGTCGTCATAGCCGATGAACTCCCAGTCGGCCTCGTTGCGGCCGTCGAGATAACCCGGCGTCGCATAGAGTCCGTAGCCCATCGCGCCGATGCGGCGGGCGACCAGCCCGTCGTCCTCCGGCCGTTGCAGGCGCAGCGCGAGGTCGGCCTCCCGCCGGGTCAGGCTGACCGCACGGACGTCGCCGACCAGTTCCACCACCAGCCCGGGCAGCGTCCGCCGCAGGCCGGCCAGCCGTGGGGCGAGGAAACTGCTGGAGAAGGCTGGCGGGGCCGACAGGCGCACGACACCGGCCGGCTCGCCCGGCTGGCCGCGCGCATGGCGTTCCACCGCCAGCACCCCATCCTCCACCCGGCGGGCCAGGACTGCGAACTCCTCCGCTTCCGCGGTCGGGGCATAGCCGCGCGGCAGCCGGTCGAACAGGCGCAGGCCAAGGTCGGCTTCCAGCGCCGCCACCCGGCGGGCGACGGTGGAGTGGTCCACCCCCAGCCTCCGCGCCGTCGCCGACAGGCTGCCGCTGTCCGCCAGCGCCAGGAAGACGCGCAGATCATCCCAGTTCATCGGCCCCGTTGACCGGCCCATCCCATCGGACCCTCCGCCTCTGCGCAAAAACACCCAGGATTTGGGTGACTTTGCCGAATTTCAGTGCGCTGCGCCACAGATTAGCCTCCGCGTCATCGCAACGATCAACGGAGACAGCCGATATGATCCGCTCAATCCAGATGGCCGCGCCGGGCGGTGCCGAGGTGATGCTGCCCACCCTCATCGACCTGCCTGCCCCGCGCGAGGGTGAGATCCGCCTGCGCCATGCCGCTGCCGGGGTCAATTTCGTCGACATCTACCACCGCACCGGCCTCTATCCGCTGCCGGCCTATCCCGCGACGCTCGGCGTCGAGGGCGCCGGCGTGGTGGAGGCGGTCGGGCCGGGCGTGAACGGGCTCGCGGTCGGCGACCGCGTCGCCTGGGCCGGGCTGCCGGCCGGCGGTTACGCCGAGGCGCGCCTGCTGGCTGCCGACCGCGCGGTGCGCCTGCCGGATGGTGTGGAGCCGGTGGCCGCCGCGTCGCTGCTGCTGCGCGGCATCACCGTCCACATGCTGCTCAACCGGGTCTGCCCTGTCGGACCGGGCAGCACGATCCTGGTGCATGCCGCCGCCGGCGGGCTCGGCCTTCTGCTGACCCAATGGGCGAAGGGCCTGGGCGCCACCGTCATCGGCACGGTCGGCAGCGGCGCCAAGGCCGAAACCGCCCGTGCACATGGGCTCGACCATGCGATCCTGTATCGGGAGGAGGATTTCGTCGCCGCCGTGCGCGACCTGACCGGCGGGCGCGGTGCCGACGTCGCGGTGGACGGCATCGGCGGCGACACGCTGCGCCGGACCTTCGACGCGGTGCGGCTGTTCGGCACCGTGGCCAGCGTCGGTCAGGCCGGCGGGCCGGCCGCCCCGGTCGAGCTGTCCGAACTGGGACCGCGCCGTTCGCTCTGCCTCGCCCGGCCCAGCGTGTTCGCCTACATGGCCGATCCCGCAACCTACCGTGCCGCCGCCGGGGAGGTGCTGGCCCGCGTCGCCGCCGGACTCAGCGCCGGTCCGGTGACTTGCCTGCCGCTCGACGCCGCGGCGGACGCCCATCGCGCGCTGGAGGGGCGGGACACCAGCGGCGCCCTGGTCCTCACGCCCGGTTGAGGCGCGCCGCCGGGACCAGCCACTTCTCCATGGCGTAATTGTGGATCGGCACATCGCCGATTTTGAGGTCCCGGCGTTCCAGCAGGGTGAAGCCGCGGCGCAGCAGGAAGGGGCGGGCGGCCTCGCTCGCCTCCACATGCAGGCGGGGGTGGCCGAGTGCCAGGGCGCGTGCCTCCAGCACGTCGACCAGCGCCGACATCACCCCGCGGCCGGCCGCCTCCGGCGCGCAGTAGAGGAAGTTGATGTGGCCGTCGCTCTCGACGTCGCTGAAGGCCACCGGCCGGTCGTCCCCGTCCACCGCGACCAGGGCGATGCGGCCGTCGCCATAGGCTTCCCGCACCCGCTCCACCGTCGGCGCCCGTGCAGCCCAGGCCTCAACCTGCTCGGCGCTGTAGAAGCGCGGGCCGATGCCGCGGACGGAGCGGGCGTAAAGCTGTGCCAGGACGGGCGCGTCCGACGGCCGGTAGTCTCTGATCCACATCTGTCCCACTTCTCGGCCTATCTTCAGGCGATCATTTCGCCGGCGCCAGCCGCAAGACCGCGCCGTCCGCGGCATCGGTGACGGCATAGAGGGCGTCGTCGGGACCCTGTGCCACATCGCGGATGCGCGCGTCGAGCGGAATGCGCTCCACCTCCTTCGCACTGGTCCCATCGATGGCGACGCGCACCAGCCCCTTGGCGCTGAGGCCGCCGATCAGGGCGCTGCCCTGCCAGTCGCGGAACAGCCCGCCGGTGTAGAAGGCCATGCCCGACGGCGAGATCACCGGCGTCCAGTGGATCACAGCGTCGGTGAACTCCTTGCGGGTCGGCGGGTCGGGGATGTCGCGGCCGTCGTAATGCTTGCCCCAGCTGACCAGCGGCCAGCCGTAATTCTTCCCCGCTTCCGGCCGGTTCAGCTCGTCGCCGCCCATCGGCCCCATCTCGGCGATCCACAGCGATCCGCTGCGCGGGTCGATGGCCGCCGCCTCGATGTTGCGGTGTCCGTAGGACCAGACGGCGGCGGCGGCAGCTCCCTCACCGGCGAAGGGGTTGTCCTTCGGAGCCGAGCCGTCGCGGTTCAGCCGGACCACCTTGCCCAGCGTGTTGTCGCGGCTCTGCGCCGGATCGAACTTGTAGCGTTCGCCCAGCGTCAGGAAGATATGGCCGTCGGGCGCGAAGGCGATTCGGGTGCCGAAATGGTTGCCGCCGTCCACCTTGGGTGACTGGCGGAAGATCACCTTGAAGTCCTCGATGCCGCGCTCGCCCAGCGTGCCGCGCCCCAGCGCCGTCCCCGCCGTGCCGCCGTGCCCCGGCTCGGCATAGGCGAGGTAGAGGAGGCGGTTGCGGGCAAAGTCGGGATCGACGGCCACGTCCATCAGCCCGCCCTGGCCCTGGTTGAACACCTTCGGCGTCCCGGCCAGCGGGGAGGAGAGGGATCCGTCGCGCGCCATGATGCGCAGACGCCCCGGCTTTTCGGTCACCAGAGCCCGGCCGTCTGGCAGGAAATCGATGCCCCAGGGCCGCTCCAGCCCGTCGGCGAAGCGGCTGACCGCCACCGGCCCGGCGCTGGTGCGGACGGTCTTCACCGCCTGGGCGTTGCCCTGCTGGGTCTGCGCCTGCGCGGGGGCAAGCGGAATGGCAAGTGCGGTCACAAGAGCGGCAATCGGGGCAGTGTCCGACAGGGTCAGGGTGCTGCGCATCGCGATCCTCCGGTTTTTCAGGGTTGGCCTTGCAGATGGGGGTGCCGGGCCGGCGGCCAAGGCCGGCTCCCCCGAAAGACTCCACCGCCGATATGGCCGACTGGAGCTTGGACGCAATTCGTCACATGATTGTGCGCATACCCGGGTCATCCGATCTCGTATTCCGGCTGTTACCGTTCCGTTGCGTCGTTCGGAGCAGGGCACGGGGTATGGAAGATTTCTTGCGCCGGCTGTCGTCCGGCCTGCCACGCGCCACTTGGGCACAGTATGGGATCACACTGCTGCTGGTCGGGCTGACGGCGCTGGTGCGCCATGCGCTCGACCCGCTGCTGTTCAAATACCCGTTCCTGCTCTTCATCCCGACCATCTTCGTCGTCGCCCTGCTGTTCGACCGCGGATCGGGCTATCTGGCGGCGGTGCTGTCAGGGTTGTGTTCGGCTTGGTTCTTCATGAAGCCGGAGGGGATGCTGTGGATCGACGAGCCGGGCGACCGTCTGGCCTTCCTCGTCTACATGGGCCTCGGTTTCGGCATCGCCGGCGGCGCGCATGCGCTGCGCCGCGCGAACGACCGGCTGCGCGAATACTCGGACCGGCTGGCCGCCACCAATGTGGAAAAGGATCTGATGCTGCACGAGATCCATCACCGGATCCGCAACGACCTGCAACAGATCTGCGCCCAGCTGACACTCGCCGCCCACAAGGCAGGGGAGGGGGCGGGGCAGGACATCGTCAGCGGCACCATCGAGCGGATCGGCGTGCTGGCCCGCGTCTATGTCCGGCTGCGCCGGGTGGAAGGCGTCAACATCGTCAGTTCGAAGGATTTTCTGGAAAGCCTGGTCGAGGACATCCAGCTCGGCGTCGTCGGGGTGCGGCCGGTGGCGGTCAGCGCCGACGTGGATGACGCCGATCTCGACATGGGCGTCGCGGTGGCGGTCGGCACCATCGCCAACGAGCTGGTCACCAACGCGCTGAAATACGCCTTCCCCGACGGTCGGGCCGGCCGCATCGAGCTGAGCTTCCGCAAGGAGGCGACCGGGTGCGTGCTGTGCGTCTGCGACGACGGCGTCGGCATCCTGTCCGACCGGCCGCAGGGGAGCGGGCTGGGCGGCCGGATCGTCCGGCAGCTTGCCCTGCAACTGCGCGGCAGCCTCGACATCGAGCCGCGGCCGGAGCGCGGGGTGAAGGCGACCCTGCGCTTTCCCTGCTGCCAAGGGACGGCATCCCCCGGGCACGGCCCCTCCGCCTTCTGAGGAACGGGCCGTGGCGGCGTCGTGGGGACGGGCGATTTTCCGCGGCCGGTTAATCTGCATCAACGCAACCGTCCCCCAGCGGTGCCAGACTGGCCGGCGTGAAGCACAGCGCCGGCCGCGGGCCGTTTGCCAAAGTCACGCCAGACAGCCCCCCGACCGGCAGCCACCATAACTGGGAGGACGCCATGGTCATGATGAAAGCGGCGGTGTTCGTCGAACCGGGCCGCATCGTGCTGGACGACAAGCCGATCCCCGACGTCGGGCCGCTCGACGCGCTGATCCGCATCACCACGACGACGATCTGCGGCACCGACATCCACATTTTGAAGGGCGAATATCCGGTTGCCCGCGGCCTGACCATCGGGCACGAGCCGGTCGGCATCATCGAGAGGCTGGGCTCCGCCGTCACCGGCTACCGGGAGGGGCAGCGGGTGATCGCCGGGGCCATCACCCCCAGCGGCCACAGCAACGCCTGCCTGTGCGGCTGCCACTCCCAGGACGGCGCCGGCACCCGGCATGGCTGGAAGCCGCTGGGCGGCTGGCGCTTCGGCAACAGCATCGACGGCTCCCAGGCCGAATACCTGCTGGTCCCCGACGCGATGGTCAACCTCGCCCCCGTCCCCGACGGGCTGACGGACGAGGAGGTGCTGATGTGCCCCGACATCATGTCCACCGGCTTCGCCGGGGCGGAGCGTGGCAACATCCGCATCGGCGACACGGTCGCGGTGTTCGCGCAAGGCCCCATCGGCCTGTGCGCCACCGCAGGCGCCCGGCTGAAGGGCGCCACCACCATCATCGCCGTCGACACCGTGCCGGTGCGGCTGGAGATGGCGCGGCGGATGGGGGCCGACCATGCGGTGGACTTCCGCAGCGTCGATCCGGTCGAGGAAATCATGCGGCTGACCGACGGCCGCGGCGTCGATGTCGCCATCGAGGCGCTGGGCACGCAGGCGACCTTCGAGGCGGCGCTGCGCGTGCTGCGGCCGGGCGGCACCCTGTCCAGCCTCGGCGTCTATTCCGGCGATCTGCGCCTGCCGCTGGGGCCGTTCGCCGCCGGTCTCGGCGACCACACCATCGTCACCTCGCTCTGCCCCGGCGGCAAGGAGCGGATGCGCCGGCTGATGGGCGTCGTCGCCTCCGGCCGCGTCGACCTCAAGCCGCTGGTCACCCACCGCTTCCCGCTGGAGCGGATCGAGGAGGCCTACGACCTGTTCGGCCACCAGCGCGACGGCGTGCTGAAGGTGGCGATCACGCCCTGAGTCTTGAACGAAAAGAAGCCCCCCTCCCATGCGGGAGAGGGGCTTTCCAAGGTCACACGCAACACCGGAGGAGAGAGGACAAACAAGGACTGCAGGGGCTTACTTCGCCAGATCGACGGCTTCGGCCAGACGCTTCACCGCCTCCTGCGAGGTCATGGTGGAGTTGAAGTGGGCGGTCACCACGTCGAGGAAGGCACCGCGGACGGCGCCGGGGACCGCCATCTCGTGGGCCATCGAGGGTACGGCGCTGTTGGTGTCGATGGCGGTCTTCAGATCGTCCATCGACTTGACGGCGCATTCGTCGAAGCTGTCGCGCGCCATGTCCTGGCGGGCGGGGATGGAGCCCTTCAGCACGTTGAAGGTCTCCTGGAACTTCTTGCCCAGGATCAGCTTGGCCAGCAGCTTCTGGCCGGCGGCGCGGTCGGCGTTGGCCGAGCTGAACATGACGAAGCTGTCGGAGTTGACGATGTAGCCGAACTGGCCCGGCACATGGGCGCAGACGAAATCCTTGCCCGCCACCTTGCCGGCGGCGGTCAGCTCGCCCTTTTCCCAGTCGCCCATGATCTGCATGGCGGCCTGGCCGTTCATCAGCAGGCCGGCGGCGAGGTTCCATTCGCGGCCGGGGAAGCCGTCATCGACATAGCCGCGCAGCTTGCGCATCTGGTCGAACACCTTGACCATCGTGTCGCTGGTCAGCGCCTTGGCGTCCAGCTCCACCAGAGCCTTGCGGTAGAAGTCGGGACCGCCGAGACCGAGCACGACATCCTCGAACAGGGCACCTTCCTGCCAGGGCTGGCCGCCATGGGCCAGCGGGATGATGCCGGCGGCCTTCAGCTTGTCGGCGGCGGCGTTGAACTCGTCCCAGGTCTTCGGGATGGCGACGCCGGCCTTCTGCATGACCTGCGGGTTCACCCACATCCAGTTGACGCGGTGGATGTTCACCGGCACCGCATAGTAATGGCCCTTGTAGGTCACCACGTCGCGGATCTGCGGCGGCAGGATGGCGTCCCAGTTCTCCGCCTTGGCGACCTCGTCCAGCGTCGCCAGCTTGCCCTGCGCCGCCCAGTCCTTGATGTTCGGCCCCTTCAGCTGCACGGCGTTCGGCGGGTCGCCGGCCAGCACGCGGGAGCGCAGCACGGTGCTGGCCGCGTCGCCGCCGCCGCCGGCCACCGGGGCATCGATCCACTTGCCGCCCGCCGCCTCGAAATCCTGGCGCAGCGCACCCGCCGCCTTCGATTCACCGCCGGAGGTCCAATAATGCAGAACCTCCACCGTCGGCTCGGCCTTGGCGGGCGCGGCCATGAGGGCGCCGGCCATGACGGTCGCCAAGGCAACCATGCTGGTCGCGGTCATGCCGAGGATGGATTTGCTGAGAGACGGCATTTTGGACATTTCCCCCTGTTCCCTGTCTTCGTTCGGTTTTCCCGCCGGCCCCGGCTGTCCGCCGTCCGGCCGCTGGAGGAACTCTAGCCCGCGTGCAATTCGGCGCCCGGATTATTTGGTAACAACGCCTTATCACGGCCGCGCCGCTGTTACGCAACCGTTACAAAGCGGCCCGCGCGCCGCACTGTACCCGGACCGGCGCGGGAGGCTACACTCGGGCCCAACGAACAAGAAAGCCCCCGCGGGGCAGCAGACGGAAGAGGGAAGGGACGCCATGGAGCGCGCGCGCCATCTCCTGGTCGTGGATGACGATCCCGAGATCCGGGACATGCTGCATGATTTCCTGGTGAAGAGCGGCTTCCGCGTCTCCACCGCCGGCGACGGGCGCGAGATGGCGCGGGTGCTGGCGCAATGGCCGGTCGATCTCATCGTGCTCGACGTCATGCTGCCGGGGGAGGATGGGACCAGCCTGTGCCGGTCGCTGCGCGCCAAGTCGGAAACCCCCGTCATCATGCTGACCGCCATGGGCAGCGAGGTCGACCGCATCGTCGGGCTGGAGGTCGGCGCCGACGATTATCTGGTCAAGCCTTTCAGCGCGCGCGAACTGCTGGCCCGCATCCGCGCCATCCTGCGCCGCTGCGGCGGGCCGGAGCCGGTGCGCGAACGGCCGCGCGTGCTGGGCTTCGCCGGCTGGTCGCTCGACCAGGGGCGGCGGGAGCTGCGCACGCCGGACCGGGTGGTGGTCCATCTCAGCCAGGGCGAATACGCCCTGCTCGGCACGCTGCTGGAGCGCGCCCCCCAGGTGGTGGAGCGCACCGAGCTGCTGGAGAAGCACCGCGGCGACACCTCGATCCCCTTCGACCGCAGCATCGACATCCAGATCAGCCGCCTGCGCCGCAAGCTGGAGGAAGGGCCGGGCGGTTCCGGCCTGATCAAGACGGTGCGCGGCATCGGCTATCAGTTCACCGCGACGGTGGTGGACCAGGGCGAAGCCGCCTCTTCCGGGATAAGCCGTGGCGCTTGAACGCCTGCTGCCGGCCCAGATGCGCACCGCCCGGCTGCGCCACCGCATCCTGGCGGCGATGGTGGCGCTGCTGGTGCTGACCCATGGCGGGGCGCTGATCGGCATGCATCTGGTCGACGACCGCGCGCGGGAGCTGCTGACCGCCCATCGGCTGGGGCCGGCGATGGCGGCGGCGGTGGAGGCTGCCGACCGCGCGGTTCTGGATGGCATCGCCGCCGGGCCGGCGCTGGCGCTGGGCGGGCTGCCCGACCTGACGGTGTCCTGGCAGGGGCCCGGCACCCCGGCCGTGCCGTCCGGCTGGATGATGGAGGGGGTGGCCGACGCGCCGCGCCCGGTGTTCGTCGCCGTCCAGCGCGCCCTGCTGTCCGTCCATTCCGCTCGCGCCCAGACGCTGGCGGAATCCCTGTCCCTGGTGGCGGAGGACACGGCGGCCCAGCTGCGCGACGCCCGCGTCTATGTCCAGCTTGCCGGCGGCGGCTGGCTGGAGTTCGCCAGCCCGCGCTTCTGGCGGCCGCGGACCACGCCGTTCGAGATGGTGCTGGCCGGTCTGGCGGCCTTCGGCCTGGCGCTGGGGCTGCTGCTCTGGCTGCCCGGCCGGCTGGTGCGCCCGCTGGAATCGCTGGCCGAGCAGGCGACCCGCCCGCACGACCGCCTGCACCCCCGCCCGCTGCCGGAGGATGGGCCGGAGGAGGTCGCCTCGCTCGCCCGCGCCTTCAACCAGGCGCGCAACGCGCTCCGCGACCTGATGGAGGGGCGCACCCATCTGCTGGCGGCGATCAGCCACGACCTACGCACCCCGGCGACGCGGCTGCGGCTGCGCGCCGAATATGTCGATGACGATGCGCTGCGCGCCAAGATGATGGCCGACATCGACGAGATGGCGGCGATGGTCACCGCGACGCTGGAGTTCCTCGGCGACGATGTGCTGCGCGAGGAGGTGGAGGTGGTGGCCTTCGCCAGCCTGCTGCAGAGCCTGTGCGACGACTATGCCGACACCGGCTCGCCGGTGACCTACCACGAACCGCCGCCGCTCCAGTTCGCCGCCGTCCGCACCATCTTCGGCGGCGGGGTGGAGCGCAGCGACCGGTTCGAGCAGGCCCGCCAGCTCCGCCTCGCCGGCCGCCCGTCCAGCCTGCGCCGCGCCTTCGCCAACCTGATCGACAACGCCATCAAGTACGGCGAGCGCGCCACCGTCTCCGTCGATGCCGACGCCGTGGAGATCGTGGTGGATGTCTGTGACGAGGGGCCGGGCATCCCGGAGGCGGAGATCGCCAACGTCTTCAAGCCCTTCGTCCGGCTGGAGGGATCCCGCAACCGCAAGACCGGCGGCAGCGGGCTCGGCCTGTCCATCGTGAAGTCGATCGTCGAGGCTCACCAGGGCCGCATCGAGCTGAGCAACCGCGCCAGCGGCGGTTTGCGGGTGCGGGTGACGCTGCCACGGATGTTGTGAGGGGGATGCCAGTCGTCGCCCTCTCCCGCCCCGGGAGAGGGAGCGATATGCGACGCCCCTTGATCGATATGGCGATCACCTGCACTCTGATATTGGCCGGAATGTGGAGAAGCCGATGACCGAGCCTGTCCATGCAGTGAAGTTCTCTGTACCGGAGCCCGCAAAAACGGCGAGTAAGCAAGAGAGCCCGCAAGCCCTGCAATGGTTGGCGCAGAACCGGGAGGCCATCCGCTCCTCCAACAGCTATGTCGAAGCGCATGGCCTTCCGCTGGCGAAGATCCGGCTCTACTGATTAAGCTGGCACCAAACTCCGCTCACTTATCCCAGGCCGGCGCCAATCCCGCCGGGTTGACGATCCGCCCATCCGGCCGCGCCAGCTTGGCAATCGCCGCCATGTCGCCGTCATCCAGCGTGAAGTCGAACACCTGGAAATTCTCCGGCACCCGTTCCGGCTTGGCGGTCTTCGACAGCACGATGTGGCCCAGCTGGATCAACCAGCGCAGCGTCACCTGCGCCGCCGTCTTGCCATGCTTGGCACCGATCCTCTGCAACTCCGGATCGCGCGGCACCTTGCCGTCGGCCATGGCGTAATAGGCGGTGATCGCCACGCCCAGCTCGCTCGCCGCCGCCGCCATCGCGCTCTGGTCGAGATAGGGGTGGACCTCGATCTGGTTGGTGACGATGGGGGCCCGGCTGCGCTCGACCGACTCCCGCAGCTGGGCGATGTTCTGGTTGCTGACGCCGATAAAGCGGGTCTTGCCGCTGGTCTGCACCACGTTCAGCATCTCGATCTGGTCGGCGATGGCGACCTGATCGGCCGGCCAGTGCAACAGAAGGAGATCCACTTGGTCGACCTTCAGTTTCTCCAGGCTCTCATCCACCGACGCGGCGAACAGGTCGGGCTTGTACTTGTCGACCCACACCTTGGTGGTCAAGAACAGCTCGTCGCGGCGCGCACCTGCCGCTTGCAGGGCGCGGCCGAGGGCGGCTTCGTTGCGATAGATCTGCGCGGTGTCGAAATGGCGGAAGCCGGCTTCGAGCGCCGCCGGAACCACCCGCTCGACCTCTTCGTCCGACATGCGGAAAACGCCGAAGCCCAATGCTGGGATTTCAGCTCCATTCGCCTTCACGGTCTGCATCCTGCTCTCTCTCTCCTGATCGGCGCCACGGGGGGCGCGCCTTCTCATGTTTCGGATGGAGACATAAGACGGGAGAGGCCGTCAGCAAACCGCCTCTCCCGCCCAATCACCTGTGAACCGAATTCCCAAATCGAAGGCTTCGGAGCCTCACATCAGCTTGTCGAGCGTGATCGGCAGGTCGCGGATGCGCTTGCCGGTGGCGTTGTAGACGGCGTTGGCGACCGCTGCGCCGACGCCGGTGATGCCGATCTCGCCGATGCCGCGGGCACCCATCGGCGCCTGCGGGTCGGGGATGTCGGTGTAGAGGATCTCGATGGCGGGAACGTCCATCTGCACCGGCACGTGATAGTCGGCGAGCGAGGCGTTGACGATGCGACCGGTGCGCGGATCGAAGTTGGTCTCCTCGGTCAGCGCCAGCCCGATTCCCATGATGATGCCGCCCTTGAACTGGCTGGTCGCCGTCTTGGCATTCAGGATGCGGCCGGCATCGAAGGAGCCGAGGAATCGCGAGACGCGGACCTCGCCGGTGATCTCGCTGACCCGGACCTCGCAGAATTGCGCGCCGTAGGAGTGCATCGAGAAGGCTTCCATCTCCGCCGGCGGCGGGGCTTCGGCCTCGCAGACCAGCTCGCCGCGTCCCGCCCGGCGCAGGATCGACTCATAGCTTTCGAAGCGCGCGGCATCGTCGCGGTGGCCGATGCCGCCGTCCCGCGTCTCGACCTCGGCCAGCGACAGGCCGGCCAGCGGCGAATCGTTGCCGGCGAGCTTCAGCAGCTCCTCGACGAAGACCTCCGTCGTCGCGATGACGGCACCGCCGATGGAGGCGGTCTGGGTCGAGCCGCCGGCGATCACCCCGCGCGGCAGGCTCGTGTCGCCATACTCGAAGCTGACCTTGTCGAGCGGCACGCCGAGCCGGGCGGCGATGTGCTGCACCTGTGCCGTCGCCGTGCCCATCCCCATGTCGTGCACCGCGGTCGAGACGGTCACCTGCCCGCCGGCCGTCAGCCTGATCCGCGCCGCACCGCCGGGGAAGCGGTGATAGGGGTAGGTCGCCGTGGCGCAGCCCATGCCGATCAGCCATTCGCCGTCCCGTCGCTGGCGCGGCGTCGGGCTCCGGCGCTCCCAACCGAACCGCTGCGCCCCCTTCTCATAGGCGTCGATCAGGTGGCGGGCGGAGAAGGGCTTGCCGCTGGTCGGATCCTTGTCCGGCTCGATGCGCCGCCGCAGCTCGATGGGGTCGAGGCCGAGTTTTTCCGCCAATTCGTCGATGGCGCATTCCAGCGCGAAGCTGCCGACGGACTCGCCGGGCGCCCGCATGAAGGTGTTCGCCAGCATGTCCATGTCGGCGACCTCCTGGGCCAGCCGGACGGTCTTGGCGGCATAAAGGTGGCGGGCGGGGAAGGTGAACTGCTCGGGGCAGGAGTTGTGCGCGGTCATCGCCGCGATGCCGGTGTGGATCAGCGCGTCGAGCCTGCCGTCGGTGCTGGCGCCCAGCGCCACCCGCTGCTCCGTCAGCGTCCGCCCGCCGACGATGCGGAACACCCCTTCGCGCGACAGCATGAGGCGCACCGGCCGGCCGGCGAGCTTGGCAGCGGCACAGGCGAGGATCTGGTGGTCCCACAGGCATTTGCCGCCGAAGCCGCCACCGACATAGGGGGAGGAGACGCGGACCTTGTCCGCCTCCAGCCCGAAGATGTCGGCCAGCTGCCCGGCGGTCAGGTCGAGAAGCTGGCTGGCGTCATGCACCCGCAGCTCGTCGCCGGTCCAGGCGACGGTCGCGGCGTGGAGCTCGATGGCGTTGTGGTTGTGCCGCGGCGTCCGGTAGATTTGATCGACTTGCACCGCCGCACCCTTCAGCGCCGCCTCGGCATCGCCGATCTCGACCACCGGCGGCTGGCCCAGGATGGTGTCGAGCTGGCGCGGCGTCTTCCTGGCCTCGTTGAAGGACGTCACCGCCGGAAGCGGCGCATAGCCGGCCGTCACCAGCGAGGCGGCATGGTCGGCCTGCTCCTGCGTCTCGGCGAGCACGACGGCGATGGGCTGGCCGTTCCAATGGATCTCGTCGGTCTGCATGACCGGCAGGTTGCTCGCTCCGGCGGCGGTCGGCGACGACATCATCAGCGACGGCGCCTTCATGCGTGGCGCGTTGCGGTGGGTCATCACCAGCACGACGCCGGGGGCCGCCTCGGCCGCCGTGGTGTCGAGCGCCGTGATCCGCCCGCGCGCGATGGTGCTGAAGGCGATTGCGGCGTAGCAGAGGCCCTCATAGGGGAACTCGGCGGCGAAGCGCGCCTTGCCCTGGACCTTCAGCGGCCCGTCGATGCGCGAAACCGGCTGGCCCAATGCCCCATGCTTTTGCACCATCGGATCCTGCGTGACCGCCGGCTGCCAGCGGCCGGGCCGGGAAGCGGCGGCGTCGGAGTGCGCGCTCATGCCTCGTCTCCTGTCAGGTCGCGGAGGACGGCGACGATGGTCCGTTTCGCCAGTTCGATCTTGAAGGCGTTGTCACGCAGCCCGGCCGCGGCGGCCAGTTCCGCCTCCGCCGCGGCGCGGAAGCTCTCCGGATTGGCCGGCCGGCCCTTCAGCGCCGCTTCCGCTGCCGAGGCCCGCCATGGCTTGTGGGCGACGCCGCCGAGCGCCAGCCTTACGTCGCGCACCGTCCCGTCCTCGGCGAGGTCGAGGGCGGCGGCGACCGAGACCAGCGCGAAGGCATAGGTGGCGCGGTCGCGCACCTTGCGGTAGGTCGAGCGGCGGGCGAAGGGCAGGGGCGGGAGTTCGACCGCAGCGATCAGCTCGCCCGGCTTCAGCTCCGTCTCGATGTCCGGCCGGTCGCCGGGCAGCCGGTGCAGGTCGGCAAGCGTGATGCTGCGCGCGCCCGCCGGTCCATCCAGATGCACCGTCGCGTCGAGGGCGGCGAGCGCCACGCACATGTCGGACGGGTGGGTGGCGACGCAGGCCGGCGAGGCGCCGAGGATGGCGTGGTAGCGGTTGAAGCCGTCGCGCGCGTCGCAGCCGGCACCCGGCTCCCGTTTGTTGCAGGCCGCAGCGGTGTCGTAGAAATAGCGGCAGCGCGTGCGCTGCAGGATGTTGCCGCCGACCGTCGCCATGTTGCGGATCTGGGCGCTGGCCCCGGCGAGGATCGCGCGGGAGAGAAGCGGGTAGTGCGTGCGGACATGCGCATCGGCGGCAAGCGCGGTGTTGGTCGCCGCCGCCCCGATCAGCAGGCCGCCGTCGGCGCGCGGCTCTATGCCGTTCGGCAGGCCGGTGACGTCGACCAGCATCTCCGGCCGTTCGACCGTCTCGCGCATCAGATCGACCAGATTGGTGCCGCCGCCGAGATAGCGCGCCGCGGCGTTGCCCTTGGCCAGTCCGATGGCGGCCGCCGCGTCGGCGGCCCGTTCATAGCTGAAGGGGTTCATGCCCGTGTCCCTTCCTGCATCCTGTCCAGCGTTTCGGCGATGGCCTCGACGATGCCGTTGTAGGCGCCGCAGCGGCAGAGATTGCCGCTCATGCGTTCGCGCAGTTCGGTCCCGTCGATGGCGATGCTGTCCGCCGACATGTCGGCGGTGACGACGCTCGGGATGTTGCGCTCGATCTCGCGCGCCATGCCGACGGCGGAACAGAGCTGGCCGGGCGTGCAGTAGCCGCACTGGAAGCCGTCATGCTCGACGAAGGCTTGCTGCAGCGGATGCAGGGCGCCGTCGCTGCCCAGCCCTTCGACGGTGGTGATGCTGCGGCCCTGGTACTGGACCGCCAGCGCGAGGCAGGAATTGATGCGTTCGCCGTCGACCAGCACGGTGCAGGCGCCGCATGCGCCCTGGTCGCATCCTTTCTTGGTCCCGGTGAATCCCAGAGAGTTGCGGAGGAGGTCGAGCAGCGAGCTGCGGATGTCCGCCTCGACCTCGACGCTTTGCCCATTGATGGTGAAGTTCATCAGCGCATTCCCCATGACGGAACGGGTCCTGCCCGACGGCAGACCACGGCCGGCCCCCGCCTTGCGGGCGGATCGAGCCGGCCTGTTAACCGTTAACGGCGCTGGAAATCACGCGGGCTTGGCAAAAATCTCCCTCTCCCCCCCGGGGAGAGGGGCGGGGTGAGGGGGATGCACTGCGTGGCTATCCCGAGAATCCTCGCAACCCGACCCCCTCACCCTAACCCTCTCCCCGCTTTCGGCGGACCACAGGTCCGCCTGTCGCGTCAGCGCAAACGAAGTTTGCGCGTGAGCGGGGGAGAGGGGATAAATCAGCCGTTAGATCCGCTGTTCGGTCTTCGGATCGAACAGGTTCGCCCGCGCCATGTCGATCATGAAGTCGGCGGTCCCGCCCTCCGCCACGCGGTCGCTCGGCTTGATGCGGGCGACCACCTCATGGCCGTTCAGCTCGACATAAGTGATGGTGTCGGCCCCCGTCGGCTCCAGCACATTGACGCCGCAGGCGACCTTCACCAGCGCCGGGTTGCCGGCGGCGATCGCCGGGTCGTAGCAGGTGATGGCCTCCGGCCGGATGCCCAGGATCACCTCCTGGCCAAGCCAGCTTCCGGCCTGCTCCGGCGCCTGGAACAGCGGCAGGAAGCCGCTGCGCTCGCGCCCGATGCTGACGCCCAGCCGGTCGCCCTCCGCCGACAGCGTGCCGCGCACGAAATTCATGGTGGGGGAGCCGATGAAGCTCGCCACATACATGTTGGCGGGGCGCTCGTAGACCTCCTGCGGCGGGGCGAACTGCTGGACGACGCCCTCCTTCATGATGGCGATGCGGCTGGCCAGCGTCATCGCCTCGATCTGATCGTGGGTGACGTAGACCACCGTGGTGCCGAGCCGCTGGTGCAGCTTCTTGATCTCGGTGCGCATGTCGACGCGCAGCTTGGCGTCGAGGTTGGACAGCGGCTCGTCGAACAGGAACACCTTGGGGTCGCGGACCAGGGCGCGGCCCATGGCGACGCGCTGGCGCTGGCCGCCCGACAGCTGCGCCGGCTTGCGGTCGAGCAGATGCTCGATCTGCAACAGCTTGGCGACGCGGCGGACGGCGCCCTCGCGCTCCGGCTTGGCCTGCCCGCGCATCTCCAGCGAGAAGCCGATGTTCCGCGCCACCGTCATGTTGGGATAGAGCGCGTAGGACTGGAACACCATGGCGATGTCGCGGTCCTTGGGATGGACCTCGTTGACCACGCGCTGGTCGATGCGGATCTCGCCGGCGCTGATCGTCTCCAGCCCGGCGATCATGTTGAGCAGGGTGGATTTGCCGCAGCCGGAAGGCCCGAGCAGGACGAGGAATTCGCCGTCCGTCAGGTCCAGGTCGATGCCCTTCAGGACCTCGACGCTGCCATACTGCTTGCGGACGTTGTTGATGCTGAGAGTCGCCATCGGAAGATCACCCCTTGACGGAGCCGGCGGTCAGACCGCGGATGAAGTATTTGCCGGCGAGCACATAGACGACGAGGGTGGGCAGGCCGGCGATCATCGCCGCCGCCATGTCGACGTTGTACTGCTTCACGCCGGTGGTGGTGTTGACGAGGTTGTTCAGCGCGACCGTCACCGGCTGGGCGCCGCCCGCCGCGAAGGACGCCCCGAACAGGAAGTCGTTCCAGATCTGGGTGAACTGCCAGATGATCGTCACCACCAGGATCGGCAGCGACAGCGGCAGCATGATCTTGGTGAAGATCTGGAAGAAGCCGGCGCCGTCGATGGTCGCCGCCTTCACCAGATCGTCGGGGATGCTGACGTAGTAATTGCGAAAGAACAAAGTGGTGAAGGCGAGGCCGTACACCACATGCACGAGGATCAGCCCGCCGGCGCTGCCGGCCAGCCCGAGGAAGCCAAGCGTCTGCGCCATCGGCAGCAGGATCACCTGCGACGGCAGGAAGCTGCCGAACAGGATCATGCCGAAGACGATGTTGGCGCCGCGGAACCGCCACTTGGTCAGGGCATAGCCGTTCAGCGCCCCGAAGAAGGTGGAGATGACCACCGCCGGCCCGACGATGACCAGGGAATTCAGGAAATAAGGGGCCATGCCGCGGCAGTCGGCGCCGATGCAGGCGCGGTTCCAGGCATAGCTCCAGGCATCCAGGCTGAAGTCGCGCGGCAGCGACAGCAGCGAGCCGGTGCGGATCTCCTCCGGGCTCTTGAAGGAGGTCGCGATCATCAGCAGCAGCGGCAGCAGGTAATAGGCCGCGAACAGCAGAAGGATCAGGTACAGGCCCCAGCGGGCGATGCGGGCGCCGGTGCCGTGCGCCGGCGGCAGGGCGGAGGTCAGGCTAGACACGCTTGCCTCCCTTCAGTTCGGAATAGAGATAGGGCACGATGATCGCCACCACGGTCGCCAGCATCATCAGCGCGCTGGCCGAGCCGATGGCGATCTGGTTGCGGCGGAAGGTCATCTCGTACATGAAGGTCGCCGGCAGGTCCGACGCATAGCCGGGACCGCCGCCGGTCAGCGCCACCACGAGGTCGTAGCTCTTGACCGCGAGGTGGGCGAGGATGACGAAGGCGCTCATGAACACCGGCCGGATCGACGGCAGGACGATGCCCCAATAGATGCGCGGCAGGCTGGCGCCGTCGAGATATGCGGCTTTGATGATCTCCTGATCGACGCCGCGGAGTGCGGCCAGGAACAGCGCCATGACGAAGCCGGAGCTTTGCCAGACCGCGGCGATCACCAGCGTGTAGACGGCGGTGTCCTGCTGGACGATCCAGTCGAAGGTGAAGCCGGGAAAGCCCAGGTCGCGGACGAACTGCTGGACGCCGATGCCGGGGTTGAGGATCCATTTCCAGGCGGTGCCGGTGACGATGAAGCTGAGCGCCATCGGGTAGAGATAGACGGTGCGCAACGCCCCTTCGCCGCGGATGCGCTGGTCGAGCAGCACCGCCAGCAGGATGCCGACGATCAGGCTGATGCCGATGAACAGCCCGCCGAAGATCAGCAGGTTTTCAATGGCGACGTACCAGCGCTCGATCCGCCACAGCTTGGAGAAGGCATCTGCGCCGACCAGCTCGTAGGACGGCAGCATCTTCGAATTGGTGAAGCTGATATAGACCGTCCAGACGATGAAGCCGTAGACGAACAGCAGGATCGCCGCGAAGGACGGGGCGACCACCAGCTTCGACAGATGCCGCTGCGCCAGCGCGCGCAGCCCGCCCGACTTGGGCGGGGCGGCGCTGCCGGGGGCGGCCTCTTCTCCGGCTGCCGGCCGGTAGGATGGGGTCTGCAAGGTCATGGTGCGAGCCTCATCGGCTTTCGGGCCGGCTTTCGGGCCGCCGTCGCACACGGATGCAGGTCGCGCATGTCGGTTCCCTCCCGTGACGCGTTGCTGTTGGACCGCTGCGGCAAAAGGCTTGTCCGGCGGTCGTTCGCTTGGCGGTCACTGTACGCTGCCGATGATAGGCGGGGCGGACAATTTGGTAACGCGGCGCTTTCCCGGCGCCCGCCTTGTTACGCAACCGTTACACAGAGGCCCGCCCGGCCGGCCGGGACGATGCTATGCCGATGCGGGCGCTGTTGCGCCGGGACCGGGCGGACGCCATGGTCTGTCGGATTAGCCTTCTGCGAAGAGGACACTGGACGATGAAGAGCCTGTCGGTCGGTCTGCTGGGGTTCGGCCTTGCCGGGTCGGTGTTCCACGCGCCGCTGATCCTGAGCGAACCGCGCCTGCGCCTGACGGCGGTCGCCAGTTCGCGCATCGACGACATCCGCCGTGCCGCACCGGGGGCGGAGGCGACGACGGCCGAGGCGGTGATCGCCGATCCCGCCATCGACCTCGTGGTGATCGCCACCCCCAACACCAGCCACGCCCCGCTGGCCCGCGAGGCTCTGCTGGCCGGCAAGCATGTGGTGATCGACAAGCCGATGGCGACCAGCGCGGCGGAGGCCGGCGAACTGATCGACCTCGCCAAGCGGCAGGGCCGGCTGCTGACCGTCTTCCACAACCGGCGTTGGGACAACGACTTCCTGACCCTGCGCGCCTGCCTGGAGGCGGGCGAGGTCGGCCGTCCCTATCATTACGAGGCGCATTACGACCGCTTCCGCCCGCAGATCAAGCAGGGCTGGCGCGAACGGACGCTGCCCGGCTCGGGCGTGCTGTTCGACCTCGGCGCGCACCTGATCGATCAGGCGGTGACCCTGTTCGGCATGCCCGACCGCATCCTCGCCGATGTCGGCGCCCAGCGGCCGGACGCGCAGGTCGACGACTGGTTCCACATCGTGCTCGGCTATGGGCCGATGCGGGCGATCCTGCATTGCGGGACGGTGGTCTGCCGGCCGGGACCGCGCTTCCAGCTGCATGGCGACGGCGGCAGCTTCCTCAAGCACGGCATCGACGGGCAGGAGGAGGCGCTCCGTGCCGGCCGTATGCCGACCGAACCCGGCTGGGGCGTCGATCAACCGGAGAACCATGCCCTGCTGGTCCGGGCCGACGGGACGGAGCGCCGGGTGGAGACGCTGCCCGGCGACTATCCCGCCTTCTACCGTGGCGTGGCCGCCGCCATCCTCGACGGCGCTCCGCCGCCGGTGACGGCCGAACAGGCGCGCGACGTGCTGAGCGTGCTGGAGGCGGTGCGCAGGGCGGCGGGACTGCCGGCCTGATGGATCGCTAGTCCCCTCAACTCCGCCCCCTCAACTCCGCCAGGGCACCACACCCGGCGGCAGGCGGCGGCCGAACCTGCCGGCGGCGAGCATCGCGGCCAGCACCACCAGGATGGCGATGACGCCCAGCGCGGCGCCCAGCGTCGGGCTGCCGCCCTCCTCCAGGGCATAGACGACGACGCCCAGCGTCTCGCGCCCCTGCGACCACAGCAGGATGGAGACGGTCAGCTCGTTGAAGGCGGTCAGGAAGACCAGCAGCCCGCCGGCCGCCGCCGCCGGGGCGACCAGCGGCGCCACCACCGTCACCAGCCGCCGCAGCGGTCCGGCGCCCAGCGCGCGGGCGGCTTCCTCCACGGTGGGGTCGAGCGCGGCGCAGGCCGCCTGCACCGGCCGCAGGGCCAGCGGCAGGAAGCGGACCAGATAGGCCGCCAGGATGATCCACAGCGTGCCGTACAGGCTGACGCCCAGCCCCGGCAGCGGTTTCAGGAACAGCAGGATGCAGCCGATGCCCAGCACCACCCCCGGCACGGCGTGCGGCAGCTCCACCAGCACGCCGACCGCCCGCGCGATCCGCCCGCGCCCGCCGGCCAGCGCCATCGCATGGGCCAGCGGCACCGCCAGCAGGGCGAGCAGCGCCGCCGCCGATCCCGACAGCAGCAGCGAATTGGCGAAGGCCCGCCCGACCTGATCGAGCGCCAGCACCTCGCGGAAATGGGCCAGCGTCAGCGTGCCGACGCCGATGGGCAATCCATAGACGCTGACGAGGCTGGTCGCCAGCAGCGCCGTCAGCGGTGCCGCGACGAGCAGCGCCAGCACGCCCCAGGCGAGCCACTCCACCGGCGCGCGCGCCGCCCCGAGCGGCAGCTCGGCCAGCGGCCGGGCGCCGCCGGGCAGACGGCTGGCGATGCGCGCCTGCAGGATGGTCTGGAGCGCGATGCCCAGGCAGGCGACGAGGCCGATCAGCGCCGCCAGCACCGCCACCTCCGGCAGGGCGGACGGCCCGAAGCCGGCCAGCCGCCGGTAGATCAGCGTCGGCAGCATCGGAATGCCGGCAGGGACGCCGAGCAGCGCCGGAACTCCGAAATTGCCCAGCGCCGCGACGAAGGCCATGGCGAGCCCGGCGACCAGTCCCGGCAGGCAGAGCGGCAGCACAACCCCGCGCACCGCCCGCCATGGCCCGGCTCCGGAGGCCCGGGCCGCCTCCAGCACGTCGCCGGGAATGGCGCGGAGCGCCGCGCGCAGGGCGAGGAAGACCAGCGGCGCATGCTCGATCCCCATCACCAGCATCATGCCGGCGGACGACTGCACCGGGTTCGCCGTGCCGACCGGGGGAGCGAGCCCCAGCGGCTTCAGGATCGGGCTGCCCGACCCGGCGAGGTGGGTCCAGGCCATCGCCACGATCTGCGGCGGGATCATCAGCGGCAGGATCAGGGCGAAGCTCATCGCCGTGCGGGCGCGCAGGTTGGTCAGTCCGATCAGCAGGGCGAAGGGACCGCCGATCAGCGCCGCCGCCAGCGTGGCGCCGGCGGCGATGGCGATGCTGTTGGTGGTGGCCCGCCATGTCGCGGGGGAGTTCAGCACGCGGCCCAGCACCGCGGCGTCGCCGGCCTCCCACAGCAGGCGCAGGACTGGCAGCAGCACCAGCAGCCCGACCAGTAGCGGCCAGCCGGGAAGGGCGGAGAGAATGCGTGTTCCCGCCCTCTGTCCACCCGGGGCTATCTCCCTCTCCCCCCCGGGGAGAGGGTCGGGGTGAGGGGGATGCACAGCATGGATTTTCACAGACGGATCGGGGTACGCGATTCTTGTAGATCCTCGCAACGCGTCCCCCTCACCCTAACCCTCTCCCCGCTTTCGGCGGACCATAGGTCCGCCTGTCGCGTCAGCGCAAACTTCGTTTGCGCGTGAGCGGGGGAGAGGGGAGTACCCGTTTTCACAGCCACACCCTCACCCGCCGAACAAATCGGCGAAGGCACGCTTGTTGGCCTCGTCCTCGGCCAGCGCCTTGGCGGGGTCGTAGGGCAGCAGCGTGATGCCGGCCGGATCGGGGAAGCCCGGCGGCGGGTTCACCCCCGGCAGCGCCGGCAGGAAGCCCTGGGCCGAGGCCAGCTCCTGCCCCTCGCGGCTCAGCAGGAAGTCGATGAAGGCCTTCGCCGCCGCCGGGTTCTTCGCGGTGCTGAGGATCGCCACCGGCTCGCTGACCGCGCTGACGCCCTCCTTGGGGAAGACGAAGGCGACGGGCGCGCCCTTCAGATGCTCGCGGATCGGCAGGTAATCGACGATCATGCCGTAGAGCTTCGCCCCGCCGGCCACGTCCTTCAGGATGCCGCCGTTGCCCTTGGCCGCGGTGACGCCGTTGCGCTGCAACGCCTCGTAATAGGCCATGCCCAGCGCCGGCTGCGCCTTGATCGACGCCATATGGATGGCGGCGGCGCCGGAATAGAGCGGGCTCGGCATCACCGTCGTGCCCTTGGCCTCCGGCTTCAGCAGATCCTGCCAGGAGGTCGGCTTCATCGCGGCGGCGGTGTTGTAGACGATGCCGGTGGTGATCAGCTTGGTGCCGAACCAGTAGCCCTGCGCATCGTGGGTGCCGGGCCGGAAGCCGGCGACCGGAGCACCCTCATAGGCTTGCAGCCGCTTTTCCGCCTTCAGCGATTCCATCGTCACCGCGTCGGCGATCAGCAGCAGGTCCGGCTGCGGCGCCCCGGCGGTGAACTCGGCGCGCAGCTTGTTCATCAGCTCGGTGGTGCCGTTGCGGATCCACTCCACCTCGACGCCGGGATTCTTCGCCTTGAAGGCCTCCACCGTCTGGCGGGCGTCCGGCTCCAGCTGCGAGGTGTAGAGCACCAGCTTGCCGGTGGCGCCGTCGGCCAGTGCCGCCTGTCCGAACGTGAGGGTCAGCACGGTGGCGAGGGTGGCGAGGAACGCCTTCATCTCTGTCGTCTCCGTTGGATCGGGAGCCTTGTCTTACGCGATACCGATGACAGGCGCGTGACAATGGACGGAAAGGCCCAGATCAATCAATAGAGGCTGGCAATAGGGGCCGGCAATAGGGGCTAGTCGATCAGCTTTCCGTCCTTGAAGAAGGGATAGGGGCCGTCATAGTCGCCGATGACGGCAGTGTGGCTGACCACCCCGGTGTCGGCGCGCCACATGTGGATCTGATAGCCCGGCGGCTCCATCACGAAGGCCGACGGCGCGTCGTCGCGCAGGTCGAGCGCCACCTGATGCGCCGTCGACGGCGCGGTGGAGGCGATGGTGCCGGCCCAGCGCACCTGGATCGGCCGGTGCAGATGGCCGCACAGCACCCGCTCCACCTGAGGATGGCGGCGGACCACATTGGCCATGTCCGCCGCCCCGCTCAGCCCCAGCCGGTCCATATGGCCGATGCCGGTGTCGAAGGGCGGGTGGTGCTGGAAGACGATGGTCGGCCGGTCGGGCTGTTCGGCCAGCCGGGCGTCGAGCCAGCCGAGCCGCTCGGCGCAGACCTCGCCGGCACCGGACCCCGGCAGGACGGTGTCCATGGCGATCAGCCGCACCGGCCACTCCTCCACCGTGTAGTGGAAGAAGCGGCTGTCGCCCACCCGTGCCGCCAGACCGGGGAAGGCTCTGGCAAGACCGGCGCGCTCATCGTGATTGCCCGGCACCGCGAAGAAGGGGATGTCGAGCGGCCGCAGCAGGCCGAGCAGCCGCTCATACTCCTCGGCATCGCCGGCATCGACGAGGTCGCCGGTGGCGAGGATGACGTCGGGCCGGGGCGTCAGGGCCAGGATGGCGGCGACGGCGCGCTCCAGGAACGGAGCGGTGTCGACGCGCCGGTAGGCGAGGCGGCCGGGCGGCTTGATGTGGGTGTCGGTGATCTGGACGATGATCATGGATCGGCTCTCGGTAGGCTCTCGGGGGAGCTTTGAGTGTTCGTTCGCGAGCGTTACGGGACCGCCAGCACCCGTGCCGGATCGACGCGCAGCCAGACCCGGTCGCCACGGCCCAGCTCGCTGCGCCCGGCGGCATCCACCGTCAGCGCCGGCCCGTCCGTCGGCTCCACCACCAGCCGGGTGCGGTCGCCGAGGAACACCGCCGCGGCGACGGTGCCGCCCAGATGCCCGTCGGCCTCGCCGGCCAGTGCCAGATCCTCCGGCCGGACCAGCAACTCCACCGCACCCTCCGGCCCGGTCCAGGGCAGCGTCGCCGACCCGATGGACAGCATGCCGCCGCGCGCCATCCCGCCCAGCCGGTTCATCGTGCCGATGAAGTCGGCGACGAAGCCGTCCGCCGGCTGGTAATAGATCTCGCGCGGCGTTCCCACCTGCGCCACCCGGCCCTTGGCCATCACGACGATGCGGTCGCCCAGCGCCATCGCCTCGCCCTGGTCGTGGGTGACATAGACGGCGGTGATGCCCAGCCCGCGCAGCAGCCGGTCGATCTCCAGCCGCAGACTGTCGCGCAGCTTGGCGTCCAGCGCCGTCAGCGGCTCGTCCAGCAGCAGCACGCGCGGCCGCACCACGAGCGCGCGGGCCAGCGCCACCCGCTGCCGCTGCCCGCCCGACAGCTGGTCGATCCGCCGCCCGGCGAACTCGCCGAGATGCATCAGATCCAGCATCTCCTCCACCCGGCGCCCACGGTCGGCGCGGGCAATTTTGCGCACCTTCAGCCCATAGGCGACATTCTCCGCCACCGTCATGTTGGGGAACAGGGCGTAGCTCTGGAACACCATGCCGACATTGCGCCGCTCGATGGGGAGCGCCGTGACGTCCTCCTCGCCGAACAGCACGCGGCCCCCCGGATCGGGGCTTTCCAGCCCGGCGATGATGCGCAGCGTCGTGGTCTTGCCGCAGCCGCTCGGGCCCAGGAAGACAACGGTCTCGCCGCCGCGGATGGTCAGGTCCAGCGGCTCCAGCGCGCGGGCGCCGCCGGCGAAGGTCTTGCCGCAGCGCTCCAGGCGGATCGGCACGGCGTCGAGGTGGAAGCTGTTCTGTATCGCGCTGTCTGGCATCACGCTGTCTGGCATAGTGGAAAGGACCTCAAACGGACGGACGGCCGCGCCTTGACAGACCCTGCATCAGGATCAGGCTCGGCACAATCATCAGGAAGAAGACGAGGGTGTAGGCGCTGCCGATCTCGATCCGCAGCGAGGCGTAGCTGTCGGCCAGCCCGACCGGCAAGGTCTTGGTCAGGGGCGTGTGCAGCAGCCAGGTCAGGTTGAATTCGCCGACCGACAGGGTCAGCACCATCAGAGACCCGGCCAGGATGCCGGAGCGGCAGTTGGGCAGCACCACCGTGGCGAAGCGGCGCAGGAATCCGGCGCCCAGGCTGGCCGCCCCCTCCTCCAGCGTCGTCAGGTCGATGGAGCCCATCACCGCCAGCACGGCGCGCACCATGAAGGGCAGGGTGAACAGCACATGGCCGATCAGGATGAACAGCCAGCTGCCGCGCAGATCGCCGACACCGCCATAGGTGACGATCAGCGCCAGCGCGGTGGCGAGGCCGGGAATGGCGACCGGCATCATCAGCATCTCCTCCACCAGCCGGGCGATCCGGCCGGGACGCCGCGCCAGCGCATAGGCCGCCGGAACGCCCAGCACCAGCGTGCAGGCCAGACAGGCGACGGCGATCTGCAGGGACAGCAGGATGGTGCCGGAATAGACCCGCAGAACCTCCTCGACCCAGCGCAGGGTCAGGCCGCTCTTCAGGCCGACGAAGTAGTTGGCGGTCAGCCCGGCCAGCATCGACATCGCCATCGGCACGGTCAGCAGGGCGCAGACCAGCAGGGTGAAGCCCAGTTGCAGCCAGAACCCCCAGCCGCGGCGGTGGGAAAGGTCATGCATGATCGTCACCCCGCCGCCGCGACGGACGTGCCGGCGACGCTGCGCGCCACCGCCAGCGCCGCCCAGGTGATGAGGCCGAGCAGGACGCTGAGCGCCGCCGCCGCGGCGATGTTCGCCTGGAGCGTGAATTCGGTGTAGATCGTCATCGGCAGCACATTGATCCGGGTGGCGAGCGTGAAGGCGGTGCCGAACGCGCCCATCGCGGTGGCGAAGCACAAGGCACCCGCCGAGATCAGCGCCGGTTTCAGCGCCGGGAGGATGACGTCGGCCACCACCCGCCAGGAGGATGCGCCCAGCGAACGCGCCGCCTCCTCCAGCCGCGGGTCCAGCTTCTCCGCCGCCGCCATCACCGTCAGGATGACGCGCGGGATCGAGAAATAGACGTAGCCGAGGAACAGTCCGGCCATCGAATAGGCGAAGACCAGCTTCCCTGTCCCCAGAGCCTGGGTGACGGTGCCGATCAGCCCCTGACGGCCCGCCAGCATGATGACCATGAAGCCGATGACCACGCCGGGAAAGGCCAGCGGGAAGGTCAGCAGCGCCACCAGCAGGGCATGTCCGGGAAAGCGGTTGCGCACCAGGAACAGCCCGGCGACGGTCGACACCGCCAGCGTGACCGCAGTCACCCCCGCCGACAGCGCCAGCGTGGAGATCAGGCTGTCGAGATGGCCGGGATCGGCCAGAGTGGTCAGGTAGGCGCTCCATCCCTCCGCCCCGCCGGCACCGATCAGGATCAGCCGGACCAGCGGCAGCAGGAAGAAGGCGGCGAACACCGCCGCCGCCGGCGCCAGCAGGGCCGCCAGCCGCAACGGTTCGCCCGCCCACCCCGGCCGGACCGGCGGACGCGCCGCCGGCCGGTGGGGGAGGGGGGCGTCCTGCACGCAGGCGCTCACTTCACCTCCGCCTGATAGCGGTCCATGAAGCCCTTCTGCGCCTCGGCCATGCGCACCAGATCGACCGGCTTGGCGCGGGCATAGTCGGCGGCCGGCAGGAACTTGGCCGCGGTCTCCGCCGACATGGCTTCCGCCCGCACCGGGCGCATGAAGGCGTTGGCCCACAGCGTCTGGCCCTTGTCGGACAGCACATAGTCCAGCACCTTCTTCCCGTTCTCAGGGTTCGGGCCGTTCTTGACCAGCGCCATCACATAGGGCACCGACACCGTGCCTTCCGTCGGGATGACGAAGGCGACCGGGGCCTTGTCGGTGTATTTGGCGCGGTAGGCGTTGAAGTCGTAGTCGATCAGGATCGGGATCTCGCCCGACAGCACGCGGGCGTAGGAGGTCTGCTTCGGAACGATGGGCTGGTTCTGCTGCAAAGCCTTGAACCAGCCGACCGCCTTGTCGAAGCTGCCGTAATCGCCGCCCAGCGCCAGATTGACCGCCACCGCGCCGACATAGCCGACGGCCGCACTGGTCGGGTCGAGATAGCCGACCATGCCGGCATAATCGGGCTTCAGCAGGTCGGCCCAGCTTTGCGGCACCGGCTTGCCGCCCAGCGCCTCGGTGTTGACGAAGAAGCCCAGCGTGCCGCTGTGGATGGCGAACCAGTTGCCGTCGGCGTCCTTCATCCCGTCGGGGATGTCGGCCCAGCCCGCTGGCTTGTAGGGGGTGACGACGCCGGCCGCCTTGGCCTGGATGCCGACCGGCCCGCCGAGATAAGCGACGTCGGCGACCGGCTTGTCCTTTTCCGCCAGCATGGCGGCCATCGCCTGGCCCGAGTTCTTGTTGTCGAACGGCACGGCGATGCCGAGATCGGCCTTGATCGCCTTCAGCTGCGACGCCCAATCGGCCCATTCCGGCGGGCAATTGTAGCAGATGGCGGTCGGCTCCGCCGCCGCGGCGGGCGTCACCGTTGCGGTGAGGACGGCGGCCAGTGCGGCAGCGCCGAGAAGGAGCGGCTTGAACATGATCCGGGGTTTCTCCGTTCAGGAAGCGCTTAAGTCGTTTTGGACGGTGCCGGGCCGAGCGATTCGCCCGGCCGCAGGGTGAAGGGCAGCATCACGGCGCGGCCCTGCAATTCGCCGGAAAAGCCGGTGCGCAGGCATTCGAAGGCGGTGGCGCCCATGGCGCGGGCCGGCTGCACCAGGGTGGCGAGGCTGGGCGCCATCAGCCGCCCGACCTCGATGCCGTCGAATCCGCAGACCGACAGGTCGTCCGGCACCGACCGGCCGAGGTCGCGCAGCGCCCGGATGGTGGCGAGCGCCAGCATGTCGTTGGAGGCGAAGAAGGCCGTCGGCCGCTCCGGCCCCTCCAGCAGGGGGGCCAGCCGGTGGGCCAGCCGCAGCTCGTTGAAATCGACCTCCACCACCGGCCCCGGCGGAAGCCCTGCATCGGCCAGCGCGGCCGACCAGCCGGCATGGCGCCGGCGCGAGCGGTCGGACTGGCGGAAGCGCCCGGCGATCATGCCGATGCGCCGGTGGCCCAGCACCGCCATCCGCTCCACCACCGCGCGGGAGGCCGCGACATTGTCCACGGACACATGGGCGCGCGGCACCCGTTCCGGCTGGTTGTAGGCCAGCACATAGGGCAGCCGCACCTCGTCCAGCGTGTCGAGCGACCCGCTGCGGTCGGCGTCGGCGACGGTCAGCACCAGCCCTTCGACCCGGTTGGACAGCAGCCCCTCGATGGCGCGCACCTCCCGCCCCGGATCGTAGTCGGTGGAGGCGATCAGCACGCTGTAGCCGGCCTCCGCCGCCGCGTCCTGGATGCCGGCGACGCTTTCGGCGAAGACGGGGTTGGTCAGCGACGGCACCAGCACGCCGACGGTGCGGGTGCGGGCCGCCTTCAGGTTGCGCCCGATGGTGCTGGGGCGGAAGGACAGGTCGGAGGCGGCGGCGCGCACCTTCTCCATGGTTTCCGGCGTGGCGTTGCCGCTGCCGTTCAGCACGCGCGACACGGTGGCGATGGACACCCCGGCGCGTGCCGCCACGTCGCGGATCGTCGCCACGCGGTCGATGGCCCGTCCCTCCGCCATCCGCCCATCGCTTGCCCGCATCCCGCCCCGCACCATCCGTCACCCGTGTTCCCGGCTCATATCTCTGGCGCCGGCCGATCCGGCGCGGGTGCAGAGTGGCGGCGCTGTGTTGCAATCGCATGACGCCGTGAAAACGGTTTCGTGAAGAATGGAAACGTTTCCATCGCTGCGGATCGGCAAGACCGCTGCGCTGCGAAGGCAGCGGCCGAAGGGCGGACGAGGGTGTCTGCAAGCCGTCGAAAAATCTGTGATTTTTGTGTTTGCGTCCCCGAATGGCTTGGGCTATGTTGCGCCTCCACCAGCGATGGACCCGTAGCTCAGCTGGATAGAGCGCTGCCCTCCGAAGGCAGAGGTCATGAGTTCGAATCTCGTCGGGTCCGCCATCGATTTGCGCTAGAGCGTTGATTTAAAAGTTAAATCCGCTCTAGCGCACATTCCTTCCCGATGTTTCCATTCTGTGTTGTGGTTTAATCGCAGCTGACCGCTGCGTGAGTTGGGGTTTCACGGAGTATTCCGTGGCCTGCGGAGCAATCGTCAATAAGACGCATCGCCAATGCGGCGCATCGGTGTTACGGACAGGGTCGTCTTTTCGCGAATAAACCCGCATGACCGCACCGCTCAATCAAAAACCGAAAGTTGATTTCAACTTAAAAATGCAGTAGAATGTTAAAAATCAAATTGGTGGATTACGATGAGCATCCCGAATTTCGATAGCCGCAGCTATCTGGCCGCGAATCAGGATTTGCTGCGGGCGGGTTTGACGCCTGCCGATGCCGAGAACCACTATTTGGCCTATGGTGCCAAGGAAGGGCGCGCAACCACATTCGACAGCGCGGCATACCTGGCCTCCTACACGGATCTTCAAAACACATTCGGCAAAAATACCGATGCCGCTTTGCAGCACTATATTGATGTCGGCATGAAGGAAGGCCGCTCGATCAGCTTCAACGCTTTGGAATATCTTGCGTCAAATCTCGATCTGTTGTCGTCTGGATTGAGCGCAGCCAACGCTGCCCAGCATTATGTCAGCTACGGCATCGACGAAAAACGCACGGTCTCCTCATTCGACCCTTCCCGCTATCTCGCGGCGAACACGGACCTCAAGGCCACGCTGAACAGTTCCGACGAGGCGCTCCGGCATTACATCACGACCGGGTGGAAAGAGGACCGGCTCCTCGCGCCGGTGCCTCAGGTAACGCCGACACCCGTGGTGACCACGCCGACACCCGTGGTGACCACGCCGCCGACAACCGTCGTGAGCCCGCCGCTGCCGCTCTTCCCCAAGGTGAATTACTTTTTGTCCGGGGTAGCCCATGCACAGGCTTCGGGTGGAAGCAGCTATCCAATGATAAAAGGGCAGACCTATCAGGCTGACGTCGACATAACGGGAAGTTTCCCCGGCCAGTCCTTCAATCCGTTTCTGGAGGTCGGATATTGGCATCAGACGAGTTTCAGCACCGGTTATCTCGAAAGATTGGCCTATGACGATGACAGTGGCGGAAACCTGAAGCCGCGTCTTATCTTCACGGCGCCGGAAACCGCGGGCTTTACCTTCATGGTGAGTTCCGCTGACGGCACGGGCGGCTTTTTCACGCTGAGCATCAAATCCATCTGACGGCTGACCGGCCTGTACCGTGGCTCGACCGCATTCCGGCCGGCCATGGTGTTCGCCATCGACACAGCCTGCGTCGGGTTCCGCTGACGGTCCGGATGCTCGCCTGGGCGCATGATGGACCTCTGAAGGTCAAGGGCGTGGCGCGGTGACGCCACCGCTGTGATCAGCTGGGATCTTCTTCGGCCGGTCTATCGCCCCTCTCCTTAAGCTCCTGGATGTCGTCAAGGAGCGAAGGCGGAGGCGGCCGGCATCCGCAAGCCCGGGAATGTTCCAGGTGCCATTGGATGCGCTGCCGTCGTGTCGCCTTCGCCGGCATGGGATGGGCTTCGTGCCAGTCTCTGTTCATGGATGCCCCGATGGAATTCGGAGCGATTATGCCCGTTGACTGGGGCAGCCTCCATTGGCTCCAGGGGTGCCGCCCATCATGCCGCAGGTCATCCCTTCACCCGACAGTGGCTTCGGCAGGCGGTATGCGACCTGGCGGGCTGTCCGGAAGCGCGGCAGGACCGAGGGCGACGCCCTGAACGCTGCCATCCGGCTGAACTGGCCGGCAGCGTTCAGGAGCCCCGTCCAGGGCAGTCGCCGGTTCCCTCCTGCCCACCCCACCGAACGGGCGGCGTCGTCCCACAGGTCACCCCTTCAGGCAGCTTGCCATGAAGGTTTTCCGATCTTCGCCGCTCTTCCCGGCCGCGTCGGCGTTGCATTTCTTCATCTTGTCCTGCTGGGCCGTCAGCGGCTTGGCAGGTTCGGCGGCTGCGGCCGGCTTGTTCGACAGGCAGCCGCTCATAAACGTCTTGCGCTCGTCGCCCTTCAGACTCCTGGCGGTCGCATCGGCATTGCATGCCTTCATCTTTTCCTGCTGCTTCTCCTGCTGCGGCGTGGCCGCGGTCGATGCCCCGGAACTGGCGGCCAGCATCACGGCCATGGCAGCAGCGGCAATCACATATCTCAGCATCTTCCCATCCTCCCAAGCACGCGCGCCTCGCACGAGGCATGTCGCGACCGCTGGAGGATGGCACAGTCGAAATCGAAGCCAATGGGCGCATCCAGGCAATGGAGGGGAGCTGAATGCCTCGCCTGCCCAAGCTCCCCTATACCGAATTGGGTCGCCTTTTCCGATCTCCGCCGTCTCCAGAGGCCGGCCGGCTGCCATCGGGCGGATGGCGGCCGGCCGGCGCTTGCATGCCGGTGCCGCTTTCCTCATGCCGCCTTGATGGCGCTGAGGAATGTCTCGACCTCCTGCCGGAGGGATTCCGACTGCATGGCCAGTTCCCCGGCGGCGCTCAACACCTGTGCCGAGGCGGCCCCGGTTTGCTGGGCGGTTTCGGTGACCTGGAGGATGTTGCCCGTGACCTCCTGCGTGCCCGAGGCGGCCTGATGGACGCTGCGGGAAATCTCGGCCGTTGCGGCGCCCTGCTCTTCGATGGCGGCGGCGATGCCTGTGGAGATGTCGTTCACCTGGTTGATCGTCCCGCTGATCCCGTCGATCGCCTGCACGGCTCCCTGCGTGGCGTCCTGGATCGCGGCGATCTGGGTGGCGATCTCTTCAGTCGCCTTGCCGGTCTGGTTGGCGAGGCTCTTCACCTCGCTGGCGACCACGGCGAAGCCCTTGCCGGCTTCACCGGCCCGTGCCGCCTCGATGGTCGCGTTGAGCGCCAGCAGGTTCGTCTGGCTGGCGATGTCGGTGATCAGCTTCACCACGTCGCCGATCCGTTGCGCCGCCTCGGCCAGCCCGCGCACCGTGCCGGTCGTGCGGGCCGCTTCGTCCACGGCCTGTCCGGCAATGCGGGTGGACCGCGTCACCTGATCGCCGATCTCGCGGATCGATGCCGCCATCTCCTCGGCCGCGGTGGCGACGGTCTGCACATTGGCGCTCGTCTGCTCGGCGGCGGCGGCCACCACGCTGGCCTGCGTATTGGTCTGCCGGGCCATCACCGCCATGCTCTGTGCCGTGGCATCGAGTTCGGAGGCTGCCGACGACACCGTGCGCAACGCCGATGCGGCGCTGCCTTCGAAGCCGCGGATCAGGCGGTCGATGGTTTCGGCCCGCTGGAGCTTCGCCGTCTGTTCGGCGGCCTGTTCGCGTGACAGCCGGTCGGCCTGGATCAGGCCATCCTTGAAGACCTGCAGCGCCTTGGCCATGCCGCCGATTTCGTCGCCACGCTCCTGGCCGGTGACGGCCTGGTCGAGTTTTCCCCCGGCCAGGTTGCGCATCGCCTCGGTCAAATGCCGGATCGGTTCGGACACGGTGCGACGGGTCATGACGATGCCCAGACCGAAGCAGCCGACGAGGCCGCCCGCTGCGATGATCAACGTCCACAGCCGGGCGGCATGGAAAGTCTCCGTTGCCTCCGCGGAACTGCGCTCCATCGTCCTGTTGGTCTCGTCGATGAGAGAGCGGAGCTTGTCCAGAATCGGCTGGAACTGGGGATTGAAGCGCTCTTCCATGAAGCGATTGGCCTGGGCGTTGTCGTTGGTCAACGCAATTCGCTCGGCCTCGCGGCCGAGAACCATCAGCGTCTCGAAGTCCGCGGTCTCACGCCGCATCTCCTCCGCCAGAGCCGGTTGCGCCTCCGCGGTCCGGTCTATCCGCTCCTTGAATATGGCTGCCTGCTTGTCGATGGCATCCATCAGGAGACGCATCTTGGGAACGTCCTCCTCGACGATCATCATGTAGACGAGTCGGCCGATCTCGTTGAGAGAGGATGTCGTGCGGGCGATCAGCGTCGCTGCGGTGGCATCCTGTTCGAGCAGGCTGGTATAGCGCCGGTCCAAACGATCCAGCTGGAAGAGACCGTTGGCGGTCAGGCCGACTGCGAGGGTCGCCATGACCAGCAAGGTTGCCAGCACTTTGTAAACCATCTTGAGATTCTGGAATGCCATCTCTCACCTCCTCCAACCGGGGCGAGCCGGCCCCGGCGAACGCATTTGTTGAAGATGAGCGTATGCCTCTAATTCAAAAATGAAACATGAAAACCATGTAACTATAGTGACGAATTGAAACGGATTGCGATGGTCGTTATTAAATTTCGTTGCGCTCGCTATTAATTTCTTTTGAATCTGGCATTTGAGCCTAAGAAAATTGCAGACGAATCAAGTTATTTCGCTATTGAGTATTCGCCAATTTCCCTATGGTTACCGGTATGCATATCATAGTATGTTAGGAATTTCTTATTTGGACTGAATGCGGCAAGATCGAGCCCGATCTCTGGCGTGCCAGAGGCAGAGGGAGTGCATGGACAACCCCATGCGCTCTCCCCGATAGGCCGTGTCGATGATGCGCCGGCGGCAATCCTTCGACCGGTTCTCTTTGCTGCAGCCAGCCGTTCTGCCGGTTGCGAGTGATGCGTTTACGTGACAGAGCGAAGTTTCCTTCGCTCTGTCACGTAAAATTTTTTATCTTCCGCCTCGACAGATCCTTACCCCTTTTGCACAATGCCCTTAGGTTGCATGCCGCAACGCAGAGATTTAACGATAATTGCCGCCCTCACGCTGCGTGTTGGGTAAGGGGAGAGTTTTCGATGGCCAGGAACCCGTATTGGACAGATGCTGACGCCGCCAGGGAAATTTCATACTCGTTCTGGAAATATCCCGCCTCGGCGGTGACTTTCGCTCCAGCGACGGCCAGTACATTCGAGGCGTCCGGATCGGCAACAGGCACGCATGATTCGCTGTCATCTTTGGAACTTGTGACAGTCAAGCTTCGGTCTGATTCGACTTACAACTTTTATTCCGATGGCGCGTACAAGCAGCGTCTTACGATTTTTGATTCGTCTGGTTACCTGCTTGACGCAAAGCGCAACGAAGCCGGCACTATTGTGAGTTTTGATCAGGAAGATAAGATTATTTCTTTCAAGCCTGAGTCTACCGGCACTTATTACGTGAGGGTCACCAACCAATCGAGTTCGAGGACTGCGCCCTGGTCATTGTCCGTCACCGAGGACATTGGAAGCGACTCCAAAAACACGCCCGGCTTGATCATCGATTCTGGTCGCCCGATCTATCGCTTCTTCAACCGGTCGACCGGTACCCACTTCTTCACCTCGTCCGAAGATGAGCGTGACACCATCAGGACCGGCCTCAACAGCTTTTCCTACGAAGGTCCAGCCTTCAACGCGGCGACGACGGCCTCGTCCGACCCGATCACGGTCTACCGGTTCTTCAACAAGCGCATCGGCACGCACTTCTTCACGTCGAGCACAGTCGAACGCGACACTGTGATCGCCACATCTTCGGACACCTATTCGTTCGAGGGGGAGGCTTACAAGGCGTTGTCGTCCGACAGCACCAACCCGAACGCCAAGTCCCTCTACCGGTTCTTCAACAAAACCAACGGCACCCATTTCTACACGTCGAGCGACGTCGAACGCGACAGCATCATCAAGAACTCCTCTGCCAGCTACAATTTCGAAGGCGTCGCCTACAAGGTCCTGGATTCGACCATCGCTCCGGCAGGCGCGCCGGTGGCCCAGGCCGCCGCCATGCCGCCGCAGGGCGAGCCCGCCTTGCAGGCCGGTGTCGTCGACGCCGCTCCCGCCGATCTGACGGCGGCCATCGGTGGGTTGCAGGGCGCCGACCCGCAGCCGGTGGCCTTCGGCCCCGGTGCGTTCACCAGCGAAGCGACCGGCGGCTTCGCCGGCCTGTTCCCGCAGCAGCGGAGCGACTGGGCCGCGATGTTCGCGGCCTGATCGGTCAGGCCCCCGCTCCGACCGGCGCGGGGGCTTTTGCGGGGTGGGGGGCGCCGGCATCGCCCCCTCACCGGTCCTCCCGCACCTGGGCATGGTTGATCAGCGCCACCATCCCGACGCCGCCCAGCACATTGCCGATCAGCGACGGCAGCAGGAAGCCGACGGCATAGCGGCTCCAGCCGATCTCGCCGGACATGGCGGCGAAGGACACCTCGACCGATCCCGCGATGACATGCGCGAACTTGCCGAGCGCGATCAGCCAGGTCAGCGCGACGATGACGAAGAAGCGCGCCTGTCCGACCGACGGCGTGATCCAGACCAGCAGCGCGATCAGCCAGCCGGCCAGCACCCCGTGCAGGGTCGTCGTCATGAAATCGGAGCGCGCGGCGGTGGTGCCCAGCTCGACGAAGGCGGCGCGCAGCTCCGGGGAAAAGGCCTCCGTCCCGACGGCGAAGGCGGAGAACAGCAGGGTGCCGACGATGTTGGCGGCGAAGACCAGCGCCCACAGCCGCACCACCGCCGCCAGGGTGCCGGCCGACCAGCGGTGCAGCAGCGGCAGGATCACCGTCAGCGTGTTCTCGGTGAACAGCTGCTGGCGGCCGAGGATGACGATCAGGAAGCCGAAGCAATAGCCGAAGCTGGCGATCAGCGGCCGCCAGGGCTCGTCCGGCAGATGGGTGGTCAGCAACGCCTCGCCCACCATGGAAAAGCCCATCGACAGCCCGGCCGCCAGACCGGACCACAGAAGGGAGGAGGTGGACCGCTTCAGCTCCTCCTGGCCCTCCAGCCGGATCGCTTCGTGCAGGATCAGGGCCGGCGGGTTGGATCGCTCCTTGATCTCCTCCCGTTCATCCTGGTTCAGGCCGGTGTCGCTGGTGTCGGGCAAGGGGCGGTGTCCTGGCAGGGGTGTTCCCGAACCAGAACAGCCATCACCGCGAGGCGTTGCCGACGGCTTGGCAATCGGGGCCTTATTCGGCGGCCCCGGCTTCCGCCAGCAGCAGCGGATTGTGCTCCTCGTCGACGAAGCGCTCCCGTATCGCCACCATGATGTCGAGCTTGTCGAGGAAGACAGTCACCAGGTCCGGATCGAAGTGGAGGCCGGCCTGCTCCCGCATGAAGGCGACGACCTTCTCCAGCGGCCACGGCTCCTTGTAGGGGCGCGCGGAGAGCAGGGCGTCGAACACGTCGGCGATGGCGACGATGCGGCCGGACAGCGGGATCCCGGTGCCGCTCAGGCCGGCGGGATAGCCGGTGCCGTCCCATTTCTCGTGATGCGTCCCGGCGATCTCGGCGGCGAGGTCGAGCAGGGGCAGCCCGCTTCCCGCCAGCAGCCGCTGCCCGATGCTGGCGTGCCGGCGCATGATCGCCCATTCCTCGGGCTCGAGCCGGCCGGGTTTCAGCAGCACCTGGTCGGGGACGCCGATCTTGCCGATGTCGTGCAGGGGGGCCGCCTCCAGCAGCTGCGCGGCATAGTTGGGGGTGCAGCCGGCGGCGAGCGCCAGCTGATGGGAGATCTGCGCCATGCGCGCCACATGCTGGCCGGTCTCGTTGTCGCGGAATTCGCCGGCGCTGCACAGGCGGCGGATGATCTCGCGCTGGTTGGCCTCCAGCTGCAGGCGGGCCGCCTCCAGCTCCAGGTTGGCGATGCGCAGGGCGGCGGCCTCGCGCGCCGACGCGGCGGAAACCCGGCGGTCGGCCATGGCCGAGACCAGCGCGAGCAGCAGAAGGCCGAAGGCCGCCACCGCCACCAGTGCGGCGAGGGGGCCGCTCGACACCCCCTCCCCCAGCCCGCCGTCCGCCGCCATCAGCGTGGGATCGACCTGCACCACCAGGGCGGCCATGCCGGTGTAATGCATGCCGCAGACCGCCACCGCCATCACCAGGGCGGCCAGCGTGCGTTCCAGCAGGCGATGGATGCGGGTGGCCAGCCACAGCCCCGCGGCGGCGGCGGCGGCGGCGATGGCGACCGACAGGCCCCACAGGGCGGGGTCGTAGGCGATGCGGGCCGGCAGCACCATCGCCGCCATGCCGAGATAATGCATCGCCGCCACGCCGAGCCCGACGATGACGCCGGCCGCGGCGATGGTGGCGGCGGAGCGGCGGCGCTGGATGATGCGGAAGCCGACGGCGACGAAGGCGACCGAGGTCACCAGCGACAGCAGCGTCTTCACCGGATCGTAGGCGATCGGCGTGTCGATGGTCAGCGCCAGCATGCCGATGAAATGCATGGCCCAGATGCCGCCGCCCAGCGCCGCGGCGGCGCAGCCCTGCCACATCATGCGGGCGGCGCCGTCCGTCCGGTGCATCCGCTCCGCCATGTCCAGCGCCGAGAAGGAGGCGAAGGCGGCGACGGCATAGGACAGGGCCACCAGCCAATGGTCGTGGGAGAACGGCAGGCCGGACGCCGACGTGAAGCACAACCCGGCCAGTTGGAACGACATCCACCATACTCCTGAAAACACCCGACCGCCGCCGATTTTGGTGCCGCCGATCTTCGTTATAACCCGCCTCACCGGCCGGGCTTCAAGAAGCGGGAAACCCCGACTCCGACGGTCGGGCATCGAGCGGCACCGGTCAACGTCCGGTAGTTAGCTAAAAAGCTATCTTTATTTGACCGGTGTCAAGCGCATAGGAGTCGATAGGACGCCAGGCCGAGGCACTGTGCGTTTGGTACTCCGCCAAGCCTCCGTTTATACGAAACGGAAGCTTGGCGCTCGGCGGAAGGTAAGATGCGGTCAGGCGTCGGCGAAGGCCATCGGCTGGCGGGCGCGGGCCTCGCGTCCGCGCTCCGGGCGGCTCGGCGCCTCGACCCAGGCGATTCGTAGGATATTGGTCGATCCCGGCATGCCGAACGGAACGCCGGCGGTGATGACCAGCCGCTGCCCCTCCTCGGCCAGCCCATGCACATAGGCCAGCCGCGCCGCCTTGTGCACCATGTCGGAGAAGCTCTGGACATCCTCCGTCAGCACGGCGTGGACGCCATAGGCCAGCACCATCCGGCGGGCGATGGCGGCGCTCTCTGTCAGGCAGAGGATCGGCACCTCCGGCCGTTCGCGCGCCGCCCGCAGGGTGGTGGAGCCGCTGGTGGTGTAGGTGGCGATGGCCGCCGCCTTCACCGTGTGGGCGACCTGACGGGCGGCGGCGGTGATGGCGTCGGATTCCGTCTGTTCCGGGTCGGCATGCTGCGCATCCATCAGGCCGCGGTAGAGCGGGTCGCCTTCCACCCGCCGGGCGATGCGGTCCATGATCGACACGGCTTCGACCGGATAGTCGCCCGACGCGGTCTCGGCCGACAGCATGACGGCATCGGCGCCGTCGAACACCGCGGTGGCGACGTCGGACGCCTCGGCCCGGGTCGGGGCAGGGGCGGAGATCATCGATTCCAGCATCTGCGTGGCGACGATCACCGGCTTGCCGGCCGAACGGGCGGCACGGATGATGCGCTTCTGGATCGACGGCACGTCTTCCGGCGGCATCTCCACGCCCAGGTCGCCGCGCGCCACCATGACGCCGTCCGACATCTCGACGATGCGGTCCAGATGCTGGATCGCCTGCGGCTTCTCCAGCTTCGACAGCAGGGCGGCCCGGCCGGCGATCAGCTTGCGCGCCTCCGCGACGTCCTCCGGCCGCTGGACGAAGCTCAGCGCCACCCAGTCCACCCCCTGGCCGAGGGCGAAGTCCAGGTCGGCGCGGTCCTTGGGCGTCAGCGGCGACAGCGGCAGCACGACGCCGGGCACGTTGACGCCCTTGCGGTCCGACAGCCTGGTGCCCGACACCACCACCGTCTCGGCGAAATCGGCGCCGCAGGCGGTCACCCGCAGCCGCACCTTGCCGTCGTCCAGCAGCAGCTCGGCATCCGGCACCAGGGCGGCGAAGATCTCCGGATGGGGCATGCCGACGCGGCGGGCGTCCCCCGGTTCGGCCAGCAGGTCGAGGCAGAAGGGCTGGCCGGGGGTCAGCGTCACCGGCCCGTCGGCGAAGCGGCCCAGCCGCAGCTTCGGCCCCTGGAGGTCGGCCATGATGGCGATGGGACGGCCGGTCTCCTCCTCCAGCGCTCGGATGGCGCGGAGGCGCTCGCCATGGTCCTGGTGGCTGCCATGGCTGAAATTCAGGCGGAAGACATCGACGCCGGCCTCGAACAGGCGGCGGATCATCTCGGGCGAGGAGGAGGACGGACCCAGCGTGGCGACGACTTTCGTCTGCCGGTAACGGCGGATCGGCTTGGCGGTGCTCATGGCGTAACGGACTCCGGGGGAGGATTGTGGGCTGCCGTGCAGGTCGGGTGGGGCCGGGGGCGGAGACGGGCGGCGCGGCGCCGCCTCAGGCGACCCCGAACCGGTAGACGATGGACCCGGCGGTCCATTGGCCGGGACGCAGCACGGTCGAGGGGAAGGAAGGCCAAAGGGAGGGGAGGTTGACGGCGTTGGGGAATTTCGACGGTTCGGCGCAGAAGGCGCTGTGCTTGGTATAGAGCGTGCCGCCCTTGCCGACGTCCCGCGGGGTTTTGCCCTCCAGGGCATTGCCGGTGTAGAGCTGCAGGCCGGGTTCCGTGGACAGCACCTCCAGCGTCCGGCCGCTGGCCGGATCGAGGAAACGGGCCTGGAGGACAGGCACCGGGCCGGTCGCCGGTCTGTCGGTCACGTAATGCAGGTCGTACCCCTTGCCGAGCGCCAGCATGCGGTCGTCGGCGTCGATGCGGGCGCCAAGCGCCGCCGGGGTGCGGAAATCGTGCGGCGTGCCGGCGACATCCACCATCTCGCCGGTCGGCACCCCGGTGTCGTCGAGCGCCAGATAGCGGCCGGCATGGATGGTGGCGACATGGTCGAGGATCGACGATCCCAGGTCGCCCGACAGGTTGAAGAAGGTGTGGTCGGTGAAGTTGGCGATGGTGGTCCTGTCGGCCGCCACCGCGGTCCAGGCGATGGTCAGGGCGTTGTCGTCGCCGACCGTATAGACCAGCCGCAGCGGCAGGGTGCCGGGAAAGCCTTCCTCGCCATCCTCGAAGAGATGGGTCAGCTCCAGGCTGGACTCGTCGAGCTGCCGGGCGTCGAAGACCCGGAAGCGCGAGCCGCGCTGGCCGCCATGCAGGGTGTTGGGCGGGCTGTTGACCGCGGCCCGATGGGCGACGCCGTCCAGCGTGAAGCGCCCGTCGGGGATGCGCCCGCAATAGCGCCCGATGAAGGAGCCCATGGACGCCTGCCCGCCCATCGCACCCTCGATCCCGTCATAGCCCTGGACCACGTCGCCCGGCACGCCGTCGCGGTCGGGAACCAGGACCTGCTCGATCTTGGCGCCGTAATTGGTGATCCGCACCACCATGCCGCGCCCGTTGCGCAGGGTGAACAGGTCCACCGGCTTGCCGTCGATGGTGGCGGAGTAGTTCTCTCGCTTGAGGTCGGTCGCCATGCTCAGGCATCCCTGTGGAAGAGGTTAGTAGAAACCGAGAAGCAGCAGCCCCAGGATCACCACCACGCGCAGGAGCAGCGCCGTCTCCAAGGGATCCGCGGTCATGGCTCGGCCTCGCCGGATGATTCATGGGATTATTATACTAATATATTAGCGCTGGAGGCAAACCCCATCCGGTGCCCCAAGCGGTTGTGGACAGTATGCCGCAGGAGTCCGCCTGGGGCCGCGATGTGTGGGCCGGCCGGGCGGGCCGCTTCAGGCGCGCCGCATCGTCACCACCAGAACGTCCCGGAAAGCCGGGCGCGCCGGATCGACCGGCTCGACCGGCGTCACGCCATGGAACACCCGGGCGTCGTCCACCACCGCCGATTCCAGCGGATGGCGCAGGGTGAAGCTGCCGAGCGGCCGGCCGGCGAGGTCATGGATGCTGGTGGTGCCGCTGGAGACGTTCTCGCGCCGGATCAGCATCACCAGCACCCAGTCCACGCCGTCGCGGTGCATGCCTTCCGGGGTGGGGCGTCCGGCTTCGCCGGCGCGGGCTTCGATGCGGAACTGGTGGACCTCGGTGTGCCAGACCTCCGGCTTGGTACCGGTGGGGGTGAGCGGGTCGAACAGCGCGAAACAGGTCTTCAGGATCGCATCCAGGGCGGGATGGGCCGCGACCGCCTCGGTGATCGGCTCGAACCAGCGTTCCAGGCCGCCATTCAGCGGGTTGTAGTCGCGGCTCTGGTAGTGGGGCTGGTGCGGCTTGCGCCGGATCTCCCCGGCGGACAGCGCGAAGGCGGCGTGGCGCCGGCGCCGGTAGCGCCCGCCGTCCGCCATGTAGCTGTCCAGGCCAAGGTCGTTCCAGCTGGCGCTGAACCCCTCCCAATCCCGCAGCCCGGCGGCATCGAGCACCCGCTGCATGTCGGCCGCAGGAACGAAGGAGAAGCCGTCCGCCGCCACAGCGTCACGAACCGCGCGAAGATCATCGGTCATCTGGCCTGTCCGCTTTCAAAAAGCGATTTCGTGCCCGCACCCTATCACAACAGCCGCAGCCTCTTCTCATCCCGCAGCCGCCGGCATCGTCGGCGGTTCTCGAAAAAACAAATAGACGACGCATTCTAAAACGGCCATTCTAATTGGCATGGTCAGAACCGCTCTGTTTTCCGAAGCCGACTTCATCGACGCCGCGATGGCGCTTGTCGCCGAAGGCGGCCCCAACGCCGCGACCATGCAGGGCATCGCCCGGCGGGTCGGGGCGCCGACGGGATCGATCTATCATCGCTTCGACTCGCGCGCGGCCATTCTCGGCATCGCCTGGAACACCGCTTACGCCTCCTTCGTCGATGCCCTCGCTCCGCCGCTTCGCCAGGGCCGCCCGCGCGAGGCGGCGCTGGCGATCCTGCCATGGTCGATGAGCAACGGTCATCGCGCCCGCTTCCTGCTTCTCAACGAGCCGGTCGCCCTGTTCGAGGACAACCCGCCCCCGGCAGCGCAGAGGGCGAGGCTGGAGGAACTGGAAAGCCAATTCGACGACGCCTTCCAGGCCTGTGTCGCGGCCTGTGGAGACGGGACCTCCAACGAGGAGCGGGTGGCGCGGGCAAAGTTCCTGATCTTCGACGCGCCGATAGCCATCCTCCGCCCCCACCTTTCCCGCGGCGTGCCGCCGCCGCCCTATGTCGAGCGGATGATCGCCGACCTCCACGCCGGAATGCCGGTCGCCGCCGGGCCGGCGGCCTCTCCCCCAGCCCCCCTCCCATGAACCGGGCCGACCGATGAGCGAAATCGCCGATCAACGATCCATCAAGCTGCATGCGCCGGAGGATTTCGCCGGCATGCGCACGGCGGGCCGGCTGGCCGCCTCCACCCTGGACATGATCGCTTCCCATGTCGCGGCGGGCATCACCACGGCGGAGCTCGACCGTCTCTGCCACGACCACATCCTTGGCCATGGGGCGATTCCCGCCTCGCTGGGCTATCGCGGCTACGCCCATGCGACCTGCATCTCGGTCAACCACGTCGTCTGCCACGGCATACCCGGGGACCGCAGGCTGGCGGAGGGCGACATCCTCAACATCGATCTGGCGGTGATCGTCGACGGCTGGCACGGCGACAGCAGCCGGATGTATGGGGTCGGCAAGCTCGGCCTGCGCGCCCGGCGTCTGATCGACGTGACCCATGAGGCGATGATGCGCGGCATCGCGGCCATCCGTCCCGGCGCGACGGTCGGCGACATCGGTTTCGCCATGCAGCGCCATGTCGAGGCGGAGCGCTTCAGCGTCGTCCGCGACTTCTGCGGCCATGGCATCGGCCGCATCTACCACGATGCGCCGGACGTGCTGAATTACGGCCGGCCGGGCGAGGGGCAGGAGCTGTTGCCAGGAATGTTCCTGACGGTCGAGCCGATGGTGAACGCGGGCCGGCCGGACGTGAAGATCCTCGGCGACGGCTGGACCGCCGTCAGCCGGGACCGCAGCCTGTCCGCCCAGTTCGAGCACAGCGTCGGCGTCACGGAGACCGGCTGTGAAATCTTCACCCTCTCGCCGTCGGGGTTCACCAAGCCGCCCTACGCAGTGTGACCGGGGGGCACGGTGGAGTGTGACCGGCGGTCACGGTGGAGGCAGCCGCCCCAGCAGCGACGGGTTGTCCCAGGTCGGCTGCCGGTCCTCGATCACCACGCGGTGGGGCAGGGGGGCGTCGCTCTCGACCGCCACCTCGACCCAGCGCGGCACCAGCTCGTTGTTGATGTCGTCGAGAATGGCGACGGCCAGCGCCTCCAGACCCTCGGCAAAGCCGGAGAACTCCGCCAGATAGGCCAAGACGGACGCCGGATCGGGCACCAGCAGGTCGGGCACCAGCCGCAGGGTCAGCCGCACCCCAGGCAGCGGTTCGCCGCGCAGCTCCACCAGAAAATCGTGGCGGGCGTCGGGGGAGGGGCGGGTGGACAGCCGTTCCCGCCTCATGCCGACACCCCCAGCCCGGCTTGGCCGGCGCGGGTCAGCTTCACCCAGCTGCGCGCGCCCGACTGGAAGGAGAGGCCGCCGGTGTAGCCGACCGCCCGCACGCTGTCGGCGAAGATCTGGATCAGCTCGACCCGCAGTTCCGGCGGCAGGGCGCCATGGCTGCGCAGGATCAGGTCGAAATGGTTGGGCCGCACCAGCCCGTCCAGCTGCATCGGTCCGAACCGGCTGAGGTCGAGGTCGATGACGAAGCGGCTGCCGGGCTTCGACCGCTCGGCGCCGCCGTTCTCCTCATCCTCCTGCAACGGGTGGACATGCAGCCTGATCGGCTTCGGCCCGTTCGCATCCATCAGCGGGATGGTGTAGCTGCGCCAGTCGCCCGGCAGCGGTTCCGCCGCCTCACGCCGCAGCCCGTCGAAATCCTTCTCCAGCCGCTCCAGCAGGTCGCGGCGTCCCGCCTTGTCGAGGGCGGAGGCGGCATCGTCGCCCAGCCAGCCCTGCGCGTCGCCGCCGCGCATCGCCGACAGGAAGAAGCCCAGCGCCGCGGTCAGCTTGCGGTTGGGCTGCGGCATCGTCGCCAGCATCGCCTTGGCCGCCGCCGGATCGGCCGCCGCCAGCGTCGCCATCAGCTGCCGCATCGCCGGCCAGTCGCGCCCGTCCAGCGGTCCCGGCGGGCCGGGCAGGGTGGGGGCCGCCGCCTGGGTGGCGCGGGCGAGGTCGGCCAGCGCCGCAGTCACCGTCGCCCCCTGCGGCAGGCTGGCCGGGACGTTCAGCGCCAGCATGCCCTGTCTGGTCGCCAGGATCGGTTGCCCCTGCGGCGTGCTGCCGGCCACGGTGCCGCGCAGGATGGGCGTGTCGGGCGGCAGGGCCGCCTCGTCGGCTTGCGGCGTCGGCGGAACGGCGGTCTGTCCGCCCGCTTGCTGGCCGGATTGGCTCCCCGCCTGCTGGTTGCGTCCGTTGGCGTCCGGATTGCCCGCCCCCTGGTTGCCGGGCTGCTGGGGCTGTTGCGGCGGCGGTGTGACCGTCAGGATCTTCAGCGCCACCGTGGCGCCGCGCGGCAGGTCGGGCGGTTCGGGAGTGCCGGCGCCTTCTCCCGCTGGGGGCGCGCCGGATGGGCTGGAGGCGGGTGAGGTGGTGCCGGGTGGAGTGGGCGCCGTTGGTGTCTCGGCGCCTGGATGGGCGGCGTTGCCGCCGAGCTGGACCGGCATGCCGAAGGTGGCGCTGCCGCCGCCCATGGTCGGGGCGGGCGTCGGCGTTCCGGCGGCCGCCGCGGCCGGCGTCCCGGCGGCCGGCGCCTGCGGCTTCGCGGTCCCGGCCGGAGTGGCGGGGGCTGGGGCCGTGGGTGCCGGCTGTGCCGGGGGCGCGGCCGAGGTGGGCAGCTTGGCGCCCGACCCGCCGGCCAGCACCAGCGCCGGCACGACGGTGCCCGGCAGCAGCGGCGGCAGGGTGGTCGGGGCGGTGGTCGGCGCCGGGGTGGGCAACAGGACGGCGGGTGTCGTGCCACTGCCGGCCGCCGGTGTCTGCGTGGCGCTGCCGGTGGATGGCGTGGCCGGGCCCGCCAGCGATTGCAGCAGGATCAGCGCCGTCGGCTTGCCCGGCAGCGCCGCGGCCGGGCTGCCCGTCGGGGCCGTGCCGCCGGGTGTCAGCTGCACGGTGACCGGCTTGTCCGGCGGCAACTCGGCGGCGCTGTCGAGCAGCAGTTCGCCCGCCGCCGTGCGCACGCGGGTCAGTCCCTCCGGCGTCTGGCCGGCGACGGTGCCGGTCAGCACCACCGGGCGGGTCACCTCCGGCAACCGTTCGGGAAGCTGGACGACCGTGGCCTCAGCCGTGACGGCCGCGGGCGTGGCGGAGGTTGCCGCGGCGGTGGCGGCTGCCGGCGTGACCGACGGTGGGATCGCCCCGCCCATGCCCGCCCGTCCCGGCCGGTTACCGGGCGCTGGCGAGCAGCCGCTGCACGATGGCCTCGACGTCGCGGGCCGCGTCGCTGGCGGGCGAGCGGGTCAGCAGCGGGGTCTGGTTGCGGATGGCGTCGCGCACCTTCAGGTCGCGGCGGATGATGCCCGCCAGCGCCGGCTTGTATTTCAGGAAGTTCTGGCAGGCCTTCAGGATGGTGCCGTAGGTCCGCTCGCCGTCCTTCACGCTCTGGGCCATGTTCACCACGATCCGCAGGTCGGCCGACGGGTTGGTGGCATGGGTCAGCTTGATGAAGGCATAGGCGTCGGTCAGCGAGGTCGGCTCGTCCGTCGTCACCACCAGCGTGATGCCGGCGGGACCCGACAGGGTGCGCACCGTGCGGTCGACGCCGGCGCCCATGTCCATCACCACCCGGTCATAGCTCTTCGCCAGTTCCAGCAGGTCGTTGCGCAGGCCCGACAGGCGCTGGCTCGGCAACTGCGCCAGCGTGCCCGAGCCCGAGCGGCCGGCGATGATGTCGAAGCCGGTGTCGGGGAAGCGCTGCGCCGCCTTGGCCAGCGTCACCTCGCCGTTGATGACGGCGCCCAGGTCGTTTTTGGGCGAGAATCCAAGCTGGATGTCGACGTTGGCCAGCCCGAGATCGCCGTCGAACAGCAGGGTGTTCATGCCCGCCTTGGTCAGGGCGTGACTGAGCGTGATGGAGAACCACGTCTTGCCGACGCCGCCCTTTCCACTGGCCACGGCGATGACGTTGGCGCCGCGCAGCGGGCGAACGTTCTTGAGGGCGGCCGGGAACACCGGATCGGTCATGGCAGGGTCCTCGACGAGGGGGAACTGGCGGCTTTGGCCTTGGTTGCGGGTTTTGCGGTTGCGGGTTTCGCCGGCTTGGCCGCCGCGGCGGCCCTGCGCGGTGGTGGTGGCGGCGGTGGCGGCTCGATCTCCGGTTCCCCGTCCTCCAGATCCTCAGCCTCATACCCCCGCCCGAAGCGCGGCTTGCGTTCGGGGGTAGGATCCGGCTGGTGATGCTCCTGCCGGTCGTCGCCGTGGCCGTCCTCGTCCTCGTCCCAGCCCGCGCTGCGGGCGGATCGGCGCGGCGCCTGGTCCTTGACGGCGGGCGCCTTCTCCTCGGCCGGGATCATCATGCGGGCGAGCGCCAGCGGGTTCAGCGCGGTCAACCCCTCCGCCACCTTGGACGAGATGCTGGCGTCGCAGAAGGACAGCCGGGCGCGCGCGGCGATGGCCAGCACGCTGCCCAGCCGGCGCGCCATGTCCAGCCGGGTGACCAGCATCCGCCGCACGCCGATCGCCTTGAAGGCCATCGCCATGTCGGCGGCCTCCAGCGCGTCGAGCCCGGCGGGCAGGACCAGCACCGGCTCCACCTCGCCGGCGGACAGCATGGCGCGCAGGTCCTGCATGTCCTCGGCGTCGAACGGGTTGCGCCCGGCGGTGTCGACCAGGACCAGATCGGTCCGTCGATGCACCTCGAAGGCGCCGGCCAGCGCGTCGGGGTCCTCCACCGTCGCCAGCTTCAGCTTCATCAGCCGGGTGAAGGCGGCCAGCTGGTCGACGCCGCCGGCCCGCACCGTATCGGTGGTGATGACGCCGACTGAGCATTTGCGGAAGACGGCGCGCGCCGCCAGCTTGGCCGCGACCAGGGTCTTGCCCGATCCCGGCGGGCCGACCAGCGCCAGCGGCTTCACCGGCGCGCGGCCGTCGGGCAGCGGGTTGAAGGTGAAATAGGAATCGAGCGCCGAGCCCAGGGCCAGCCGCGGATCCTCGGTGTCCAGCCCGGAGGCCGCGTCGATCAGCTGTTCGGCCAGCGACGCCGGCACGCCGTGGCGCTGCAGGGCGTCGGCCACCACCTCGCCCACGTCGATCTCGGGTTCGACCGGCTTGGCCGGTGCCTTGGCCCGGCCGCCGCGCGCGGAAGCGGATGCCGGAGCCGGCGGCAGGTCGTCCTCTTCCACCGCCGCCGTCACGCGCACGCCGCCGCCTTCCTCCTCGCGCGTGGCGACGATGATGGCGTCGTCGCCCAGCGACTGGCGCACCATCCGCATGGCGTCGGACATGGTCTTGGCGTGGAAGGACTTCAGCCGCATCGGCAGCGCCTTCCGTCAGCTAAGGGGATGGGAACGCCGCACGCCATCAGATCTGCCCCAGCGTCTTGATGCGGGCCTTCGGGTGGATCTCGTTCTGCGACATGACCACGGTCGCCGGCCGGAACCGCTCGACGATCGAGCGGACGAACGGACGGATCAGCGGGCTGGTCAACAGTACGGGACTCTCGCCCATCATGGCATGTCGCTCGAAGGTTTGGCGGACGGAGGTGATGAACTGCTGCAGGCGGGACGGGGCCATCGTCAGCTGCCGGTCGTCGCCGTCGCCCACCAGCGATTCCGCGAAGCCCTGCTCCCATTCGGGCGACAGGGTGACGAGCGGGATGAAGCCCATCTCGTTGGTGTTCGCGTCGCAGATCTGCCGGGCAAGGCGGGAGCGCACATGCTCGGTGATCTGGGTGATGCTGCGGGTCTGGCTGGTCGCTTCGGATACCCCTTCCAATATCGTGGGAAGATCCCGGATCGAAACCCGTTCGGCAAGGAGATTCTGCAACACCCGTTGCAGGCCGCCCACAGTGATCTGTCCGGGCACCACGTCGGCGATCAGCTTCTGGTGTTCCTTGTCGGTCTCGTCCAGCAGCTTCTGCGTCTCGGTGAAGGACAGCAGCTCCGGCATGTTGTCCTTGATCAGCTCGGTCAGGTGGGTGGTCACCACGGTCGACGGATCGACAACGGTGTAGCCCTTGAACAGGGCCTCCTCGCGGTATCCCGGCTCGATCCAGATGGCGGGCAGGCCGAAGGTCGGCTCCACCGTCTGCTCGCCGGGCAGGCTCATGGCGTCGCCGCGCGGGTCCATGACCAGCAGCATGTTGGGCCGGATGTCGCCGCGCCCGGCCTCGATCTCCTTGACGCGGATGATGTAGGTGTTGGGCGGAAGCTGCAAATTGTCCTGGATGCGCACCGCCGGCATGACGAAGCCGACCTCGCCGGCGATCTGCCGGCGCAGGCCCTTGATCTGGTCGGTCAGCCGGTGGCTGCCCGCCTGCGGCTGGTTGATCAGCGACAAGAGGCCGTAGCCCAGCTCCAGCCGGATCAGGTCGATGGCCAGCGCCGTGGCGATCGGTTCGTCCGGCGCCGGCCCGGCGCCGGGCATGCCGCCCGGTCCGGCCCCGGCCGCCGCCGCTTCCTCCGCCGCCGCGGCCTCTTCGGCCTCCTTCCTGGCGCGCAGGCGCGGCATGTACCAAGCGGCGAAACCGACGGCGCCGATGACCGGGGCCAGCGTCAGGATCGGCATGCCCGGCAGCAGGGCCAGCACGGCGACGGCGCCGGCCGACAGGGCCAGCGCCTGGCTGTGGCCGGTCAGCTGTCCCACCACCGCCTTGTCGGTGGAGCCGCCCATGCCGGCCTTCGACACCAGGAAGCCGGCGGAGATCGAGATCACCAGTGCCGGGATCTGCGACACCAGGCCGTCGCCGATGGTCAGCTTGGTGAAGGTGTCCAGCGCCGTCATCACCGGCATGTCGTGGCGCAGCACCGCGATGGTGACGCCGCCGATGATGTTGATGAACATGATCATCAGGCCGGCGACCGCGTCGCCCTTCACGAACTTAGACGCACCGTCCATCGAGCCGAAGAAGGCGCTCTCGTCCTCCAGCTCCTTGCGGCGGGCGCGTGCGGTGCTCTCCTCGATCATGCCGGCCGACAGGTCGGCGTCGATGGCCATCTGCTTGCCGGGCATGGCGTCCAGGGTGAAGCGCGCCGCCACTTCGGCGATGCGGCCCGAACCGGCGGTGATGACCTTGAAGTTCACGATGGTCAGGATGGCGTAGATGATCACGCCGATGACGAAATCGCCGCCCATGACGAGGCTGGCGAAGGCCTCGATCACATGGCCGGCGGCCGACGTCCCCTCATGCCCCTGCATCAGGATCAGGCGCGTCGAGGCCATGTTCAACGACAGGCGCAGCAGCGTGGTGATCAGCAGGATCGTCGGGTAGGACGACAGCTGGAGCGGCTTCTCGATGAACAGCACCACCATCAGGATCAGGATGGAGATGGTGACGTTCAGCCCCAGCATCATGTCGAGCATGACGCTGGGCAGCGGCATGATCAGGCCGACGACGACGATCAGGATGCCGATGGCCATCGCCACGTCGCCGCGCTTCAGCGACGCCTTGGTGACCGCCCACATCTCGCCGAAGGCGGCCATGTTGCCGGGACCGCCGCCCCCGCCGCCCCCGCCATTATGCTCCGTCAGCGCCATGAATGCTCCCGCCGCTCAAGGTCCCGGTCCCGGACGGGAGTCAGGCCGTCGCCCGTTCGTCGTTGCCGGGGGCGGGCACGCTGCGGCCCTCGTCGCCATACTGCTTCAGCTTGTTGCGCAGCGTGCGGATCGAGATGCCCAGGATGTTGGCGGCATGGGTGCGGTTGCCCAGGCAGTGGGTCAGCGTCTCCAGGATCAGGTCGCGCTCGACGTCGGCCACCGTGCGGCCGATCAGCGCCGCCAAGCCGGCGCCGCTGGTGCCGGCGCTGGCCGCCGCCGCGGCGCTGCTGTTGGCCGCCATGCCGTAGGGGCCGGGCTTGCCGCCCTTGGGCGGGCCGTAGCTGGTCGGCAGCCCGCCCTGCGGCGGCACCACCAGCGGGACGGTCGGCTGCGGCTGGGCCGGCTGGCTGGCGGCCGGAACCGTGCCGCCGGGACCGGCGAACGGGTTGGCGACCGGCGAGTCCGACGGGATCGAGGCCTGGGCGCTGCCTTCCGGGGCCAGCATCTTGCTGGTCAGCATGATCGCTTCCGGCCCGACCTCCTCGCCCCGCGACAGCAGGACGGCGCGGTGCATGGTGTTTTCCAGCTCGCGCACGTTGCCGCGCCAGTGATGCGACTTCAGCATCAGGAGCGCGTCCTCGGTCAGGCGCTTGTCGCCCAGACCGTTGGCCTCCGCGTATTTCTTCAGGAAATGCTCGGCGATCATCGGGATGTCGGCCGGGCGTTCGCGCAAGGACGGGATCGCCACACTGAACACGTTCAGGCGGAAATACAGATCCTCGCGGAAGTTGCCGGAGCGGACCTCCGCCTCCAGGTTGCGGTTGGAGGTGGCGATCAGGCGGACATTGACCTTCACCGGCTGGCTGGAGCCGATGCGGTCGATCTCCTTCTCCTGGATGGCGCGCAGCAGCTTGGCCTGGAGCCTGGGGTGCATCTCCGACAGCTCGTCCAGCAGCAGCGTGCCGTTGTTCGCCTCCTCGAACTTGCCGAGCCGCCGGGCGACGGCGCCGGTGAAGGCGCCCTTCTCGTGGCCGAACAGCTCCGATTCCAGCAAATTCTCCGGGATGGCGGCGCAGTTCACCGCGACGAAGGCCTCGCCCGACCGCCGGCTCTTGCGGTGGATGAAGCGGGCCATCAGTTCCTTGCCGGTGCCGCTCTCGCCGGTGATCATCACCGAGGCGTCGCTGGGCGCCACCTGCTCGGCCAGCCGCAGCGTCGCCAGCATCGCCGGGTCGCTGCAGACGATGGAGTGGCTTTCCTCGGCCACCGCCTCCAGCACCGCGGCGATCAGCTCGGCGTTGGGCGGCAGCGGCAGATATTCCTTGGCGCCGGCGCGGATGGCGCGCACGGCGGCGGCCGCATCGGTGCCGATGCCGCAGGCGACCACCGGGATGGTGATCCGCTCCGACTTCAGGCTGTCGATGAAGGTCGCGATGTCCAGCTTGACGTCGATCATCACCAGATCGGCACCGGCGGCGGCACGCAAGGCGGTCAGCGCCCCTTCGATGCTGTCGGTGTGCGACACCTTGGCCCCGCGCTTCATGGCGATCTTGCCGGCGGCGGTGATGTAGCCTTCCAACGTTCCAACGATCAGCAGACGCATAGCCTTACGCTCCCACTCTCGGGGCTTCCCGGTCGAAATACTGGATCCGCTTTCCAGGCGGCAGGACGGCGTTCAGGAGCATCTCCAGACGCCGCGGATTCTCCTGGCGCGCGATGGACACGGCGCCGATGGTATAGAGGGTCTTGACCAGCGCGTCCTCCTCCGCCGCCCGCTCCACCTTGGCGGCGAGCGGGGACAGGACGACGTTGCCGAGCACGGCCCCGTAGAAGGTCGTCAGCAGAGCGAGCGCCATCGCCGGCCCGATGGCCGACGGGTCGCTCAGGCTGCCCAGCATCTGCACGAGCCCGACCAGCGTGCCGATCAGCCCCATGGCCGGCGCCACTTCGGACGCCCGGCGCAGCACGCCCGCGCTCTTGCCGTGGCCGCCGGCGGTCGCCTCGACCTCGCCGGTCAGCATCCGCTCGATGGCGTCGGGCGGCAGCCCCTCGGTGATCAGGGTGACGCTGCGGTGCAGGAAGGGCTCGGCGCGCAGTTCCGGCAGGACGTTGCGCAGGGTGTCCGGCCCGGCCCGGCGGGCGGCCTCGGCCAGCAGCAGCACCTGCCGCGCCACGCCCTTGGGGTCGAGCGTCTGGTGGACCAGCACCGCCGCGGCGTTCTTCCAGGCCACCGCCACGTCGCCCAGCGAGAAGGAGGCGGTGGTGACCGCCAGCGTCCCGCCCAGCACGATCAGCAGCGACGGGGGGTCGAGGAAGGCGCGCGCCGACCCGCCGGTGGTGATGGCGATCAGGATCACCCCGGCCGCCGCCGCCAGCCCGACCAGCGTCGCCACGTCCAGCCCGCCGCGCAGCCGCACGCTCCGCCCCGGCGCGGCAGCACCGGTCGGGGCGGCCGGCTCGCCCTGCGCCGCGGCACGGGAGCCGCCGCCGGGAGCGGCCTTGGCGCGGGCGCCGCCGGTGTCGGACGAAACCGCCATCAGCCGCGGTCCGACTTGATGATTTCCGTCATGGTCACGCCCAGCCGGTCTTCCACCACCACCACCTCGCCGCGGGCGACCAGGCGGTTGTTGACGTAGATGTCGATGGCCTCGCCGACCTTGCGGTCCAGTTCCACCACGGCGCCGCGGCCCAGCTTCAGCAGCTGCGCCACCTGCATGGTCGACTTGCCCAGCACCGCGGAGATCTGGACGGGGATGTCGTACACCGCCTCCAGATCCTTGGTGATTCCGGGGCTGGCGTAATCGTCGCCATCGCCGCCGTGCAGGTCGTTCAGCGAGAAATTGTCGCTCGGCATGTCGGTCTCGGACCTCCTTCATTCCGGTCACCCCTTAGACGGGGGCCGGAGCCTCCAGCATGTGCGCCGCGCGGCGTTCGATTTCGTCCAGCAGCTGGGCGGTGTCCCGCTCCACGCCGCCCTCGGCCCATTCGATGCGGCAGCCGCCGGGGGCGATCGACGGATCGCCGATCACCATCAGCTTGGCGCCGAAGCCGCGCGACCCGACCGTCTCGTCGAGATGGTCGCGCACCAGCCCCATCGTGTCCTCCGCCACCCGGATGACCAGCCGCGGCTCGTCGATCAGGTCGGTCAGGCAGGCACGGACCATTCCCTCCACCTCGACCATGCCGCCGCGCCGCGCCCATTCGGGCAGCAGCTTGCGGACGATGGCGAGCGCCAGATGGACCGGCTGCTCGCTGCGCGCGGCGTTGCCCGCCTCGTGCGCCGCCAGCAGATGGGCCACCCCGTCGGCGATCTGCGAAAGCGCGTTGGCGATGCGGGCGTTCACCGTCGCCTCGATCTCCGCCTTGCCGCGCTCGTAGCCTGTGTTCTGGCCGGCGGCCATGCCGTCGGTGAATCCCTTGCCATAGCCGGCCGCCGTCCCTTCGGACTTGCCGGCGGCCATGCCCTCCTCGTAGCCCTGCGCCCGCGCGGCGGCCAGCTCCTCCTCGCCGAAGGTCGGGGCCGGCGGCAGCTCCGGTTCCGGTTCGGGCGCCGGCATCGCCGACAGCTCGTCCTCGGGCAGCAGGTCGTCATCCTCCACATGGGTCATGCGGGGGACGGCGTCCACGTCGAAGGACTCGTCGAAGAGGAATTTGCGCACGCTCATCGCCGCGATCCCCCTTCGGACAAGGTGGCCTCAAGCGGTGTGGAGATGGAGGCCGGCATCGCTCAGCTCTCCTGATACAGCCAGTTGCGCAGGATGGAGACGGCCTCTTCCGGATGCTTGTCGACGATCTCGCCGACCTTGCGCAGCGAGGACGCGCGCACGCGGCCCTCGACCCGGTTGATGTCGATCATCTGCTCCAGCTCCTCGTCGGCCTGCGCCGCTTCCAGCGCCAGATCCTGGGCCAGCGCGCCGGTGGGGGCGGCGAGCGCGGCCGGCATGCCGGCCTGATCGGTCAGCAGGCGGTCCATCTCGTCCTCCTCCTGCATCTCGGCCTTCTCGAAGGCGCGCGCGATCAGCGGGCGGATGACCAGCAGGATGATGAGGACGGCGACGATGCCCAGGACCACCATCTCCGCGATGCGGAACAGGTCGTCCTTGGTCATGCCCATGAACAGCTCTTCCGGCTTCTGGATGTCGTCCTCGGGCGACCAGAAGCGCATGTTGATCACCTCCAGCGTGTCGCCGCGCACGGCGTCCAGCCCGACGGCGGACCGCACCAGCGCCTTGATGCTTTCGATCTCCTGCTCGCTGCGCGGCTGGTAGGCTGGCGGCGCGTCCTTGGAGGTCTGGTAGGTGCCGTCCACCAGCACGGCGACCGACAGGCGGCGGACCTGGCCGGCCTCGCGGACGTGCGACTTGGTGGTCTTGGTGATCTCGTAGTTGATGGTCTCTTCGTTGCGGTTCGACTTGTTCGACGACAGCGGGCTGGCGCTGCTGCTCGACTGTGCCGTCGGCAGGTTCTGGTCCACCGTCACCGGGGCCAGCGGGTCGCGGTCGCTGCTTTCGTTCGACTCCGTCACCGTCTGGGTCGAGCGGACGACCTGGCTTTCCGGATCGAAGATTTCCGACTGGGTGGTGATGCGGTCGAAGTCGAGGTCGGCCGACACCTCCGCGCGCACCTTGCCGTAGCCCAGCGTCCGGCCCAGCAGATCCTCGACGGTGCGGGCCAGCCGGCCCTCATAGGCCTGCTTCTTCTCTTCCGCGTTGGCCGCCATCGCCTCGGCGCTGTCGTTGCCGGTGCCGCGCGCCAGCAGCTTGCCCTTGTCGTCGACGATGGAGATGCGGCCGGGGTCGAGGTTCGGCACCGAGGCGGCGATCAGCTGCTGGATCGCCTGGATGTTCTCGCGGCTCAGCTGGGCGCCGGGGCGCAGCTTCAGGAAGACGCTGGCGGTCGCCGGGTTCTGCTGGCGGGCGAACAGCTCGCGCTTGGGCAGAACCAGATGGACGCGGGCCTGCTGGACGCCGTTCAGCGTCTGCACCGTGCGCGCCATCTCGCCTTCCAGCGCGCGCAGGTGGTTGATGTTCTGCATGAAGCTGGTGGCGCCGAAGCCTTCGCCCTTGTCGAACAGCTCGTAGCCGACCGAGCCGCCGGACGGCAGGCCCTGGGCCGCCATGCGCATACGCATCGGCCCGACCTGGTCGGCCGGGACCATGATCTTGGTGCCCGACTTGTCGACGGTATAGGGGACCTTGGCCTCGTCCAGCTTCTTGGCGATGGCCGCCGCCTCCGTCTGCTGGAGTTCGGAATAGAGCAGCTCCATCTCCGGCGTGGACAGCCGGGTGGTCAGATAGACGAAGAATCCGATCAGCAAGAGCCCGACGCCGCCGATCGCCGCGAGGCGGGCGGGCCCGAGATTGCGCAAGGTCTGCAGCAGGTTGTTCACGCGCGGTCCCCGATCGGAAGTCTTCCCGTCATCGTCTCCACACAGTCTCCGTTCGCGATTGCGAAACGGTTTCTGCAAGTTCCGCGCCGGGCTTGCCTACGTTGGGGCATGCTGCGGCGTCTTGATGAAGAGAGGGTTAATCAGCGGCAGTTTTTGCCGGGCGCCCGGCAAAATGTGCCTAGTGCCCCGCAAATGTTGCAGCCCTGCGACCGCGGCGCCACAGCGCGTTCCGCAACCTTGGGTCACAATGCCGCAGTCGGGCTGCGCCATGGGCGGGGCAGCGCCGCCCGCGCGACTGCCGGTAAAATCGTACCGTGCAATGCGCGAAAAGAGTGCGGTCCTATGACCAACAGGCCGATTCCCGCGAACAGGCGACTGCCCAAAAGAGGTATCTGGCCCAGCCAAGGTTGACATCGGCGGGCCCCGATCATAGCTGAGTTGCATTCCATGCCCGAAATCGGCCGATTCGTCTTCCCGGCGAGGTGTTCCCAGGCTCGGCCGCCGGAGACGGTGTCTTGCGGCGGGTGTCGACCGGCCTTGCGGCCGGCGGCGGGAATAATCGGCTGCCGGGACCAGTACAGGATCGAAAGGGACGTGTCATGAAACGGCGTGGCCGCGAAAAGAAGGAAGGCCTGAACGAGGTCGATGTGTTCGTCGGCCAGCGCCTGCGGGAACTGCGCATGCTCGCAGGGCTCAGCCAGAGCGACGTCGCCTCGGCGCTGGGGCTGACCTTCCAGCAATTGCAGAAATACGAGCGCGGCTTCAACCGCGTGTCGTCCAGCCGCCTGTTCAAGCTGGGCCAGTTCTTCCGTGTCCCCGTCTCCGTCTTCTTCGAAGGGCTGGAGAACCGGCAGGCGGCGGCCGAGGGTGGCGGGATGCCGGCGGCGGCCGGCGGCGAGGAGCAGGAGAACACCCTGCAATCGCGCGAGGCGCTGATGCTGGCCCGCTATTTCCAGAGCATCCGCGATCCGCAGATCCGGGCGGCCATCCGCGAGCTGGCCGAGCGCTGCGCCGAGCAGCAGGCCGACGGCGGTGCGTCTGCCGACGGCACGGCGTCGAGCGAGGCGCCGGCGTCCAGGCGCGGCCGTGGCCGCCGGGCGGAGCAGGGCGGCCACGCCTGACGCCGGCCTCCACGTACCCGCCGGAAGGGCTCAGGCCGGCTTCAGCCGCCGGTAATGGTCCAGGAAGTCGGCCAGCGCCTCTTCGGGGCCGAGCGGTACGATGGCGGCCTCGTCCGGGTCCGGCAGGTCGCGCCAGTTGACCCGGTGCGGCGCGCAGAGGTCGCGCAGTTCGGTCGCCAGCGCCCGCTGGTCGGCCAGCTTGACCGCTTTCGGCTCCGGATGGCGGAAGCCGAAGCGCAGGGCGAGTGCGCTCTTGATCGGCTCCACCGCCTGCCGGATGGCGTCGCGGCCGATCCGCACCTTCCACGGCGTCGGCCAGTCGCCGGTGAAGGCCTCCTCGCAGTCATGCATCAGCGCGTCGTAGGCGTAGCCCTCCGGCGCCAGCCGGCTGGCCAGCACGCAATGCTGGGCCACGCTGAAGAATCGCTGGGTGTTGCCGACGAACCGGCACTGGTAGGCCAGCGGACGGGCGATGTCCTCGATGTCGAAGGGGCCGAAGTCCGGCTTCTCCAGATCGACGGTGCGCCCCGAATAGGTGATCATGACCGCCGTCGGCTCGGGCACGTCGAGCAGATCGAACTGGTCGGGATGGGTGATGCGCGGCGACCCGCCGCGCCGCTTCGGCGCTGCTTTCTTCATGGTGCCCGAGTCTCTAGCAGATCGGCCGAGCGTCGCTCAACCGCGCGTCCGGCCAGCCGCGAATCCTGCGGAGCCCGGAACGGACCGTCTCTCCTCAATCGTCGTTCCCCGCCGGATCGCGCACCAGACTGCTGGTGGCGGCGACGGTGATTTCCAGCAGGGGCAGCAGGGCCGCGACCTTGTCGGTGTCGGCCGGGCTGTCGTTGATGGCGCGGGCGATGGCGGCCATGCGCGGCGTGCCGAAATTGGCGGCCAACCCGGCCAGCGTGTGGGCCGCCTGCTTCAGCTCCTTCGGCCTGCCGGCCTGCAGGGCGGAGCGGATCGCCGTCAGCTCGCGGAGCGCCGTCTCCGGCAGCAGCTGCAGCATGCCGTCCAGCGCCTCGCCGCCCAGCGCCAGCCGCAGTTCGGCCAGTTTCACCCGGTCGACCAGCGGCAGGGCCGAGAAATGGCCGCCCTCGGTGGCCGGGCGGCTCGGCACCGGCACCACGCGCCCCTCCTGCGGCCGGGTCGCCAGATCGACCAGCACGGCGTTCAGCTGGTCCCAGTCGATCGGCTTGGTCAGATAGGCGTCGAGCCCGGCGGCCAGATGGCCGTCGCGATGCTCCGGCAGGGCGTCGGCCGACAGCCCGACGATGGGGAGGCGCGCGACCGGCCCGTCCATCCGCCGGATCGCCCGCGCGGTCGACCGCCCGTCCAGCACCGGCATCTCCATGTCGAGGATCAGCGCGTCGTAGTCGGTCGCCGCCAGCGCGTCCAGCGCCGCCCGCCCGTCGGTCACCGCGTCGATCCGGTGGCCGATGCGGGTCATCATGGCGACGACCAGCATGCGGTTGATGTCGTTGTCCTCGGCCAGCAGCAGCCGCAGCGGCACCTGCGTCGGCTCCGGCGTCTCGGTCCCCGCGGGCAGCGCCGGGCGGGCGCCCAGCTCGCCGACCGGCGGCGCCTCCGCCATCCGGCTGAGGATCGAGAAGCGGAAGGTGGAGCCGCGGCCGGGAGTGCTGGCGACGGTGATCTCGCCGCCCATCGCCTCGACCAGCCGCTTGCAGATCGCCAGCCCCAGGCCGGTGCCGCCATATTTGCGGCTGGTCGACACGTCGGCCTGGACGAAGGCGTCGAACAGGCGGGCGCGCTGTTCCTCCGTCATGCCGATGCCGTTGTCCTCCACCTCGAACCGCAGGGTGACGGGCGCATCGGCCGGCGCCCTGTCGGCAAGTGGATCGGCCGGCGGGTCGGCGGGCGGGTCTGGCGACCAGACCGCGATCTCGATGGAGCCGCGGTCGGTGAACTTGATGGCGTTGGACACCAGGTTGAACAGCACCTGCCGCAGCCGGGTCGGGTCGCCGCGGATGTGGCGCGGCGTGTCGTCGGCGATGGAGGCCGACAGGCTCAGCCCCTTGGCCGCCGCCCGCACCAGGAACAGCTGGACCACGTCCTCCACCAGCCGGGGCAGGGAGAAGTCGATCTCCTCCAGCGTCAGCTGCCCGGCCTCGATCTTCGAGAAATCCAGCACGTCGTTCAGGATGGTCATCAGCGTGTCGGCCGACGACCGCAGCGTCCTGACGAAGGCCTTCTGCTGGTCGTTCAGCCCGGTGCCCATCAGCAGGTCGCCCATGCCGATCACCGCGGTCATCGGCGTGCGCAGCTCGTGGCTCATCATCGCCAGGAAGCGCGACTTGGCGCTGCTGGCATTCTCCGCGGCGATGCGGGCGGCTTCCGCGTCCTCGCGCGCGCCGTCCAGCTTCTCCGCGAGGGCGAAGGTCTCGGCCGCCAGCCGGGTCAGCTGCTCCTCGGCGGCGCGCAGCTCCTCCTGCGACCGGCGGCTGTGGGTCACGTCGGCGCAGGAGCAGGCGATCCAGCGGGCCCGTCCGCCCGCGCCGGGGCCCGCAACCGGGTCCGGCACCGGCCGCAGGGTCAGCGCGTTCCAGAAGGCGCTGCCGTCCTTGCGGTGGTTCAGCACCTCCACCGACAGGGGCCGCGCCTCCGCCATGGCGGCACGGATCGCCGCCGCGGTGTCCGGATCGGTTTCCGGACCCTGCAGGAAATCGCCGTTCCGCCCGATCACCTCGTCGGCCTCATAGCCGATCATGTCGAGGAAGGCGCGGTTGCAATAGACGATGGGATGGTCGGGCCGGGTGGCGTCGGCCACGACGAGGCCGGCCCCGCTGGTCTCGACCACGGCGGCCAGCATTGCTGCGTCTGCCATCGCGGCGTCTGCCGTCGCTGCGTCGGGCGAACCGCCGAAGGACGGCGTGGGGAAGGGGTGCGGCGCGGTCACGGGCGGGTCCTGATCGGTTCGGGAAGAGCGCGCGGGGGTTCAGGATAAGCGGTCCAGTGGCCGATTGCCATTGCCCGGCTGGAAGGCCCGGTCATGCGGGCCGGCCTGGCGGACAAGGTATGCGAAACATTTTCTATCGCCGCCTCATGGCGATTCCGTTAACGACTGTGCAATGGTGTAATCAGAAAACTGTGCGGGCCGGCCGTGCCGATAGCGGCCGGAGAACATTGGCGGAGCGGGAGAGCGTCATGGTGGTGGAAGCAGGCAACCGGACCCGCCAGGTCCGGACGATACACGATCTCGGTGTGCTTCTGGTCGAGGATGACGATTTCACCCGCAAGCTGATCTACCGGCTTCTGCACGACATCGGACTCCGCACGGTGTTCGAGGCGGCGGACGGCATAAAGGCACTCGATATCCTGCGCGTGAACAGCGAGGACATCGACCTGGTGATCTGCGACCTGGAAATGCCGCGCATGGGCGGGCTGGACCTGCTGCATGCCCTGCGCACCGCCACCGGCAACCCGCTGGCCGACCTGCCGGTGCTGGTGCTGACCGGCCACCGCGAGGCCGACGTGGTGAAGCGCGCCATCGCCTACGGCATCTCCGGCTATCTGGTGAAGCCGGTGTCGAAGGCCGACCTGATGAAGCGCCTGACCTTCGCCATGCAGAAGCGCTGACGGCCGGGAGAGGCTGCCCGCGGCCCCATTGCGCATCGCACCCCGCGCTGGCGCTTTCGCCTTCCTTGCTGTAGTAAGGGAGACTGCTGCCGCCGTGACGCGAAAGGTCCATGGGTTCCTGCCATCCTTCGCCCGGCCCGCTCCGATCCCGCTTCCGGCATCGGGGAGAGCCGTGAGCAAAGACCGACCTCCCGGGTCGTCCCCCAGGTCGCATGACGCACGCCCTTCCGGCGCGGACCGGTCCTGCGCGCGCGTTTCCGATCTGCTGGACGACTTCCTGACGCGCGGTGAGGTCGCCGGGTCCGGCGGTTCCGATCCGGACGATCCGTCCCCAGCCAACCGCCAGCCCGGCGGGATCCCTTCCAAAATCTCGCTTGGCGAGATCATGGATGCGCTGGGCGACCGCGCCTTCGGCGCGCTGCTGCTGATCCTGTCGATTCCCAACGTGCTGCCGGTCCCCGGCCTGTCGACCGCCACCGGCGTGCCGATGATCCTGCTCGGCGCCCAGATGGCGGCGGGCCGGCACAGCCCCTGGCTGCCCCGCCGCATGCTGGCGGCCAGCTTCGACCGCAAGGCCTTCCTGGGCGTCATCCGCCGGGCCAGGCCGTGGGCGGAGCGGGTGGAGCGCCATCTGCGCCCGCGCCTGCCGGCGCTGGCCGGCCCGACCGCCGAACGGCTGCTCGGGCTGGCGGTGGTGGTCCTGGCCGTCATCCTGTCCCTTCCCATCGTCTTCGGAAACCAGCCACCCGCCCTCGCCATCGCGCTGATCGCGCTGGGGCTGATGGAATCCGACGGGGTCTTCGTCTCGGCCGGCCTCGTCGCCGGCCTTCTCGCCATCGCCATCGTCGCCGCCGTCCTGCTCGGTCTCGGGCAGGCGGCCGTCGCCGTGGCGCAACAACTGATCGGTTGAGGGAGCGCCCCCAAAGGGCAAAAAGCCATGATTTGGGAACTGTTGGTCATCGTCCTGCTGATCCTGCTCAACGCCTTCTTCGCGATGTCGGAGATGGCGCTGGTGTCGGCGCGCCGCGCCCGGCTTCAGCAGATGGCCGAGGAGAAGGGCGGCGCCGGGGCCCGCGCGGCGCTGGAGCTGTCGGAAGACCCGAGCCGCTTCCTGTCCACCGTGCAGGTCGGCATCAGCCTGACCGGCATCATCGCCGGCGCCTATGGCGGCTCCACGCTCGCCGAACGGCTCGGCGGCGTGCTGGACGAACAGGTCGCCTGGATCGCGCCCTACGGCCACACCGTCGCCTTCGCCCTGGTGGTCGCCGCCATCACCTATTTCTCGCTGATCATCGGCGAGCTGGTGCCCAAGCGGGTGGCGCTGATCTCGTCGGAGCGGATCGCCTCGCTGGTCGCCTCGCCGATGCGCATGGTGTCGCGCCTGTCGGCCCCGGTGGTGTGGATACTCGGCGTGTCGAGCGATGCGGTGCTGAAGCTGCTGCGCCTGCCGACCTCGCGCGAGCAGACGGTGACGGAGGAGGAGGTCAAGACCCTGATCGCCGAAGGCACCCAGAGCGGCGTCTTCGAACAGGCCGAACGCCAGATGATCGAGGGGGTGATGCATCTGTCGGACCGCACGGTGCGGTCGATCATGACCCCGCGCCCCGACCTGATCTGGCTCGACATCGACGACAGTCCCGAGACCATCGGCCGCGAGATCTGCGAAAGCGGCTATTCCCGCTTCCCGGTCTGCCGCGGCGACGTGGACGAGGTGCAGGGCATCGTCGCGGCCAAGGCACTGCTCGACCAGTCGCTGAAGGGGGTTGCCTTCGACGTCAGGGCGGCGATGGTGCAGCCGCTGGTCGTGCATGACGGCACGCCGGTCTTCCGCCTGCTCGACCTGTTCAAGCAGGCCAGCGTCCACATGGCGGTGGTGGTCGACGAATATGGCAGCGTCGAGGGTCTGGTCACCATGACCGACATCCTGGAGGCCATCGCCGGCGAACTGCCGGACAGCACCCAGGAAGGCGAGTCCGGTGCCGTCCAGCGCGAGGACGGCAGCTGGCTGGTCGACGGCATGACCCCGGTCGAGGAGGTCGAGGCGCTGGTCGGCGTCAAGAACATGAAGGGGGAGGGCGATTTCCACACCATCGCCGGTTTCCTGCTCGACCATTTCGGCCACGTACCGACCGCGGCGGAGCATTTCCACTGGAACGGCATCCGCTTCGAGGTCGTCGATATGGACGGCCGCCGCATCGACAAGGTGCTGATCCAGTTGAACCCGGAGGTTTCCGAGGGCTGAGGGAGCGGGAGAGGCTGGCGCCCCCTCAATGCAGCGCCGTCTCCCCGCCGCGGAACAGCATTTCCCCGTCGCCCTTGGTCATCCGCACCGCCTCTACCAGGTCACGGACCTCTTCCGAGAGATCGTTCGCGTTCCAGCCATGGCCGTCGGCGCCGGCCACCACCAGCAGGCGCAGCGTGGTGCGCAGAAGGTCGCCGGCCTCCCAGCCGTTGGAGCGCTCCGCCTCGCGCGCCATGTGCAGCAGGCCGGTGGCACAGCTCAGGACCTCGGGGTCGACCTTCATCGGGCGTTCCTCCCCGCCCGCAAAGGGCGAATTCTGTTGGTCTGGCCAACAATTATTGGATCGCCACCTTGGTCTGTCAAACCCATCCTTCGGCGGCAGGGGAAGGGCTTAGGTGCCGTGCGTCGGTTCGATCCAGATGCGAAGACGCCATCCCCTTACCGCGGTTGACAGGCTCCCTACTAGTTGGTAGGTTCGCTGCATGAACACGCAATCGACCAGAGCCGACGATATTCTCAACTGTGCGCGCGCGCTGATCGTTCGGGGCGGCTACAACAGTTTCAGCTATGCCGACATTTCCAAGGTCGTCGGCATCCGCACGGCGAGCATCCATCATCATTTTCCCAGCAAATCGGATCTGGTCCGCGTGCTCGTCGCGCGGTATCGGCAGGAGGCTTCGGACGGGCTGGCCCAGTTGGAACAGGCCGTCCCCGATCCGCTCGACCAGCTCCGCGCCTATCTCGGCTATTGGGAGCGGTGTTTCGCCGACACGGCCGCCCCCTTCTGCGTCTGCGCGCTGCTCGCGGGCGAAATCCCGGTTCTGCCGGACGATGTCGCCGCTGAAGTGCGGTCCCATTTCCGCCGGCTCGCCGATTGGTTGACCGGCGTCTTCGAACGCGGCGCCGCGCAGGGCAGCCTCCGCCTGTCCGGTACCGCCGGGGCCGACGCCGGGATGTTCATGGCGACCACGCATGGCGCGATGCTGTCGGCCCGTGCCTATGGCGACGCCATGGCCTTCGGCGCCATAACCCGCCCCCTGCTGGAGCGGATCGCCGCCTGAAACCGGAGCCTTGCCCGCTGGGCAAACGCCTAGCTTCACAGCCTACCAACCAGTAGGTAGCTTTAGCTCCCTTGAGGCGGGACCTCTCCTGCCGGCCCTCTCGACTTGAAAGGCAATCGCCGATGTTCGGAATTTCTCCGATTGGCTGGGTTCATACGCTCGGCAGCCTGCCGGCCATCCCCGTGGCCGCCTATATGTTCGCCCGCCATGGCCGGATCGTGCCGCGCTCCCTGCCGGGTGCGGTCTATTTCGCGTCCATGTTGATCGGCGCCTCGACGGTCTTCCTCGTCGCCCATCAGCCGGTCAGCGTCGGCATCGGTGCCGTGACGATCCTGCTGCTGCTTGCGGGCTATGCGGTCGGGCGGGTCCCGGCGGCGGGGCGTGCGGCCCGCTATGTCGAGACCGTCTGCCTCAGCGTCAGCGCCTTCCTGCTGATGGTGCCGACGGTCAGCGAAATCCTGCGCCGGGTCCCGGACGGCCACCCCCTGGTGACCGACCTGAAGTCGCCGCTGCTGCTGGGCGCCCAGGGCGCGCTGGCGGCCATCCTCGTCATCGGCCTGACCGCCCAGATCGTCCATCTGGCGCGGCGCCGGCAATAGCCCCGCTCCCCCGGTGCGTGCTGCGGTTCATTCTTCCAGCGGCGGCAGGCGGGAAACGAAACGGCCCTTGACGCCCTGGGGCCATTGCTTGAACGGAACGATGCCGTCGGTGGTGGCGGCATAGGCGCGCAGATAGGCGGTCAGCGTCTCCACCGTCATCTCGTCCGGGGCGAAGTCGCCCAGCACATAGCTCATCCGCGCGGCCGACCGCACCGCGACGGCGCAGGGGCGCTTGCAGCTCATCAGGCAGCGCATCGGCCGCAGCCGCACCGCCGCGGCCAGATCGGGAGCGTCGGCCAGCGCCCGCTCCATCAGCGCCACCAGCTCGGCCCCCGGCCGGACGGCGTCGGGCGGGTCTTCCGGGCGGCGGCAGGTCTCGCAGACGACAAGCTCGACGGCCCTGGTCCGGGCGGTCTTGGTGTCGGGGGCCCCGGTCTGCGCGGCCCCGGTCTCGACAGTCATATATTCGCTTTCCTGATGCTCATTGTCCGCTGCGGTCCGCCGCCTGGACATCCTGCGGGGCGAAGCTCAGGCGGCACTCGACTCCGGGATGGGCGTTCCGCATCGAGATGTCGGCACCCAGCTGTCCCGCCAACGCCTGGATGACCCGCGTGCCCAGCGAACGGCCGCGCCGTATGTCGAAGTCGGCCGGCAATCCCTGTCCGAAATCCCTGACCAGCAAGTCCGCCTTCCCGTCCGTCCGCTCCAGGGTGATCCTGATCTCCCCGCCGCCGGTGTCGCGATAGGCGTACTTGATCGCGTTGGTCGCAAGTTCATTGACGATGAGCGAGATCGGTACCGCATTGTCGAGGGAGACCGCAAGGGAGACGGCGTCCACGCTGAAGGTGATGCCTTCCGGCGCCGTGCTCTGGAACCCCTGGGCCAGGGTTTCGAGAAAATTCGCGAGATCCACGCTGTCGGCCTCGTCGGCCCGGTAGAGCCGCTCGTGCAGCGTCGCGATGCTGCGGATGCGGCTGCTGGTGTCGAGCAGGGCCTCCCGCGCCGACGGATCCTGCAGCGTGCGGAGCTGGAGCTGGATGATGCTGCTGATCAGCTGAAGGTTGTTCTTGGTCCGGTGGTTGACCTCCTTCAGGAGCGTTTCCTTCTGCTCCAGCAGCCGGGCCTTCTGCTTCAGGGCCAGACGGAGTTCCATCTGCGCCATCACCTGGTCGGCGAGCGCCTTCAGCGCAAAGCGCTGTCCCTCGCTCAGGTCGCGGGCGCGCCGGTCCAGGACGCACAGCGTTCCGATGCCGTGCCCGTCCCGGGATTGGAGCAGGCAGCCCGCATAGAATCGCAGACCCTCGCCGGCCCCGACCAGCGGGTTGGCGCAGAGCCGGTCATCGCCGAGCATGTCGGGGACGACGGTCACCCCCGGCTGGACCAGGAAATGGCGGCAGATCGATATGTCGAGCGGGGTTTCGCGGATGCCGAGGCCGACTTCCGCCTTGAACCATTGGCGCTTGTCCTCGATCAGGTTGATGACGGCGATCGGGGCGTCGCAGATATGGGACGCCAGCGCCACGATCTGATCGAATCCCGGTTCGTGCGGCGTGTCGAGGATTTCATAGCGGTGCAGGGCGGCGAGGCGGTCCGGATCGGCGCTGGGATCCATGCTTTGAGTCATGACAAGGAGAAATCCATGGTTGAAGAATGATCCCGCCTCTCTGCCATCCGGGGTGGCAGAGATCGTCCAACAGGTCTGCGCCTTGGAAAAGAGACCAGCGCGCAGTTGCGATAACACTGCTTGCTACAGAGTCTATCATTCTCTTCCGGCTTGCTCCATGAGGGATCGGTTGGATTGGGATCGGTTTGATTGGAAGTCCTCTTCGCCGCAAAACTGCCGCGGCCGGCTTCGCGCAACCGCAGCTGGCGGCCGTCCGGCGCGGGCCGGTGCCGGTGCCGGCGAGTGAAGGGCGGCGTGCGAACGGGGAAGTGCCGCGCCGAATGGCATGGATCGCGATGTCGGGCCGGCCGGATCGCTTCCGCCTTGCCAACCACCCCGAAACTCCCGACGATGCGGGCCATCGGGGGCGACGGGCGGGAACGGCGGACGGGCATGAGCGCGAGGCAACGGATCGTCCGTGAACGCCGGCAATACAACCAGCTCGCCGCCGACCAGACGCTGGAGGACTACGCGCTCCGCTACACCGCGGAGCGGGCGCGGCGCTGGAGCGCCTGGCGCGTCGCCAACACCGCACTCGGCGCCATCTCCTTCCTGGCCTGCGAGGCGCTGGGCGCCGCCGTCACCCTGACCTACGGCTTCGAGAACGCCATGGCCGCCATCCTGGCGGTGGCGGTTCTCAGCATCCTGGTCGGGTTGCCGATCACCTACCATGCGGCCAAGGCCGGGGTGGACATCGACCTGCTGGCCCGCGGCGCCGGCTTCGGCTATCTCGGCTCGACCATCACCTCGCTGGTCTACGCCTCCTTCACCTTCATCCTGTTCTCCATCGAGGCCAGCATCATGTCGGCCGGGCTGACCATGGTGCTGGGCATCCCGGCCTCGGCCGCCCATGTCATCAGCTCGCTGGCGGTGATCCCCATCGCCGTCTACGGCATCCGCTTCATCAGCCGCATGCAGTGGGCGACGCAGCCGGTGTGGATCCTGCTGCAATGCGTGCCGCTGGCCTATTTCTTCCTGCTCGACCGCGAGACGCTGGCGCAATGGACCTCGCTGCCGGGTGTCTATGCGCCGGACGGCGGGCTGTCGCTGCTGCCCTTCGGCATGGCGGCGTCGGTCCTGCTGTCGCTGCTGCCGCAGATCGGCGAGCAGGTCGACTATCTGCGCTTCCTGCCCTCCCAGGCCCACATCGGGCGGCTGCGCTGGTGGGCGGCGATGCTGGCCGGCGGGCCGGGCTGGGTGCTGATCGGCAGCCTGAAGCTGGCGGCGGGGTCGCTGCTGGCCTTCCTCGCCATCAAGCACGGGCTGGCGGTGGAGGACGCGGTCCAGCCCAACAGCATGTACCACATGGCCTTCCTCGACGTGTTCGGCTCGCCCGCCGCGGCGCTGGCGCTGACCGGCATCTTCGTCGTCGTCTGCCAGATGAAGATCAACGTCACCAACGCCTATGCCGGCTCCATCGCCTGGTCGAACTTCTTCTCCCGCCTGACCCGCAGCCACCCCGGCCGCGTCGTCTGGCTGGTCTTCAACGTGCTGCTCGCCCTGCTGCTGATGGAGATCGGCATCCTCGGCGTGATCGAGAGCATCCTCGGCCTCTACGCCAACGTCGCGGTCGGCTGGCTGGGGGCGGTCGCCGCCGATCTGGCCGTCAACAAGCCCTTGGGATTCAGCCCGCCGGGGATCGAGTTCAAGCGCGCCCACCTCTACGACATCAACCCCGTCGGCACCGGCGCCATGGGCCTGTCGGTCCTGTGCTCCACCACCGCCTTCTTCGGGCTGCTGGGACCGGTTGCCCAGGCGCTGGCCCCCTTCATCGGGCTGGTGGTCGCCTTCGCCGCCGCCCCGCTGATCGCCTGGAGGACGAAGGGCCGCTATTACATCGCCCGCAAGTCCGATCGCCTGCCGGGCGACGCCGCGACCATCCGCTGCTCGATCTGCGAGAATCCGTTCGAACGGCAGGACATGGCCTTCTGCCCGGCCTACGACGCGCCGATCTGCTCGCTCTGCTGCACGCTGGAGGCGCGCTGCCACGACCTGTGCAAGACCGACAGCCGCTTCGCCGACCAGATCGCCCGCAGCCTGCAACGGGTGCTGCCGAAGCGGATGGCGGCCGGCGTCCACACCCGCACCGGCCATTTCATCGGGGTGATGACGCTGTTCTCGCTGGTGCTGGGCGGGGTGCTGGTGGTCATCGACTTCCAGTATGTCAATGCCGAGGCGGCGGAGCGGGCGGCGATCCACACCGCGCTGGTCTCCGTCTTCGTCTGCCTGTTCATCCTGTCCGGCGTCGCCGCCTGGCTCCTGGTGCTGGCCCAGGAGAGCCGCCGCAAGGCGGAGGAGGAGACCGGCCGGCAGACCGCCATGCTGATGGACGAGATCGCCGCCCACGAACGCACCGACGCCGCCCTCCAGAAGGCCAAGGAGGTGGCTGAGGCCGCCAACGCCGCCAAGAGCCGCTACATCATCGGCGTCAGCCACGAGATCCGCGCGCCCTTGAACGCCATATCCGGCTATGCCCAGCTTCTGGAGAGCAACAGCACCCAGCGCCCGCAGGACGCCGTCCGCGTCATCCGCCGCAGCGCCGAGCATCTGTCGAACCTGATCGACGGGCTGCTCGACATCTCCAAGATCGAATCGGGCCTGCGCCGGCTCAGCCGCGACAAGGTGCAGCTCATCGACTTCCTCGACCAGCTGGCCGACATGTTCCGCATCCAGGCCGCCGCCAAGGGGCTGGACTTCCGCTATGCCCGCGTGCCGCACCTGCCGGCATGGGTCCACACCGACAGCAAGATCCTGCGCCAGATCCTGATCAACCTGCTGTCCAACGCGGTGAAATACACCGAGAGCGGCCATGTCGCCCTGACCGTCCGCTACCGCAGCCAGATCGCCGAATTCGAGATCGCCGACAGCGGCATCGGCATCCGCGAGGAGGACCTCGACCGCGTCTTCGAACCGTTCGAGCGCGGGCGCGGGGCGGCGGTGCGGGCGGTGGCCGGCACCGGGCTCGGCCTGACCATCACGCGGGTGCTGACCCGGATCATGGGCGGCGACATCGCGCTGCGCAGCAAGGCGGGGGAGGGCAGCGTCTTCACCGTCCGCCTGCTGTTGTCGGAGGCGATGCACCGGCCGGGCGAGCAGGCGGAGCGCCGCGCCATCACCGGCTATGCCGGGCCGCAGATCACCATCCTGCTGGCCGACGACGACCGCGACCATCTGGCGCTGATGACCGACATCCTGCGCCCGCTGGGCTTCGTTCTGTTCACCGCGTCCGACGCCGCCACCTGCCTGGAGCTGGCGGCGCAGTGCAAGCCCGACGTCGCCATGCTCGACATCTCGATGCCGGGGGAGAGCGGCTGGGATGTGGCGGAGGGCTTGCGCCGGCAGTTCGCCGACCGCATCCGCATCGTCATGGTCTCCGCCAACGCCTACGAGGCGCAGGGTCCGGGCGACGGCCGGGCGCCGCACGACGCCTTCGTCGCCAAGCCCATCGAAATCCATGCGCTGCTCGACCGGCTCCAGGCGCTGACCGGGCTGGAATGGATCCATGCGGTGGAAAAGCCGGCCGAACCGCTTGCCCCGCCTGCGGCGATGGCCGATCAAGCATCCGTGCAAGCCGAGCATCCGGTCCCGCCCCCCGCCCCACCGCCGGCATCCGGCCCGCCGGAGTCGGCGCTGCGTCATCTCGACGACCTGCGCCAGCTCGGGCGGATCGGCTATATTCGCGGGATCGAGGCCAAGCTGCGCGAGATCGAGGCGGAGGACGCCGCCGCGACGTCCTTCGTCGAACGGCTGCGAACGCTGGTGCGCGCCTTCGACCTGAAAGGGTATATGCGTGCGGTGGAAGAGGCGGCGGCCCAGCGCGACACAGCTCAGCGCGACGCCGCCCAGGGCGACAGCGATCGGGCCGAAGATGACCTGGCAGAAGACGGGGCCGTGACCGGATGAAGCGCCGCGACATGATCCTGGTGGTGGACGACACCCCCGACACGCTGGGATTCCTGACGGAGGCCATCGAACAGGCCGACCTGACCGTGCTGGTCGCCATCGATGGCGAGGGCGCGCTGGATCTGGTCGGCCAGATCACGCCGGACCTCATTCTGATGGACGCGGTGATGCCCGGCCTCGACGGGTTCGAGACCTGCAGGCGGCTGAAGCAGATCCCCCACCTGTCGCACATCCCCGTCATCTTCATGACCGGCCTCAGCGACACCGAGCATGTGGTGAAGGGGCTGGAGGCCGGCGGCGTCGATTACGTCACCAAGCCCATCGTGGTGGACGAGCTGATCGCCCGCATCCGCGTCCACCTGACCAACGCCCGCGTCGCCTACGCCGCCCGCGCAGCACTCGACGCCACCGGCCGCTTCCTGCTGGCGACGGACGGGGATGGCCGTCTGCTGTGGTGCACCCCGCAGGCGGAGCGGCTGCTGGCCGGTCTGCCCCCCGAAGCGGCCTCCGCGCTGGCCGCCGGTCTGGCCGGCCTGCGCCGGACCTCCTCCCCCGGCGGATCGGCGGAGACCTACACGGCGGAGCTGCCGGACGGCGAGGGGGTGCGGCGGCTGGAGTTCACCTATCTCAGCCCGGCCAACCCCGACGAGTACCTGTTCCGCCTCAGCGAGCCGACCGCCGGCCGTCAGGAGGCGGTGCTGCGCGACGCTCTCGGCCTCACCGCGCGGGAGGCGGAGGTGCTGCTGTGGATCGCCAACGGCAAACCGAACCGCGACATCGGCGAGATCCTGGGCATCAGCCCGCGCACGGTGAACAAGCACCTGGAGCAGGTCTTCACCAAGCTCGGCGTGGAGAACCGTGCGTCTGCCGCGGCGCTGGCGATCCGCACCCTGGCCGCACGGGCGTGAGAGCAGCCGGGATCGCCGGTTCGCTCAGCGCTGAACCCGTTCGAAGCTCAGCTTGCGGCCACTCTCGTCCTGCCGGGCGCGCAGGCGGATGTCGTGGCTGCGATGCTGGGCGATCGCCATCTCGCCGCTGATCAGCACGTCGTAGCCCAGCCCGTCCAGATAGGACAGCAGGGCCTCCTGCGCGTCGCGGATGCCGGGCATGTAATCGACATTCCAAAGCTCGAACAGGATCGGAGGGTGGGCGGACCGCGTCAGCGTCTCCACCGCGCCCTTCAGGACCGGCAGCTCCATCCCCTCGACGTCCAGCTTCAGCAGGCGGAGATCGTCGATGCCGAAATCGTCCAGCCGCACCATGCTGGCCTGACCCATCCGGGCCTCCGGCCCGTCGGTCGCCCAGCCGATGCCGGACTCGCGGCGCACCCGGCGCACCTCCGGGTCGAGGCTGAGCGCACCGAGGTTGCGGTCGCTGGCGTAATCGGGAACGGGGATCTCGATCACGTCCATCCGCTCGCCGAGCGCCAGATTGTGGACCAGAACGCAATCCAGCCCGTTGAGGGCCACCGAGCCGCAGATCAGATGGAACAGCGGCCGCTGCACCTCGAAACTGACGATGCGGTGGCTGTCCTGGAATGCCAGCCCCATCGGAATGGTGAAGGCGCCGACATTGGCCCCGCCATCCACGATGGTGCCCCCGGACGTCTTCGTGTTGCTTTCCTGGATCCCGACGAGCGACTTGGCGACCATCAGGGTCACCGGCTCCCAATGGCCGTCCCGGCGCAGGTTGCGGGTGATCCCGTCATCGGTGTCCAACAGCAGGAACCGGCCCATCCTGGTCTCTACCACGGTGGCGTTCGGGAGCATCCGGCGACCCCTTTCAATCGGAAGGCGCCATTATATCCCGTGTCCCACCCGTTTGTCATATGGCGACCGTCGGCTCCGCACCGCTCCGCCCGGCGATGATGTGGTTCATGATGCAGGTCATCACCGGTTCGCCGCGCTGGTTCAGCGTGGTGTAGGCCAGCCGCACCGTGCCGCGGCCGCCGCGGCGCGACGGGATCGTCTCCACCACCTCCACCCGGACGCGGATGGTGTCGCCGGGCCGCACCGGCCGCAGCCAGCGCAGCTCGTCCATCCCCGATCCGCCCAGGCTGGTGCCGGTGATCAGCCCGATGTCGCGGAACAGCCGGAAGGTCAGCGACAGCGTGTGGAAGCCGCTGGCGATCAGCCCCTGGAACGGCCCGTCCGCCGCCGCGACCGTGTCGATGTGGAAGGGCTGCGGATCGAAGCGCAGGGCGAAATCCATGATCTGGCTCTCGGTCAGGGTCGCCCCTTCCGAGTCGAACACGTCGCCGATGCGGAAATCCTCGAAATGGCGGCCGGGCATCGTCTCGTTTCTCCCTTCGGTCGGTCTTGTCGGTCAGGTCTTGCCGTTGCTACCGGAGAGTAACCCGCCGGACGCATCCGGCAAAGGGCAGGGTCGTCACGGTCAAGGCATAGGCCCTACGACGTAAACCTTTGGCGTAATTCGCATTCCTGTTGTGATCGGGCATGTTCCCCGTCGGATTCCAGACCATCGACGGACGGATGTCAGCACTCCCTGCGCACAGTACCTCCCAAGCCGTTTCGATGCCGCCATTCCGTTGCGTCGTGTTTTCGGTTGCCGGGCAAGCCCTGGCGCTGCCGGTGGAAGCCGTGCGGCGCTTTCTGCCGTTGCCGCGGCTGGAACGGCTGCCGACGGCACCGCTGCCGGTGGAGGGCGTCTTCCGCTATCAGGGAGAGGTGGTGCCCGTCCTGCGCCTGGATGTGCTGCTCGATCTCGTCGCGCGCGAATTCGGCCCGTCCGATCCCGGTGCAGGCGCGCGGGCGCCCGGCCTCTATTCGCCGCTTCTCCTCATCACCTGGCAGGGCCGGCCGGCGGCGCTGCTGGCCGACCGGGTCCATGGCGACACGCTGGTGGAACCGGGGGAGCGCACGCCGTCCGATCCGGGGCTGAGCTTCAACGGCTGTGCCGCCGCCGCCTTTCCGGACCGGGTCACCGGCCGCGGCGGCAGCGTGACCCTGCTCGACCCCGACAGGCTGCTGAGCGAGGCGGAGGGCCGGCTGCTCGACGCCTTCCGGGCGTCGGCGGAACGCCGGCTTGCGCAATGGCAGTCCGTCCCGGACGCCACCCCCGCCGATTCTAGTGGCGAGGCATCCGTCGGCGGCGGTGCCGCATGATGGCCAACGCTGCCGCAACCATCGAGGCGATCCGCCGCGACCCGCTTTTTCCGCGCCTGAAGGCGATGGTGATCGATGCCACCGGCCTTGCCTATTACGCCGACAAGGATGCCGCCTTCGCCGAGCGGATCAACCGCCGGCTGCCCTTCGGCACCGTCACCACCGTCGCCGGCTATCTGGCCGCGCTGGAGGCGGAAGGACCGGGCGGCCCGGAATACCAGGGGCTGATCAACGAGCTGGCGGTGGGGGAGACCTTCTTCTTCCGCTACATCGAGCAGTTCGACGCGTTGCGCGCCGTCGCCATCCCCGAATGCATCCGCCGCAACCAGTCGAGCCGCCTGCTGCGGATCTGGAGCGCCGGCTGCTCCATCGGGCCGGAAGCCTACACCATCGAAATTCTGCTGAAGCAGCATTTCGCCAGCCAGCTGGAAGGCTGGCAGGTGCACATCGTCGGCACCGACATCAACGGCGCCTTCCTGGAGCAGGCGCGGCGCGGCGCCTACGGCGACTGGGCGGTGCGCGGCCTGTCGCCGGAAACGCTGGAGGCCTGCTTCGACCGCCAGGACAGGCTGTGGTCGGTGAAGCCGAAATACCGGCAATGGACGACCTTCATGCCCTTCAACTTGGTGGAAGGGGCGATCCCCTCCTATCCGCACGGGATCGGGCATTTCGACATCATCCTGTGCCGCAACGTCATGATCTATTTCGACGAGGCGACGCGGCACCGGCTGCTCGGAAATCTGCACGATGCTCTGGCCGACGGCGGCTGGCTGGTGGTCGGCCATGCCGAGGCCGGACCGCAGATGAACGAGCTGTTCATCCCGGTGTCGGTCCCCGGCGCCACCCTCTACCGCAAGCAGGCCGAGCCGGCGGTCACCGCCGGGATCGGCCGCAATGCCGCATCCGGCCCGGCTTCCGCCGCCCCACCCCTGTCGGCGCCGCCGCGCCGCGCTGCCGGAGCCCCGGCGAAGCCTGCGCCGCGGTCCGCGGCCGATGCCGCCTCCGGCCAGCAGCCCCGCCCGGCCGCCCCGTCCTCGGCATCGTCCGCTTCTTCCGCGTCGGCCTCTCCCTCGGCCGCTTCTCCTTCGGCCGGCGTGTCCGCTCCGTCGGATGCGGCCGAGAGCGGCGAGCGCTCCTCGCAGCTGGAAGCCTGCCTGGCCCGGGTCGAGGCGCAGCGGCTCGACCCCGCCGCCCATTACCAGCTCGGCCTGGTGGAGGAGGAGCTGGGCGTCGGCGACCCGGTGGCGGCCTTCAAGCGGGCGCTCTATCTCGATCCGCGCTTCGTGCTGGCCGACTATCATCTGGCTTTGGCCTATTGGCGGCGCGGCCGGCTGGTTCCGGCCCAGCGCCATTTCCGCAACGCGCGCGAGGCGCTGGAGAACCGTGCCGACGACGAGGCGGTGACGGAAGGCGGCGGCCTGACCGTGCAGGAGCTGCGCGGCATGCTGGACCTCTGGCTGACCGGTGAGGAGGGCTGATGGACGAGACTCTTGCCGGCGCAGGCGCCGCACCGCTCCTCGCCGCCCTCGACAGCGCATCGCCCGAACGCGCCGCCACACGCGCGTCCATCGACTGGAACGCGGTGCGCACGAAGGTGGCGCACCGCACGGCCGAGCTGGAGGCGACCTTCGCCGGCCGCGGTCCGTGGGCGGACGCCGTGCTGGACCGCCGGGCGCTGGAACTGGCCGAGGTCCCGCAGTTCGACGACGAGGCCGGCACCGGCACGCCGATGCTGCTCGCGCGCGGGGCGGAGACCCTCTATGGGCTGGAACTGCGCCATCTCGGCCATATCGTGCCGATGCCGCGTCTGGCCCGCGTGCCGGGGGCGCCGCCCGCCGTCCTGGGCGTGATCGCCGTCGCCGGCAAGGTGATGCGGCTGTTCGACCTCGACAGGCTGTGCGGCGGGACGCATGCCGCCGCCCTGATCGACCGGCCCGGTCATGGTCCCGGCTACGCCATCGTCCTGCGCACCGGCACCGGCCGCCCGGCCGCCCTGCGCCTGCACGAGGTCGAGCGGGTGGACGACATCGCGGTGCCGCGCACCTCCGTCCCGGCGGAGGCCGGGCCGCTGGTCCGGGCGATCACCGCGGACCGCATGGCGATTCTCGACATGGCCGCATTGCTCGACCTCGTGAAGACCTGAAGAACGCCCGATCCATCTTGAAAACCGCCTGGGGCCGGAGTGGAAGAATGAACATGAAAGTCGCACACAAGCTGGTCCTGGGATTCGGCGTCGTCTGTGTCCTGACCGCCTTGCTGGCGCTCTACCAGATGTCGCGCTTCTCGGACGCGCTGTCGGTGATCATGGCGGTGTCAAGCTACGACACCGAGGCCGCCGACATGGTGGTGACGGTCGGCAACTATCAGGCGGAACTGCGCAGCACGCGGGAAGCGGCGCTGAACGCGGTGTCCGTCGCCAACGCCGAAGGGCGTGCCGCCGACATCCCGGCCATCATGGCGCCGATGCGCGGCCACTATGAGGACGTCGGGCTCAAGCTGCGCGAGACGCTCGGCAAGCTGCGCTCGATGGTCGCCGAACGGTCGCAGAACAGCGTGACCGACAGCCGCCGCAAGGGCTGGGTGGAGCTGGACAGCTCGGTGACCGAGATGGGCCGCGCCATCGGCGCGGTGGGGGACGAGGCGCGGACCATCTACACCCTGCTGGAGCGCAATCAGGTTGCCGAGGCGCTCCAGCGCCGCCAGCGGGTGGACGAGCTGCGCAAGGTGATGGAGCAGCGCATCGACGCCGCCCAGACCGCCATCGACCATCTGACCGCCGCCGGCCGCGACGACATCCGGGCGATCTACGACTCCGCCATCCAGTCCTCGGTCATCGCACTGGTGGTCGTCTTCCTGATCGCGGTTGGGGTGGCCTACACCATCGGCAGCTCGATCACCCGCCGGCTCGGCCGCGCCATCGATTTCGTCACCAAGGTCGGGCACGGCGACCTGACGCAGGAGATCATGATCGCCGGCAAGGACGAGCTCGCCGTCCTCGGCCAGCATCTGAACGAGATGGCCGGCCGGCTGAAGTCGATGGCCCGCACCACGCGGGAGACGGCGGAGAGCGTCCATGCCGCCACCGCCCAGATCCGCGCCTCGACCCAGCAGCAGTCGGCCAGCGTCGCCGAACAGCTGGCGGCGGTGGAGCAGACCACGGCGACCCTGTCGGAGATCACCGAATCCGGCGCCCAGATCAACCGCCGCGCCCAGGACGTCTCCCATGGCGCCCAGACCGTGGCGGCGTCCAGCCATTCCGGCATGAAGGCGGTGGACGACACCATCCAGGCGATGGACGCCATCCGCGAACAGGCCGAGGCGGTGGCCGAGAACATCGTCATGCTGTCCGAACGCACCCAGGCCATCGGCGAGATCATCGTGACGGTGAACGACATCGCCGAGCGCTGCCACCTGCTGGCGCTGAACGCCGCCATCGAGGCGGCGGCGGCCGGCGAGCATGGCCGCACCTTCTCCATCGTCGCCGGCGAGATCAAGAGCCTGGCCGACCAGTCGAAGGAGGCGACCGCCCAGGTCCGCTCCAACCTGTCGGAGATCCAGCACGGCATCAACGCGTCGGTGATGCTGACGGAGGAGGCGGTCAAGCGCGTCGCCGCCGGCAAGCGCCAGACCGACGCCACCCAGTCGACCATCCGCACCATGGCTGAGAACATCCAGGAGAGCGTGCTGGCCTTCCAGCAGATCGTCGCCGGCACCAACCAGCAGCAGATCGGCCTGGAGCAGGTGATCCAGGCGCTGCAGAACATCCGCGAGGCCAGCAGCCAGACGGCGGCCGGCACCCGCCAGCTGGAAGGTGCCGCCGCCAACCTGAACAACCTCGGCCAGGGGCTGGTCGAGGCGGTGCGGAACTACCGGGTGTGATGCGGAGCCTCTGATGGACATCCGCCAGCGGCTGCTCGCTGCCTTCGACCTGGAGCACAAGGACCATCTCGCCGCGATCCGCAACGCGCTCCGCGATGCGGAGGCGACGGGCGATGCGCCGGATCTCGTCGACATCCACCGGCGCGCCCACAGCCTGAAGGGCGCGGCCCGCGCCGTCGACCTGCCGGAGGTGGAGGCGATCTCCCACCGGCTGGAGGCCGCCTTCATCGCCGTGCAGAAGGGCGAGATCCCGCTCGACCCCGCCAGTTTCGGCGTGGTCCGCCGCTCGCTCGACGCCATCGAGGATCTGGTGGCGTGGTCGCTCCAGGGCGGCGACCCGGTGGAAACCGCCGGCGTGCTGGCCGACCTCGACGCGCTGGCCGCCGGCCGCAGCGGCGGTCCGCTCCCGGCGCCGTCCAACGCCCACCCCACAGCCAACCCCGCTGCCCATCCCACTGCCCATCCCACTGCCCGCCGCCTGCCGGCCCAGCGCGACAGCGCCGCCGAGGCAGACACCGCCGCCCTGGTCCGCATCGCGGCACAGGGGCTGGAGCGCCTGTCGGAAACCGCCTCGGCCCTGCTGCCGGAGGTGGAGGCCCAGGCCGGCCTTGGCGAACAGCTTCGCGCGATGCGCCGGGAATGGCGGGCGCTCGACCGGGCATGGCGGCATCTGCGCCTGCAGATCGGCCGCGGCGCCCGGTCGGATCCGGGGGCGGATACGGGGGGCGGCGCGCTGTCCGACGCTCTGCCCAAGGCGTTGGACGGGCGCGGCTCGCTGCCGGCCCTGATGGCCTTCGAACGCCGCTTCCGCGCGCTCGGCGGCGCGCTCGACAGCGCGCACCGCAGCCACGACCGGCTGTTGTGGTCGATGCGGCGCTGGGGCGGCGGCCTCCAGCAGGACATGCGGCGCCTGCGCATGCTGCCGGCGGAAAACCAGCTGAGCGGGCTCGGGCGCATGGTCCGCGACATCAGCCGGGCCGAGGGCAAGGAGGTCGAGGTCGATGTCCGCGGGCTGGAGGTCGAGGCCGACCGCACCGTCCTGCAACGGCTGAAGGACCCGATCCTGCACATCGCGCGCAACGCCATCAGCCACGGCATCGAGACGCCGGCGGAGCGGCTGGCGCTGGGCAAGCGGCCGGCGGCGCGCGTCACCATCGCCGCCTCGGTGGAGGGGGCGCGCCTGCGCCTGCGCATCGAGGACGACGGCCGCGGGCTGGACCGCGCGGCGATCCTGCGCAAGGCGGCCGAACGCGGACTGATCGACGCCGACGAGCTGTCGGGGAGCGAGGACATCCCGCAGGAGCGGCTGACCGAATTCCTGTTCCATCCCGGCTTCTCCACCGCCGCCCGCACCACCGAGCTGGCCGGGCGCGGCATGGGCCTCGCCATCGCGCGGCGCGAGGTGGAGCGGCTGCAGGGCAACCTGACCATCGCCGACCGGCCCGAGGGCGGCACCGCGGTCACCATCGAGGTGCCGCTCAGCCTGCTGAGCCAGCGGCTGGTCTTCGTCCTGGTGCAGGACCAGACCCTGGCGATTCCGTCCGCCGACGTGGTCCGCCTGCGCACCGCCAGCGCCCAGTCGCTGTTCTCCGGCACCGGCACGCCGATGACCCGGATCGGCGAGGAGGAAATCCCCGTCACCTCGCTGGCCGCCCTGCTGGGCATGGAGGCGCCCGTCGTGCCGTCGGCCGAGCGCGGGCTGTCGCTGGTCGTGGTGCGGGCGGGGGACCGGAGGCTGGCGCTGGCGGTCGACCGCTTCGTCGCCACGCGCGAGACGGTGGTGACGGCGGCGGAGGAGACCGGTCTCGACAGCGGCCGCTATCTCGGCACCGTGCTGATGGACGATGGCGGGCCGGCGCTGGTGCTGAACGTTCCCGGCCTGATGCCGCTGCCCGGCAGCACCCTGCCGGCCCCGGCCCGCCCTGCCGAAGAGGCGACCCCTGTCCGGGCGCATATCCTGGTTGTCGATGACAGCATCACCACCCGCACGCTGGAAAAGAGCATCCTCGAAGCCCATGGTTATCGGGTGACGCTGTGCGTGGACGGGCGCGAGGCCCTGGAGCGCCTGTCGGAAGGGATGGAGGTTGGCCTGATCATCAGCGACGTCGAGATGCCCCGGATGGACGGCTTCGCCCTGTTGCAGGCGGTGAAGGCGGACAAGCGGCTGGAAGAGATCCCGGTGATCCTCGTCACCTCGCGCGCCAGCGACGAGGACCGCGAGCGCGGCCTGCGGCTCGGCGCCGACGCCTACATCGTCAAGACGCGCTTCGACCAGAACGAGCTTCTGGCCGGCATCCGGCGGCTGCTGTGAGCGGCCAGACGAACGGCGGCCCCCTCACCACCGGACCCCGTCGCATCCGCGTGCTGGTGGTGGAGGACAGCCCGGTCATCCAGCAGCTGCTGAGCCATATCATCAGCGCCGACCCGCGGCTGGAGGTGGCGGGCATCGCGTCGAGCGGCGAGCAGGCGCTGCGCATGATCGAGCGGACGGCGCCCGACGTGGTGTCGCTCGACATCCGCCTGCCGGGCATCGACGGCTTCGAGGTGACCAGCCGCATCATGCGGCAGACCCCGCTGCCCATCGTGGTGGTGGCGTCGGACGTGCGCGACCTCGACATTCCGATGCGGGCGCTCCAGGCCGGCGCGCTGGCGGTGGTGGAGAAGCCGGGCAGCATGGCGCGCGCCGACTACCAGACGGTGGCGCACCATCTCTGCACCCAGCTCGTCATCATGAGCCAGGTGAAGGTGATCCGCCACCGCATCACCGCCCGCGCCGCGCGGCCCGCCTCCGGCATGCCCGCAGGAGTTTCCCCCGAAGCGCCGTCTCAGGACAGCAGGCTGCCGGCGGAGGCGGTGGCGGCCGACGGCCGGCTCCGGCGCTTCCGCGCGGTGGGGCTCGTCGCCTCCACCGGCGGGCCGGCGGCGCTGGCGAAGATCCTCCGCGATCTGCCGGCCGACTTCCCGCTGCCGGTCTTCGTGGTCCAGCATATGGGCGCGCCCTTCATGGCCGGCTTCGCCAGCTGGCTCGGCACCGTCTCCGCCCTGCCGGTGCGGCTGGGGGAGGCCGGGCTGACCCCGCGGCCCGGCACCGTCTATGTGGCGCCGGGCGACCGGCACCTGCTGGTGGACGGCGCCACGCTGCGCCTGACCGCCGACCCGATGGTCTGCGGCCAGCGCCCGTCCGGCGAGGTGCTGTTCCAGTCGATGGCGCGCGCCTATGGCGCATCCGGCATCGGCGTGCTGCTGACCGGAATGGGCGAGGACGGCGCAAGAGGGCTGGTGGACATGCGCACGGCCGGGGCCTACACCGTAGCCGAACATGCCTCCACGGCGGTGATCCACAGCATGCCCGGCACCGCGGTGCGCCTGGGCGGTGCTGTGGAGGAGCTGCCCCTCGACCGGGTGGCCGGACGGCTGCTGCAATTGACCTCAGACGATAAGATGGCGTCATGAACGGACTCCGCACCTTGGTTGTCATGGGTTCCCAGACGCAGGGGCTTCTGCTGAAGCTTCTGCTGGAGGAACGCGGCGTGGAGACCGTCTGTGTCGACGGCGTCGAACCCGCCCTGGCGGAGATCGCCGGCACCCCGCAGGATCTGCTGATCGTCGAGGGCGAGCTTGCCGGCCCGACCGGCCTGGCCGAACTGCGCGCCCGCACCAACGCCGCCGTCATCGTGCTCGGCCGTGGGGAAGGGGAGAGCAACCCCTCCGATCCCAAGGCCGTGGTCGAGACCGCCTGCACGCTGATCGAGCGGCGCAGCGCCCCGCCGACGGCGCCGGAGATCTTCCGCCGCGCCCGCATCCTGATCGTCGACGACAGCGCGACCTACCGCGAATTCCTGCGCGCCGAGCTGGAGCAGGAAGGCTGCACCGTCACCGCCGCCCGCAACGCCGACGAGGCGGTTGCGGCGCTGTCCGGCGGTGCCTTGGACTGCGTCATCCTGGATCTCGTGATGCCGGGGACCAGCGGCACGCAGCTCTGCGAAAGATTCGACAGATTCCGCCGCCAGCGTGGCCTGTTCTTCCAAATCGTCATCCTGACCAGCCAGGATGACGAGCAGCAGCTGATGATCAGCCTGACCGCCGGCGCCGACGATTTCGTTGGAAAGGCACAGACGATGGATGTCCTGAAGATCAGGCTGATGGCACTTCTTCGGCGCAAATACTTCGTCGAGGATCATCTTATCCGTTTGCCGCGTGTTCCACCTTCCGCATAGGAGGGGAGTAGGGCCATCGTGTGATTTCGGAAGCCGGCTTGTCCGTTTATTCTCTGCGGGCTTTTAGAAACTGTCCGACGGTCCGGCAGGTGCCCATGGCGATCAGCCTCCAGCCCATCCACGAGCCCCCGATCTCCAGGGACACCGACGCAAGAGACACCGACGCGATGCACCGATCTTCGGCCACCCCCACATCCCCGACCGATCTTCGGTATCGCGAGTGCCTCGAGAATGCCCGGCGCGTCTGCGCGGCCGGGACGGTTCCGACCATGCTGGTGGTCGGCGGGCCTGAGATGGCCGCCGTCCGCTGCAACGAGGCTCTCGCCACCCTGCTGAACCGCCCGCGCGCCGCCGCCCGTGACGAAAGCGGGCCGAGCCTGCTGCCGGGCGGCTGGGCCGCGGTGGCCGAAGCGCTGCGCCCCCTTTATCGCGACGGGTCCGCCGACAGCCCGGCCACGCCGCCCGACAGCATCCGGCTGACCCTGCCCAGCGACCCGCCGCTCAGCCTGCGCGCGGCACCCTTGCTGGTCGACGGCCAGGTGGTCGGCGTGCTGGCGACGGCGACGCTGGACGGCGCCATCGCCCAGATGGCAGAGACCATGCGGGCGGAGGTGGCGCGCACCACCGCGGCGCGCTCCCGCTTCCTGGCCTCGGCCAGCCACGACCTGCGCCAGCCCTTCCAGGCGATGCGCCTGTTCCTCGACGCCTTGACCAACCAGGTGGAGGGCAATGCGAGGGCGTCGCGCACCGCCGGCATGCTGGCCAACGCGATGACGGCCGGCGAACAGCTGCTGAACGCCCTGCTCGACATCTCCACGCTCGATGCCGGCACGGTGGAGGCCGACATGCAGGCGGTGCCGCTCGACGCGCTGCTGCACTCGCTGGCCGACGAATTCCGCCCGCAGGCGGAGGAGAAGGGGCTGCGCCTGCGCGTCCATCTGCCCTGCCGGGCGGTGACGCGCAGCGACCCGGTGCTGCTCGGCCGCATCGTCCGCAACCTGCTGGCCAACGCCATCCGCTACACCCAGCGCGGCGGCATCATGCTGGGCCTGCGCAAGCGCGACGGCCGCTGGCGCATCGAGGTTTGGGACACCGGATTCGGCATTCCCCAGGACAAGCTGGACGTCATCTTCGACGAGTTCCACCAGCTGACCAACCCGGCGCGCGATCCCACCCGCGGCCTCGGCCTCGGCCTCGCCATCGTCCGGCGCCTGTCGGCGCTGCTGCATGCCCCCATCGACGTGCAGTCGCGCTCCGGCCGCGGCTCGGTCTTCGCCGTCACCGTCGAGCGGCTGGAGGCGGAGGAGGTGCTTGCCGACGCCCCGGCCGCGGCTGCTGCGGCCGACCAGGGTGCTGCCGCCGTGCCGCTGGACAACATGCGCATCCTGGTGGTGGACGACGACAGCATGGTGCTGTCCGGCCTGCTGCTGACCCTGGAAAGCTGGGGCTGCGCCTTCGTCTCGGCCTCCAACATGCGCGAGGTGTTCGCCGCGGTCGACGGGCTGGAGGGGCCGCCCGACGCCATCCTGACCGACCTGCGCCTGCCGGGGAAGGTGTCCGGCTTCGACGTGATCGACCGCGTCCGCAAGCTGTTCAAGACCGACATCCCGGCGGTGGTGCTGACCGGCGAGACCGCGCCCGAATCCCTGCTGGAAGGCCAGCGCCGCGGCTGCGCCTTCCTGCACAAGCCGCTGCACCCCGGCGACCTGCGCCGCGTGCTGGAAGAGGTGCGGCGGGACGGAACGGCGGGATTGGCTCATTAGTCCCCTCTCCCCGGGGGGGAGAGGGGGCAACTCCGATCACCCTCGGCTGGTTCATATCAGCAGAATAGACGACAACCCCTTCGCGGTCGGCGATGTGGGAAAGCGAGCCAGCCACGTCGCGCTTCCGTTCGAAGACCGAGGCACGGCAGGCGACGATGTCGACCGCCCGATGATAGGTCTTGCGGGCTTCATACTTGCTGCGCCAGCAAAGTCGTTCCGGCGGCGTGTCGTCCTCGACGATCACGAACAGGTCATAGTCGCTGTCTTTCCCGGCATCGCCCTTTGCCTGGGATCCGAACAGGATCACTTTCCGAGGCTGGAAATGGGCAATGACCGGACGCAGCAATTCGTCCGGCACTTCCGGTGCGCGAAGATGGTCCTGTCCCTCGGCGCCCGCCATATCGTCCTCTCTGGAGAGAGTTCAGTCTAACAGGCCGATACCGCCCCCTCAATCCCGCCCTCAATCCCTGGGCGGGCTTTGCAGGTACAGCACCAGCAGCCGCACCAGGCTTTCCAGCGCGTCGGCGTGGATGCGCTCATAGCCGTGCGAGGCGTCGATGCCGAAGCAGACCAGCGCCGTGCGGATGTCGTTGCCGGCCTCGATGGCCGACGCGCTGTCGCAGCGGTAATAGCGGAAGACGTCGCGCTGGTGCGGGATGTTCTGCGCCTGGCACAGCGCGATCAGCGAATGGGTCAGCGCCATGTCGAAGGGGCCGGTGCTGTCGGCCATGGCGATGGTGACGCCGTACTCGCTGCTGTTCTGGCCGGGGGCGGTGGTGCCGTTGTCGATGGTCACCATCTCCGCCACGTCCTGATGCAGGATCGAAGACGCGCCCGACCCGACCTCCTCGGAGATCGTGAACAGCAAATGGCAGTCCACCGGCAGGGCGGCCCCGGCATCGACCACCGCCTTGGCGGCACCCAGCATCACCGCCACCCCCGCCTTGTCGTCGAGATGGCGGGAGACGATGTAGCCGTTCTCCAGGAATTCGGGCTGCGGATCGATCGACACGATGTCGCCGATGTTGAAGCCGCGCTCCTCCAGGTCGCGCCGGTTGGCGACCGGGGCGTCGACGCGCAGCTCCACCTGCTGCCAGGTGACCGGCTGTGTATCCACCTCCTTGTTGAAGGTGTGGCCCGACGCCTTCAGCGGCAGGATGGTGCCGCGCCAGGGGCCGCGGTCGGTCAGAACGGTGCAGCGGGCGCCCTCGGCGAAGCGCGACGACCAGTGGCCGATGGGCACCAGCTCCATCCGGCCATTGTCCTTCAGCATCTTCACCTGGGCCCCCAGCGTGTCGACATGGGCGACCAGCGCACGGTCGGGCGTTGAGCGCACGCCCTTCAGGTCGGCCCGGATGGCGCCGCGCCGCGTCAGCTCATAGGGGATGCCCATCCGCTCCAGCTCGGCGCAGCACAACCGCACCACGTCGCCGGTATGGCCGGTCGGGCTCGGCGTGGTCAGCAGCCGGTAAAGAACGTCGGTGACATACCCCATGTCGATGGGCAGCGGCACGGCCATGGTCGGATGGTCCTTCTCAGGATGGTGGCAGGACGGGTGACGGCCTCACAGCACCCCCCGCGTCTGCGGGAACAGCAGGTCGACGAAGCGTTCCGCCGTCGGCTGCGGTTCGTGGTTGGCGAGGCCCGGACGCTCGTTCGCCTCGATGAAGACATGGCCCGGCCGGTCCGGCGCCTCGACCAGCAGGTCGAAACCCACCACCGGGATGTCCAGCGCGCGGGCGGCGACCGTCGCCACCTCCACCAGTTCCGGGTGCAGGCTGTCGGTCACGTCGTGGATGGTGCCGCCGGTGTGCAGGTTCGCCGTCTTGCGCACCGGCAGCACCTCGCCCGCGGCCAGCACGTCGTCCAAACTCTTCCCGGCGGCGGTGAGGCAGCGGTCGGTCTCGGCGTCCAGCGGGATGTGGCTCTCCCCGCCGGTGGCGGCGGCGCGGCGGCGGCTCTGCGCCTCGATCAGTTCGCGAACGCTGTGGGTGCCGTCGCCGGTGACCTCGGCCGGGCGGCGCACCGCGGCGGCCACCACCTTCTTGTCGATGACGATGATCCGCAGATCCTGCCCTTCATAGAACTGCTCCAGCAGCACCGTGTCGCAATGCTGACGGGCCGAGGCGACAGCACGCTCCATCGTCTCGGCATCCCGCACGTCAACCGTGATGCCGCGCCCCTGCTCGCCGCGCGCCGGTTTGACCACGATGCGGCCATGGGTCGCCAGGAAGGCGGCATTCTCCTCCGGCCCGCCCGCCACCGCCTGGGCCGGGACCTTCAGGCTGGCGCGCTCCAGGACGCGCCGCGTCACCGCCTTGTCGTCGCAGCGGCTCATGGCGACGGCGCTGGTCAGCTCGCTCAGCGATTCCCGGCACACCACGCTGCGCCCGCCCCAGGTCAGGCAGAAATAGCCGGCCTCGGCATCCAGCACATCGACGCCGATGCCGCGCCGCCGCGCCTCGTTGACGATGATGGTGGCGTAGGGGTTCAGCTGCTCGCCCGGCTGCGGGCCGGTGAACAGCCGCTCGTTGATCGGGTTCTTGGTCTTCAGGGCGAAGGCCGGGATCCGGCGGAAATTCAGCTTCTCGTAGAGCGCGATGGCGCTCTCGTTGTCATGCAGGACCGAGAGGTCGAGGAAGGCGCGGCCGCGCGCCTGCACATGCTCCGCCACCGTGCGGACCAGCGTCTCGCCGATCCCCGGAAAGGAGGCCTGCGGATCGACCGCCAGGCACCACAGCGAGCTGCCGTTTTCCGGATCGCCATAGGCATGGGCATGGTCCACCGCCGTCACCGAGCCGATGATCTCGCCGGTGGAATCGTCGCAGGCGACGAAATGGGTCAGCACCCGGCTGTTGCGCGACGCCACCAGGAAGGAGGAGGAGACCGGCACCATCCGCCGCCGGGCATAGATGCGCTGCACCCCCTCGGCATCCTCGCGCGTGCGCAGCCGGCGGACGCTGTAGCCCTTCGGCCGGCGCCGAGACGGCCGGTAGTCGGTCAGCCACAGGCGGAAGGTGTGGGAGGGGTCGAGGAACAGCTCCTGCGGTGCGCGCGACAGGGCGACATGCGGGTCTTGCAGATAGAAGACGATGTCGCGGGTGCCCGGCGCCTCCTGCCGCAGAGTCTCGATCATGCGGTCGAGATCGTCAAAGGTGTGGGCGAAGATCAGCCGTCCCCAGCCGCAATCCACCGTCACGTCTGCGCGCGGCGCATCGGCCCCGGTCTCCCCCGCCGGCGGCCTGCCGGTGTAGCGGCGGGTGTGGCGCAGGGTGGCGCTGGCGGCGCGTTCAAGCCGGTGCGGTTTCACGCGGGCGTAGCTCATGGGGTCCCCCTGGTCGTCGGATGCGGCTCCGCGCATTGGCAACATCCGGCGTTCTGCCTCCGGATGTGCCGGCGGAGCGTCTGTCGTTTTGAGTCGCCTGCTTACAGGCCCTGTTCCTGGAACCAGAATTCCAGCAGGGCCACCTGCCAAAGCTTCGATCCCCGGAGCGGCGTGATGTGGCGTTCCGGATCGGCCAGCAGCCGGTCGAGATAGTCGCGGCGGAACAGCCCGCGCTCGCGCGCCGACGGGGCGTTCAGCACGTCGCGCACCCGCTCCAGGAAGGGACCGCGCAGGTATTTCAGCGCCGGCACCGGGAAATAGCCCTTCGGCCGGTCGATCACCGCCGCCGGCACCACGCGCCGCGCCGCCTCCTTCAGCACATATTTGCCGCCGTCGGGCAGCTTCATCTCCGCCGGGATGCGGGCGGCCAGCTCCACCAGCTCATGGTCGAGGAAGGGCACGCGCGCTTCCAGCCCGGCGGCCATCGTCATGTTGTCGACCCGCTTCACCGGATCGTCGACCAGCATCACCGTGGTGTCGAGCCGCAGCGCCTTGTCCACCGGCCGCTCGGCGCCCGGCATGGCGAAGCGCTGCTCCAGCCAGCGGCGGGAATGGTCCTCGCCGATGAACCTGGGATCGAGCGCCTCTGCCATCTCCGCATGGTCGCGGTCGAAGAAGACGCGGGCGTAGTCGCCGACGGCGTCGCGGCTCTCCAGCAGCGGCGGATACCAGTGATAGCCGCCGAACACCTCGTCGGCCCCCTGGCCCGACTGCACCACCTTCACCTGCTTCGCCACCTCCTGCGACAGCAGGAAGAAGCCGATGTTGTCGTGGCTGACCATCGGCTCCGACATCGCGCGCACGCAGTCGGTCAGCTCCGGCAGGGCGCGGGCGCTGTCGACGAACAGGCGGTGGTGGTCGGTGCCGAAATGCTTGGCGACGATGTCGGAATACTGGAACTCGTCGCCCCGCTCGTCGCCCACCGTCTCGAAGCCGATGGAGAAGGTCTTCAGCCCGCTCTGCCCGTTCTCGGCCAAGAGCGCGGTGATCAGCGAGCTGTCCAGCCCGCCCGACAGCAGCACGCCTACGGCCACGTCGGCGACCAGCCGGCGGCGCACCGCGCGGGTCAGCGTCTCCAGCACCAGCTCGCGCCACTCGGCGAAGTCGCGGCCCTCGTCGCCGGCCTGCGGTCCGAAGGTCAGCGACCAGTATGTGTGTTCGCGCCGCGTGCCGTCCGGCTCCACCACCAGCACCGTGGCGGGCGGCAGCTTCCGCACGCCCTTCAGGATGGTGTAGGGCGCCGGGACGACGGCGTGGAAGCTCATGTAATGGTGCAGCGCCACCGGATCGACGTCGGTGTCGATCCCGCCCGATGCCACCAGGGCGGGCAGGGAGGAGGCGAAGCGCAGGCCCCCCGGAATGTCGGCCAGATAGAGCGGCTTGATGCCCAGCCGGTCGCGGCCCAGCACCACCCGGCCGCTGTCGCGCTCATGGATGGCGAAGGCGAACATGCCGTTCATGCGCTTGACGAAATCGGGACCCCAGGCGTGATAGGCCTTGATCAGCACCTCGGTGTCGCCGTCGGAGAAGAAGCTGTAGCCGAGCCCGGTCAGCTCCTCGCGCAACTCCCGATGATTGTAGATGCAGCCGTTGAAGACGATGGCGAGGCCCAGCGTGGAATCGACCATCGGCTGCTGCGATGCCTCGCTGAGGTCGATGATCTTCAGCCGGCGATGGCCGAAGGCGACGCGCCCATGGGCGAACAGGCCATGGCCGTCCGGTCCGCGCGGAGCCAGCCGGTCGCACATGGCCTGGACGGCGGCCGTGCTCGCCGCCTCGCCGGATTTGAAACGAATCTCGCCACTCACTCCGCACATCGGCTGTCGAGCCTCCTCGTTGGTTCAGGACGAAGGGGCGCCAGACCCGTCAAAAAGGGCCGAACTGCACCACTGCTACCCGCGTGGAACAACGGCTGGCAGGGCTCAAGGTTCCATGCGGCGGGCGGTCTACAACCCGAAGAAGCCGCGCAGCCGGGTCAGCAGCGCCTGCGATTCCACCGGCGGCGGCGGTGCGGCGCCCTGCTGGCGGTTGGTTTCGGCGGCGTTGCGGCTCTGGCGCTCGGCCATCAGCTCGGCCAGCCGTTCGGCCAGTTCCGGCCGGCGGCGCAGCACCGGGTCGAGGTGGTTGCGCGCCAGCTCGAACACCACGGAGTCGGTGCAGGCGACCACCGAGGCGCTGCGCGGCTGCCCGGTCAGCAGCGACATCTCGCCGAACAGGTCGCCCGGCCGCAGCCGCGTCAGATGCAGCACCCCCGGCCGCTGCCCGTCCGTCCGCTGCCCGTCCATCGGGTCGGTGAAGAAAGCGGAGGCGGGGGCGGCGACCTGCACGTCGAACACGCCCTCGGCGATGACGAACAGCGACTCCCCGGCATCGCCCTGGCGGACGGCGGGCGACCCTGCCGGGACATGGATCTGCCGCATCGCCAGGGCCAGCGCGTCGACCTCGTCGTCGTCGAAGGCGTCGAACAGCTCGGTCTGGCGCAGCAGGCCGCGGCGCAGGGTATCGGTGTCGGGCAAGGCGGGCTGGCGTCGGCGGATCTCCTGCTTGGGCCGGGCCGGCTCGATCCCGGCGCGGGCGAGGTTGCCCACCACCGCCGCCAGCACGGAATCGCGCACCAGCGCCACCCGCCCGTAATCGTCCAGCCAGTAGCGCGCCAGATAGGCGATGCCGTTGGGCGTCACCGCCTCCACCACCACGTCCGGGCGTGGGGTGGTCAGCACGCCGTCGGCACAGAGCATGGCCGACAGCAGGATGCGCTTGGCGCGCTCCACCGGCACCTCCTGGTCCAGCAGGATGGGGACGGTGGTGCGGAAGGCCGGGCTGGGGCGGCTGTAATTGACGAAGCGGCTGCCGGCGACGATGCCGTTCGGCACGACGATGGCGGTGCCGTCGCCGGCGATCAGCCGGGTGGCGCGCCAGTTGATCTCGTCCACCCGCCCCGACACGCCGGGCGACAGCTCCAGCCAGTCGCCGATGCGGTAGGGGTGCTCGATGTTCAGCGCGATGCCGGCGAAGATGTCGGCGATCATGTTGCGCAGCGCGAAGCCCAGCACGGCGATGGCGACGCCGGAGGTGGCCAGCAGCCCGGTGACCGGCTGCTCGAACACGAAGGCGAGGATCGCCACCACCGCGACGCCATAGACGAAGAAGCGCATCAGGTCGGCCAGCAGCCGAGGGATGCGCGGCGGCCGCGGCGCGCCGTCGGGGCCGAGCCCGCCATTGCCGGCCGCCAGCAGGTCGATCAGCCGCGCCCCGCCCCAGGCGGCGACCAGCCAGGCGGCGGACGCGACGGCGATGTCGAACCCGCTGCTGAGATCCGGGCCGACCAGCGGCTCCAGATGGCGGTGCAGCCATGGCTTCGCGGCGGCCAGAGCCGTCAGAAGGGCCAGGACCAGGGCAGGGGCGGACAGACGCCGCAGGGCGCTCATCGACGGGGTTCTCCTCGGCGGCGGGCCTTCGGGGGCCGGGCGAGGGCGACGATGGCACGAGCAGGCGCCGTCCCGTCAAGGGATCAATTCAAAGCATCCAGCCCGATCGGGGGCTTGATCTTTCACACCTTCACCAGTTGCCTCGTTGCCGGCGGATAGCCCATGACGAAGCCGCGGATCACCGGGTCGGTGCCCGCCACCGTGCCGGCGAAGACATAGGCGCGGCACAGCACGGCCAGCGCGGTTTCGGCATCGCAGCTCCTGCTTCGGAAGGCGGCGCCGTCGCGCAGTTCGGCGAACTCGCCCTGCCAGAAGGCCGGGTCGTCCAGCGGGCCGAAATTCATCGCCCAGAAGCCGAAGGCCCGGCCCGGCCGCTCCCACCGGCCCAGCACCGCCATGTTGCAGTGCCGCTCGTCGTGCGCAATGCGGTCGAACAATCCGTTGACGGCGTCCGGCTCGCCTTCCAAAACCTGCAGGAAGGTTCCTTCATGCTCCACAAGGAAACCGGTGATTGCCAAGCGCCGATTATTTGCAGAGCTTCGTACGCAAATGTCCGCCAGTGCCGAAAAAGGCAGCAGGGACACCGCATCGCTTCGATAAAGCAAAGTCAACATCGGCCTCCTCCCTTTTGATGGGCGCTTTTTATTATGATGGTGGAGCGAAAGCCGGCGCGCCGTAACCCTTTCTTTCGTAGAGCCGATGCCGCACCCAGCGGACATAGTCCGATCGTATGAGCCTCAGCGGCAGGTGCGGAAGGCCCCCATGTCCAGGTGGAAATGGTTGCGGTGCGCCTCGTTGTAGTCGGGGCCCAGCACCACGTCGAAGAAGCGGCAGGCGCCGTTGCGCAGGTCGCGCAGGAAGGCCGCCTTCGGCCCGTCCGCCTTGGCATGCCAGTCGTTCACCACGCCGATCCGCGTCCCATCGGCCAGCACGAAGGCGGCGAGGTCGATGGCGTTGGCGGTTGCATGCTCGCTGCGCCGCCCCTGCGCCCGGCCATAGACGTTGCGGCAGGCGTAGGTGCCGATATGCTCGACCCGCGCCACCCTCTGCCCGAAATGCCGCTGCGCCGCCGGCTGGAGGGCGTTCGCCTCGAACAGGGTCCAGGCGGCGGCCAGCCCGCAGGTGGCGACGAAGCCGCTGCTGAAAGCCACATCCGACCGCGCCACCCGCACCACGCCGCTGAGCGCGCAGTTCTCGTCCGACGGGCGGTCGGGCATGGCGGTGAAGCGCAGGCCCGTTTCGCCCAGCGCCGCCCGGCATTGCTCCGGCTCGCGGGTCAGCCGCGCCAGCTTGAAGCCGGTCAGCCAGTCCGGCTCCGCCCGCAGGTCGAGCCGTGCCCACGGGTCGTAGCGCGGCGGCACCGCGATCAGCCCGCCCCACACCCCGGCGGCCGCCCCGCCCAGCGCCAGCAGGACCAGCAGCGCCAGCCACCCCAGCACCCGCGCCACCGCGCGGTGCCTAGCGGTCGAGCAGCCCGTGCCGCCGGTGCCAGTCCTCCAGCGATTCCTCCGGATAGCGGGCGAACCGCACGTCGCTCGGGCCGTCCGGCACCTCCACCCACGGTGCCTTGAAGTCCAGCATGATGTGCACCCGCTCCGGCGGGGTCGGCAGCGGCGTGTCGATGGCCGAGGCGAAGGGATGGACCAGCTCCGGCCAGGCCGGATCCTCCGCCCACAGCGCCGTGCCGCAGTGCTTGCAGAAATGCCGGTGGGACGGACCCGGGTGGGTCCGGCCGGGATGGTCGGGATCCTCGATCGGCGCCCGCCACATCGCCACCGCCTCGCGCCCCTCGACCTCCAGCGTGTCGGCATCGCCGCCGAGATTGATGGCGTATCCCCCGCCTCCGGCGCTCTTGCGGCAGATGGTGCAGTAGCAGCGCATGTAGGGGACCGGCGTCGGCGAGTTCAGCGTAAAGCGAACGGCGCCGCAGCGGCAGGAACCGGACAGTTTCATGGCAGGGGACTCCGCGATTCGAATGCGTTCCTCCGCACCAGATGGGGCGGCCATTGCTCTTTGACAGCGCCCCTTTTGACGGAACGTCCCGGCGGAACGCCATCGAAGGGCGGCTGTTACCTCCGGGATCCCTTTTGCGGAACCACCTGCCAGCAGTCGGAGCGGTTATGTCCCAGCCAACAGGTCCAGCCTCCCGGGGCCACACCCACAAACAGCCGGCGCCGCCGCCGGACGTCATGGAGGTCAGCCTGACCGTCAACGGCAGCCGCAAGACCCTGCGCGTCGCCCCCTGGACCAGCCTGCTCGACGCCCTGCGCCTGCATCTCGACCTGACCGGCACCAAGAAGGGCTGCGACCATGGCCAGTGCGGCGCCTGCACCGTGCTGGTGGACGGCCGCCGCATCAACTCCTGCCTGACCCTGGCGGTGATGGCGGAGGGGCGGACCGTCACGACGATCGAAGGGCTTGCCAGCGGCGACGCGCTCCACCCGTTGCAGGAGGCCTTCGTCGAGCAGGACGCCTTCCAGTGCGGCTACTGCACCCCCGGCCAGATCTGTTCCGCCGCCGGCCTGCTGGAGGAGGGGCACGCCAGGACCGACGACGACATCCGCGAGCTGATGAGCGGCAACCTCTGCCGCTGCGGCGCCTATCCCAACATCGTCGCCGCCATCCGGCAGGTGATGGACGCGCAGCCGGCGGCCAGGGACGGAGGCGCGTCATGAGGGCCTTCTCCTACGACCGTCCCGACAGCGTCGATGCGGCTTTGCGCGGCGTCGCCGGCCAGCCCGGCACGACGACCGAGGCGGCGGTGAAGTTCGTCGCCGGCGGCACCAACCTGCTCGACCTGATGAAGGCCGACGTGATGCGGCCGGAGCGTCTGGTCGACATCTCCCGCCTCGGCCTCGACCGCATCGAGGACATCGACGGCGGCGGCCTGCGCCTCGGCGCGCTCGCCCGCAACGCCGACACCGCCTACGACGCGCGGGTGCAGGCGCGCTATCCGATGCTGTCGAAGGCGATCCTGGCCGGCGCGTCGGCCCAGCTGCGCAACATGGCGACCAATGGCGGAAACCTGCTGCAACGCACGCGCTGCTATTACTTCTACGACACCGGCACCCCCTGCAACAAACGGGAGCCGGGGACCGGCTGCGGCGCGCTGACCGGGGTCAACCGCATCCACGCCATTCTGGGCGCCAGCGACCATTGCATCGCCGTCCACCCGTCCGACATGTGCGTGGCGCTGGCGGCGCTCGATGCCGTCGTCCGCGTCAGCGGCCCGAAAGGCGAGCGCACCATCCCCTTCGCCGACTTCCACCGCCTGCCCGGCGACACCCCGCACATCGACAGCAGCCTCGCCGCCGACGAACTGATCACCGCCATCGACCTGCCGGCGCAAGGCTTCGCCCGTCACTCGACCTACCTGAAGGTCCGCGACCGCGCCTCCTACGCCTTCGCCCTGGTGTCGGTCGCCGCCGCCCTGGACCTCGACGGCCAGACGGTCCGCAGCGCCCGGCTGGCGCTCGGCGGCGTCGCCCACAAGCCCTGGCGCGACCCGGCGGCCGAAGCCGAGCTGGCCGGCAAGCCGGCTTCGCTGGAGAGTTTCCGCGAGGCCGCGCGCGTCCTGCTGCGCGACGCCAAGGGCCAGTCCCACAACAGCTTCAAGATCGCCCTTGCCGAGCGCGCCATCGTCCGGGCGCTGGCCGAAGCCGCCGGAGTGGAGCACTCATGATCGCCAAACCGACCATCCCCGATCCGCTGGAGCGTTCCAATCCCCGCCCCGGTTCGCAGATCGGCAAGCCCGTCAGCCGCGTCGACGGCCGGCTGAAGGTGACCGGCGGCGCCAAGTACGCCGCCGAGTTCAACACGCCCGGCCTCGCCCACGGCTACATCGTCTCCAGCGCCATCGCCCGCGGCCGCATCCTCGCCATCGACACGTCGAAGGCGCTGGCGCTTCCCGGCGTGTTCCAGGTCTTCACCCACGAGAACCGGCCGAGCCTTCCCTGGTTCGACCGCAAGTGGAAGGACGACGACGCGCCCAAGGGCTCGCCCTTCCGCCCGCTCTACGACGCGACGATCCACCATGCGCTCCAGCCCATCGCCCTGGTGGTGGCGGAGAGCTTCGAGCTGGCGCGCTACGCCGCCCGACTGATCCATGTGACCTACGAGGCGGACGAGCACCGGACCGACCTGCGCGCGGCCAAGGCCGACGCCTTCACCCCCGGCAAGGACAAGGGCGGCTTCCAGCCCCCGCCCAAGCCGCGCGGCGACGCCGACCGGGCGCTGGCGGAGGCGGAGGTCAGCGTCGACCTGAACTTCTCCCAGGCGGTCGAGCATCACAACCCGATGGAGATGCACGCCTCCACCGTCGTCTATCACAATGACGGCAGCCTGACCGTCCATGACAAGACGCAGGGTCCGATCAACACCCAGACCTATGTCTGCAACGTCTTCGACCTGCCGAAGGACGCGGTGCGGGTGATCTCCCCCTTCGTCGGCGGCGCCTTCGGCTCGGGCCTGCGGCCGCAGCACCAGCTGTTCATGGCGGTGCTGGCGGCGACCGCGCTGAAGCGCTCGGTCCGGGTCGAGCTGACTCGCCCGCAGATGTTCAGCTTCGGCCACCGCCCGGAAACGCTCCAGCGCGTGGCGCTGGGGGCGAAGAAGGACGGCACCCTCACCGCCGTCATCCACGAGGCGGTGCAGGAGACCTCGCAAAACGAGAATTACGTCGAGGTCGTCGTCAACTGGTCGGGCCAGCAGTACAAGTGCGACAACGTCCGGCTGGACTACAAGCTGGCGCGGATGGACACCCACACCCCGCTCGACCAGCGCGCTCCCGGCGCGGCCACCGGCGTCCCGGCGCTGGAGATCGCCATGGACGAGCTGGCGGCCAAGCTCGGCATGGATCCGCTGGAGCTGCGGCTGAAGAACTATACCGAGGTCGATCCCAACACCGGCAAGCCCTTCTCCAGCAAGGAGCTGCGCGCCTGCTTCCAGCAGGGAGCCGAGCGTTTCGGCTGGCACAGGCGCAGCCATGCCCCCCGCTCGATGCGCGAGGGCCGGCAGCTGGTGGGCTGGGGCATGGCGACCGGCGTGTGGGACGCCATGCAGGGGCAGGCGGTGGCGTCGGCCCGGCTCGGCATCGACGGCACGCTGACGGTCGGCAGCGCCACCGCCGACATCGGCCCCGGCACCTACACGGCGATGACGCAGATCGCCGCCGACATCCTGGGCTTGCCCATCGACAAGGTGTCCTTCCAGCTCGGCGACACCAACCTGCCGATGGCGCCGTTGCAGGGCGGCTCCTGGACGGTGTCGTCGGTCGGCTCCGCGGTGAAGGCGGTCTGCGACCGGCTGCGCGACAGGCTGGCCGGTCTGGCGGCCGGGCTGAACGACGGCCCGCTGAAGGGGCTGAAGGCCGACGACCTCACCTTCGCCGACGGCTTCCTGATCGCCAAGTCAGACCCGTCCTGGCGCCTGTCGATCACCGAGGTGATGCGCGCCAACGATCTGCTGGTGCTGGAGGACGAGGCGCGCTCGATCCCCTATTACAAGTCGCAGATGCAGCACGCGCTCGGCACCCACTCCGCCATCTTCGCCGAGGTGCGGGTGGACGAGGATCTCGGCACCGTGCAGGTGACCCGCGTGGTCAGCGCGGTGGCTGCCGGCCGCATCATCAATCCCAAGACGGCGCGCAGCCAGATCCTGGGGGCTGTGGTGTGGGGCATCGGCATGGCGCTGGAGGAGGAATCGATGATCGACCAGCAGCTGGGCCGCTTCATGAACCATGATTTCGGCGAGTACCACATCCCGGTGAATGCCGACGTGCACGACATCGACGTCATCTTCGTCGAGGAGCATGACGACATCGTCAATCCGCTGGGCGCCAAGGGTGTCGGCGAGATCGGCATCGTCGGCGTCCCCGCCGCCATCGCCAACGCGATTTACCACGCGACCGGCAAACGCCTCTGCGACCTGCCCATCACGCTGGATAAGATTCTTGGTGATTAGGAGTCTTGCGAGCGACACCCAAACCCCTTCTCCCCCCTGGGGAGAAGGTTGGGATGAGGGGGTTCGGAGCAGCCGAAAAGATCCTCGAAGCGGATCCCCCTCACCCTGACCCTCTCCCCGGGGGGGAGAGGGCACAACCTGTCACCTTCGCGGCTGCCGGCAGACCCGGCAACCGCTAAAAAACTCCGACATCACCCCATGATGTTCTCGTCCGCCATGCGGCGAGGCATGTCGGTTTCGTGCTGACGGTCCTGCTTCGGCGCCTTGGTGACGCTGAAACCGATACCCGACAGCAAAAGAACGCCCAACGAGGCGACGGTGACGATGTTGCAAAGCATAGCGACAGACCCTTTCCCTAACCTCTTGCGGCCGCCCGGTTGATGGGGCGGCCAGACCCTTATTGTGCGGTCTCCTGGGCAATAGACGCCGGGAGCCGTTTCTTTCTTCCGTGGGCCCAGCCGGGATGGGGAAAAAATATTCGTCCGTGGTTCGAACTATATTTACTTCCAACACCTTGCCAGCGCAGGCCTTGCGGAGCGGTCAGATAGTCCCGCAGCTGCGAACTGGCAATGGAAGCCGGCGACATATCCGCGCAGCTCTGGTTAACAAAATTGTCATGGCAGCGCTCGGAGTGGGGGCCTCATCCCCTCTCCCCCCCGGGGAGAGGGTTAGGGTGAGGGGGGCGCGTGGCGTGCCTTATGCGGCTGAGCGGCACCTCGCTTCTTGCCGATCCACATCATGCATCCCCCTCACCCCGACCCTCTCCCCAGGGGGGAGAGGGAGATTTCTGGCAAAATACAGGACCCGCCTGACGCCCCCCGCAGGGTCACCGTCACCTTCAGCCCCCTGCCATCCTGCCCGGCATCCAGCCGCACCGACGCCCCCAGCCGGTCGGCCAGGGCGCGCACGATGGCCAGCCCCAGCCCGCTGCCGGTGCGCGGCGGCTCGCCCGGACGGTCCAGGCGGTAGAAGCGTTCGAACACCCGCCCGCGCTCCGCCTCCGGGATACCGGGGCCGTCGTCCTCGACCTCCATCACCGGCGTCATCCCTGGACCAACCCCGACCCGCACCGTCACCGTGCCGCCCGGCCGGTTGTAGCGGATGGCATTGTCCAGCAGATTGCCCAGCAGCTCCCCCACCAGCACGGCATTGCCGGCGACGCGCAAGGCGCTGCCGTCCTCCGGCCCCCCCTCTTCCAATCTCTCGAAGCGCACCTCGACATCCTGGGCCAGCGCCGCCGGCACCTGCTCGGCGGCGACCTCCATCGCCACCTGCATCAGGTCGGTCACCTCGGGGGCGGCGGGAACCGCCGGCGCATCCTCGTCGGCACGGGCCAGCGCCAGCAGCTGGACCAACAGCCGCTCCAGCCGCTTCACCGCTCCGTCCACGTCATCCAGCGCGGCACTCCCCTCGGCGCTGTCGGTGCCGTAGCGGCGCAGCAGGGCCAGATGGGTGCGCAGCACCGCCAGCGGCGTGCGCAGCTGGTGCGAGGCGTCGGCGGTGAAGCGCCGCATCGTGCCGATGGACTGGTCCAGCCGCGCCAGCAGCCCGTTGATGGCGACCACCAGCGGCAGCACCTCCGCCGGCACCACCGCCAGCGGCAGCGGCACCAGCGCCATTCCCCCGCGCGCCGACCGCGCGTCGATCACCCGGCGCAGCCGCTTCAGCGGCGCCAGCCCGCGCCCGACCGCCCCCCACACCAGCATCCCGCTGCCGCCGACCAGCGCCACCTCCAGCAGGGTCAGCCACAGCAGCAGATCGACCTCAACCGCGCGCCGTCCCGCGGTGGTCTCCGCCACCTGGACCAGCACCGGATGCGGCACGCCGTAGAGCCGGCGGACCTGGGCCGCCACCCGCACCGGATGGCCGTGATATGTGGCGTCGCGGAACACCGTGACGTTGGCCGGCATCGCCTGGATGTCCGGCAGCGGCAGGTCGAGATAGCCGGTGATCACCCCGCCCTCATGGGCGACGTTGTAATAGATGTTGTCGCGGGCCTGGCTCTCCAGCATGCCGAAGGCAACGGCCGGCAGGTCGACCGTCACCTCGCCGTCATCGTCCCCCACCGCCAGCCGTTCGGCGATGGCGAGCGTCGAGCCGGCGAGCAGCCGGTCATGGGTGGACTGCACAAAGCCATGGATCAGCGCCGACCCGCCGACGCCCAAGCCCACTGCCAGCGCCCCCAGCGGCACCAGCAGCCGGGTCAGCAACCGGCGGCGCAGAGACGGCACCCGCTCCGGCCTGCCGCTTGCCATCAGGCGTTTTCCATCAGGTAGCCCAGCCCGCGGATGGTGCGGATCTGCGGTCCGTCGGGCTCCAGCTTCTTGCGCAGCCGGGCGACATACAGCTCGATGGCGTTCGGCGCCACCGGCTCGTCGAAGCCGAACACCTCGCCGGCCAGCCGGTCCTTCGGCACCACCTTGCCGGCCCTGGTGATCAGCCCCTCCAGCACCGCCAACTCGCGCTTGCGCAAATCCAGCACCCGGCCGTTCAGCGTCACCGTCGCGGTGGAGCGGTCGTAGCGCAGGGCTCCGCAGGCCAGTTCCGGCGCCGGCGTGCCCTGGCCGCGGCGCACCAGGGCACGCACCCGCGCCTCGAACTCCGCCGGGTCGAAGGGCTTCAACAGGTAATCGTCGGCGCCCAGATCCAGCCCCTTCACCCGGTCGGCCACCGCCTCCCGCGCGGTCAGGATCATCACCGGCACGGTGGAGCCGCGGCGGCGGATGCGGGTCAGCACCTCGAACCCCGACAGGTCGGGCAATCCGAGATCGAGCACCACCAGACCATAGGGCTCCGCCCGCTCCAGCCGCACCGCCTCCTCGCCCGAGGCGACATGGTCGACGGCATAGCCGGCCAGCTTCAGCCCCCCGGTCACTCCGCGCGCCAGCGCCGCGTCGTCCTCCACGATCAGGATGCGCAAGGGAGCCGCCTATCGTCAGACTGGGCCATCATCCGACCGCACCTGTTCCGTTCCACCAACAATTTTCGTCCGCGACAGATTGGCGACAGGTTGATTGCCTATAGTCACGGCAAATCCGCTTGTAAGCCCAACCAACCCGGCCCGCAACGACGCCGTGGAAACCAACCGCAGGAGAGGAAGAGATGCGCACCAAACTGGCCCTTCTGGTCGCGACCGCCCTGAGCGTGACAGTGACGGTTACCGTGCCCGCCTTCACCGCCGGCACCGCCCAGGCGCAATCGGTCCCCGCCGGCTACGACCCCGCCTATGCCAAGATCATAGAGGCGGCGAACCAGGAAGGCGCGCTCAGCATCTATTCCGCCACCGACGCGGCCGCCGTGTCGGAACTGCTGAAGGGGTTCGAGGCGCTCTATCCCAAGATCAAGCTGGAATACGCCGACCAGAACTCGACCGAGATGTACAACCGTTTCATCAGCGAGGCGGCGGCCAACACCGGCACCACCGACCTGATGTGGTCGTCGGCGATGGACCTGCAGATGAAGCTGGTCAATGACGGCTACGCCCAGTCCTACACCTCGCCCGAATCGAAGAGCATCCCCGACTGGGCCAACTACAAGAACGAGGCCTTCGGCACCACCGCCGAGCCGATCGTCTTCGCCTACAACAAGCGCGTGGTGCCCGCCGCCGACGTGCCGAAGACCCACGCCGACCTCGCCAAGCTGCTGAGCGAAAAGCCGGACGCCTACAAGGGCAAGGTCACCTCCTACGATCCGGAGCGCAGCGGCGTCGGCTTCCTCTACATCACCCAGGACGTGCAGGCGAACAAGAACACCTGGGATCTGGTGAAGGCGATGGGCCAGACCGGGGTGAAGCTCTACACCTCCTCGGGCGCGATGATCGAGCGCCTGACCTCGGGCGAGCACACCATCGGCTACAACATGATCGGCTCCTACGTCTTCGAGCGCCAGAAGAAGGACCCGGAGTCGCTGGGCATCGTGCTGCCGTCCGACTACACCATCGTGATGTCGCGCATCGCCTTCATCCCGAAGGGCGCCAAGCACCCGAACGCGGCCAAGCTGTTCCTCGACTATCTGCTGTCGAAGCCGGGCCAGGAGGCGATGCAGGCCCGCTACATGGGCTCGATCCGCACCGATCTGGCGAGCGCCAACCCGACCGCCGGCGTTCCGGAAAGCACCCTGCGCCCGATCCATGTCGGCCCGGAACTGCTGACCTACCTCGACCAGGTGAAGCGCCTGAAGTTCCTGAAGGATTGGCAGAAGGCCCTCCAGGGGAAGTGATCTAAACACCTCTCTCTCCCTGCGCTTAGTCCCCTCTCCCCGGGGGGGAGAGGGGGAATCCCCCAACGGGGAGGGCGCCAAAGCCGCCGAATCAAGGAATCCCCCCATGAACCGCGCGACGCGCATCGCGGTGATCGTCGCCATGGCGATTGCCGTGCTGGCCCCGATCGGCCTGGTCGTCTACCAGAGCTTCCTCGACGGGCCGTTCTTCCAGCCCAAGACCGCCTTCACGTTCAGCGCCTACGAGTTCGTCCTGGACGACGAGGATTTCTTCGACGCCCTCTACAACTCGTGCGTCATCGCCTTCGGCATGACCGCCATCGCCGTGCCGGTCGGCGCCATGCTCGCCTTCCTGATGGCCCGCACCGACCTGCCGGGCCGCCGCTGGATCGAGCCGGTGATCCTCGTGCCGATGTTCGTGTCGTCGGTGGTGCTGGCCTTCGGCTTCGTGGTCAGCCTCGGCCCGGCGGGCTTCGTCACGCTGTGGTTCAAGGGCACCTTCGGCTTCGTCCCCTGGTACCTCTATTCCAAGACGACGCTGATCGTCATCGCCGGACTGACCCACGTCCCGCACGTCTTCCTCTACACCTCTTCGGCGCTCCGCAGCCTGGGCTCCGACGTGGAGGAAGCGGCCCGCATGACCGGCGCCGGCCCGCTGCGCACGGCGCTGACCGTCAGCCTGCCGATGGTGATGCCGAACATCCTCTACGCCGCGGTGCTGGTCTTCTTCCTGGGGTTCGAGCTGTTCGGCCTGCCGCTGGTGCTGGGCGACCCCGAAGGCATCCTCGTGCTGGCCACATACCTCTACAAGCTGACCAACAAGCTGGGCACGCCCTCATACCAGCTGATGGCGGTGGTCGTGGTGGCGATCATCTGCATCGCCCTGCCGCTGGTGGCGCTCCAGCGCTTCCTGCTGCGCGCTGCCAACCGCTATGTCTCGGTGAAGGGCAAGGCCGCGGCGCAGAAGCCGGTGTCCATCGGCGTCTGGCGCTGGCCGGCTGCGGCGATGATCGCCGCGTGGCTGCTGTTCACCGTGGTGGTGCCGATCAGCGGTCTGGTGCTGCGCGCCTTCGTGTCGAGCTGGGGCGAGGGCGTCAACCTGCTGGACGTGCTGACGCTGGCGCATTTCCGCGAGCTGATGGAGTTCCCCAACCTGACCCGCGGCATCGTCAACACGCTGCTGATCGCGTCCGTCGGCGGGGCGCTGTCGGTCGGCGTCTACACCATGCTGAACCTCGCCGCCCACCGCTGGCAGTCGGGCTGGACGAAGCTGATGGACTATCTGGTCCTGCTGCCGCGCGCCATGCCGGGCCTCGTTGCCGGTCTGGCGATCTTCTGGGTCTTCCTGTTCACGCCCTTCCTGTCGCCGCTGCGCCAGACCATGATCGCCATCTGGGTCGCCTACACGCTGGTCTGGCTCGCCTACGGCATGCGCCTGGTCAGCGGCGCGCTGCTCCAGATCGGCCCCGAGCTTGAGGAGGCCGGCCGCATCGTCGGCGCCAGCCCCGGGCGGGTGTCGCGCGACCTGACGATCCCGCTGGTCAAGGTCGGGCTGTTCTCCAGCTGGCTGCTGATCTTCGTCACCTTCATGCGCGAATACTCCACGGGCGTCTATCTGCTGGCCCCCGGCACCGAAGTGATCGGCTCGCTGCTGGTCTCGCTGTGGGGCACCGGCGCCGTCGACCTCGTGACCGCGCTCTCCACCGTCAACATCGCGATGATCGGCGGCGGCCTGCTGCTGATGTCGCTCTTCGGGAAACGCTCCCATGGCTAAGCTCATCATCGACGACCTGCACCTGTCCTACGGCAGCACCGAGATCCTGAAGGGCATCACCGCCACTTTCGCCCAGGGCGAGATCGTCGCCCTGCTCGGCCGGTCGGGCAGCGGCAAGACCACGCTTCTGCGCTCCATCGCCGGGCTGGAGGAGCCGAAGAAGGGCGTCATCTCCATCGGCGACCAGCCGGTGTTCGACGCCGCCGCCGGCCTCAACGTGCCGTCGGAGAAGCGCGGCCTCGGGCTGGTCTTCCAGTCCTACGCGCTGTGGCCGCACAAGACGGTGTTCGAGAACGTCGCCTACGGCCTGCGCCTCCGCAATGTGCCGAAGGCCGAACTTCAGCAGCGCGTCGCTGCCGTTCTCGACGGCGTCGGGCTCGGCCATCTCGGCGACCGCTATCCGCACCAGATGTCGGGCGGCCAGCAGCAGCGCGTGGCGCTGGCCCGCGCGCTGGTCTACAACCCGCCGGTCATCCTGCTCGACGAGCCGCTGTCGAACCTCGACGCCAAGCTGCGCGAGGAGGCCCGCATCTGGATCCGCACGCTGATCAAGCGGATGAACCTGACCGCCGTCTTCGTCACCCATGACCAGGTGGAGGCGATGGCGATCGCCGACCGCATCGTCCTGCTCGACGGTGGCCGCATCGTCCAGGCCGGCACCCCCGAACAGCTCTACACCGAGCCGGTCAGCCTGTTCGCGTCGGAGTTCATGGGCGTCAACAACCAGATCAAAAGCCGGGTGCAGGACAAGCGCGGCGGCTACGCCCGCATCGAGCTGTCCGGCCACCCGCTGTGGGGCAAGGACCGCGCCGGCAAGGGCGTGTCGGAGGAGGCCACCGGCGTCATCCGCCTGGAGCAGGTCGAGGTGGTGGACGGCCCAGGGGGAGGGGATGGAGAGAACCGCATCCCGGCCGAGCTGGAGACCTCGGTCTATCTCGGCAGCCATTGGGAGCATGTTTTCCGCTGCGGCGACCAGACGCTCCGCGCCTTCGGCCGCCCGCTGCCCGCCGGCACCCATTGGCTGCACCTGCCGCCGGAACAGCTCTGGGTCTTTTGAAAGCGTAATTTCTTCCGCCCTTGATCCCCTCTCCCCCCTGGGGAGAGGGTCAGGGTGAGGGGGACGCACGGCGAGGATCTCTTCGGCTGCGCCGAACCCCCTCATCCCGACCGTCTCCCTCACACCTCGATCAGCGCATAGGGCCGCCCGGTCTCCTTGGGGATCGTCTGCGCAACGTTGTACACCGGCGTTCCCCGCAGCGTTTTCCCGCTGTAGCTGCCGTGATGCGCATGCCCGTGCGCCACCGCCCGGACATTGTCGAAGCGGTCGATGGTCTCGGCCAGCCGCGAGGACCCCAGGAAGGGGAAGATCTCCGTCGGCTCCCCCTCCACCGTCGCGGCGATGGGGGCGTAGTGCAGCACGACGAACACCCGCTCGGTGTCGAGCTGCCGCAAGGCGCTTTCCAGCCGCATCGCCTCGTTCACCGCCTCATGGACGAACTGCTTGATCGCCGGCTCGCCGAAGCTGTCGAGCATCCGGTTGCCGAAGCCGCCGCCGAAGCCCTTCACCCCGGCGAAGCCGACCCCGCCGATCTCCTGCGGCGCGCCGTCGAGGAAGCGTACCCCGGCCTGGGTCAGGATATGCTGGACCTCCTCCAGATGGCCGCACTCGTAATCGTGGTTGCCGAACACCGCGACCACCGGAATGCCGATGGAGCGCAGGGCGTCGGCCAGGATCTCCGCCTCGCGCGGCTTGCCGTGGTTGGTCAGGTCGCCGCACAGCGCCAGCACGTCGGCCTTGCCGGCGATCTCCTGGAACAGCTCGCGATAGGGATATTGCGTGGTCTCGCCGACATGGATGTCGCCGATGGCGGCGACGGTCAGCCTGCGCTCATCCATTCCCGTTCTCCTTCAGGCTCTGCCTGGTTCCCTCCTCCCCGACCACGTCGGCGAAGCCCCATTCGGTGACGTCGATCAGGTAATCCTCGCGCGAGAACAGCCGGCCCCGGCAGATGCGGGTCTGGGCGACCGGCAGCTTGGCGCGCTCCTGCATCCGCTCCAGCAGTTCCGCCACCAGCCAGTCGGGCACGCGGTCGCGCTCGGTCGGGTAGATGAAGCGGAAGTTCAGCAGGTGGATCAGCAGCACTTCCCAATGCTGCTCCATGTGGGCGAGCAGCCGTTTCCAGTCGATCCTGTCATGCTGCTTCAGGATCATGTGGACCACGTCCGGCCCGTCGTACTTGTGGCGCATCTGGACGAAGGATTTGGAGAAGATCATCTCCGTCGGCGCCACCAGCGGCACGTCGCTGCCGCAGATCACCGCGCGATGCTCCTCCTTGAACCAGCGGTCGTTGACCGGGTTGATGGCGACGGCGGAATTGAAGATCACGTCGAAGAACAGCTCGCCATGCTTGACCTTGCCGATCCAGCGTTCGTCCTCGATCTCCGTCTCGAAGCCATGATCCTGGAAATGGGAGAGGATGCGCGGGAAATCGCCGCCGCGGCAGAAGATGTCGATGTCCTTGGTCGGCCGCGTGATGCCGGTATAGGCGCTGATCGCGTAGGTCCCGCCCAGCAGGAACGGGATGTCCGACTGTATCAGCAGCTTGAGGCTTTCGGTATAGAAGGCCTCGGCCTCCGCGGTGACGGTGGCGCTGCCTTCACGGAGTTCGCTCATCACCCATTCTCCCTGATCCGCTGGCCCCGGTGCGCCGGAATTTGCACGGTGACCCGGTACAACAGGGCAGGGCGGGGAGTGTTGCGCCGGAGCCGCGACTCGAAGCGAAATGACCGCCCTCGCAAATCAGTCCATGGAATATAGCCGGCTCTATAGAATGAAAAATTTTTAATTGAAACATAAGGAAGGAAAACCATCCGTTACCCGGCGGGTATTTCATGACTGTGAAAGTCGAGCGCAGATGCATCCGGACGGTTGACGGGGAATGACTGGCTGGATATGGTCGCCGCCGTTGGGGAGTAGCTTCCGGCGGCCTCGCCGGGGACGTGTCAACATTCTTGCGCCCGATGCGGTGCATGGCACGTTCAGTGGACATCCGTCTGCCTAGCGAGACCAGTGTGCCCGAGACTCCGCGCCGGCCGGATTTCGGACATGCTGTCTCATGTGTCCGGCAGGATCCGCTCCCGTGACTCCTCTTTCAATCGTCGTGCTGTCGCTCAGCATGTCTGCCGACGCCTTCGCCGCCTCCATCGGCCGTGGCGCGTCCCAGCGCCCCAGCGTCGCCGTCGCCATCAAGGGCGGTCTGGTGTTCGGTGTGGTCGAAGCCATCACGCCGCTGGTCGGCTGGGCGCTGGGTCTGGCGGCGGCCAGTTACGTCGCCGCCGTCGATCACTGGATCGCCTTCGTCCTGCTGTCGCTGGTCGGCGGCAAGATGGTCTGGGAAGGCTTCCAGCCCGAGACCGACGATCCGGAGCGGCAGGCCCGGCGCGCGAGCCCCTGGACGCTGGTCGCCACGGCGGTCGGCACCAGCATCGATGCGGCGGCGGTCGGCGTCTCCCTGGCTTTCCTCGGGTCCGACATCGTCACCATCGCCCTGTCCATCGGCTTCGCCACCTTCGCGATGACCACCATCGGCATGCTGATCGGCCGGGCCGTCGGCCATCGCATGGGCAAGATCGTCGAGGTGCTCGGCGGGTTGGCGCTGATCGCGCTCGGAACGTCGATCCTGGTCGAGCATCTCGGCCTGTTCGCCTGACCGGGAGCGGTGGGGAGCGAAGGTGAGGGGCGAGGCGGAAAATGAAAATAATCCTATAATTCGGGAAAATTCCTTATAGGCTTGCCGCGTCCTTTTTCCAAACGCGGAGCCTTGTCATGCCCCTCGATCCCCGCAGCTTCACCATCGACAACTTTCCCCGCTGGGCCGAAGAGCCGCCGACGCCGTCCGAAGGCTCGCTGGTTCCCGGTTCGCAGTTCCATGAGGAGCAGTGGATCATGGCCGCCGGCATGCTGGCGCGCGGCAACAGCTTCCTCCAGGTCTCGCGCGCCATGGGGTGCAGCCGCACCACGCTGTGGCGGGCCTATTACGGCTCCAAGGACTTCCGTCACAGGGTGTGGTGGGAGCGGCAGGCGCTGAACCGCGAGGCCACACTGCGCCTGTCCTCCCTGCGCATCCTGGTGGCCGAGCAGATCGAGCGGCTGGTCACCGCCGGCGATCCCGCCACCGTCCGCTGGCTGGCCGAGCGGCTCGGCCTCGTCCCCGGTCTTGGGTCCGCCCGCAATGCCTCGCGGGACAGCCGGGAGATCGGGGCGGAGGAGGAGCCGGATGAAGCGCCGAGGGCGCCCCGCCCGGAAGACCCGCCCGCCGTCACCGTCCCCGAACTCGACGACGACATCCCCGGCGCCCTGCGCGAGCGCTGCCCGCCCAGTCCGGAACTGGTCGCCGCCGTCGTCGCCCAGCCGGAAGCGGTGGGGCCGAAGGGCGTCTTCCCCTGGACCGTCAACCAGTACGAGGAGTACCCCAACCTCAATCCCGGCCCGGTGAGCCGCCGCGCCGCCGGTCCCTTCGGCCGGCGGTAGATGGAACAGGCGGAGGACTCTGTTCCACGCCGTTCCATCCCCCCGCCGGCCAGGACGGAGACAAGACCCCGCTCAGACCCCGAAATTCGGCTTTCCCGCCAGGATGTTGGAGGTCACGTGCCGGATGTCGCGCAGGCCGCACATCGCCATGGTCACGTCCATCTCCTTGCGGATGATCTCCAGGCACTGGGCCACGCCGGCCTCGCCGCCGGCACCCAGTCCGTAGAGAAAGGCGCGGCCGATGAAGGTGCCCTTGGCGCCCAGCGCCAGCGCCTTGACCACGTCCTGGCCGGAGCGGATGCCGCCGTCCATCAGCACCTCGATGCGGTCGCCCACCGCCTCGACGATGGCCGGCAGGGCGGCGATGGAAGAGATCGCGCCGTCGAGCTGCCGCCCGCCATGGTTCGACACGATCAGCGCGTCGGCTCCGGTGTCCGCCGCCATCACGGCGTCCTCCGGGTCGAGGATGCCCTTCAGGATCAGCTTGCCGCCCCAGCGGTCGCGGATGCGGCGCACGTCGTCCCAGTTCAGCGTCGGGTCGAACTGTTCCGCCGTCCAGGAGGACAGCGACGACAGGTTGCTGACCCCGGTGGCGTGGCCGACGATGTTGCGGAAGGTGCGGCGGTGGGTCCGCAGCATGTTGATCGACCAGCGCGGCTTGGTCGCCATGTCCAGGATGTTGCCGAGGGTCAGCTTCGGCGGGGTCGACAGCCCGTTCTTGATGTCCTTGTGCCGCTGGCCGAGGATCTGGAGGTCGAGCGTCAGCACCAGCGCCGAGCAGCCCGCCGCCTTGGCGCGGTCGATCAGCTTGTCGATGAAGGCGCGGTCGCGCATGACGTAGAGCTGAAACCAGAAGGGCTTGTCGGTGTTCTCCGCCACATCCTCGATGGAACAGATGCTCATCGTCGACAGGGTGAAGGGCACGCCGGCCTTGGCTGCGGCGCGGGCGGCCAGGATCTCGCCGTCGGCATGCTGCATGCCGGTCAGGCCGGTCGGGGCCAGCGCCACCGGCATCGCCACCGGCTGGCCGACCATCGTGCTGGCCAGCGTCCGGTTGGTCATGTCCACCGCCACGCGCTGGCGCAGCTTGATCCGGCCGAAATCGGACTCGTTGGCGCGGTAGGTCGACTCCGTGTAGGAGCCGGAATCCGCGTAGTCGTAGAACATCCGCGGCACGCGCCATTCCGCCAGCTGCCGCAGATCCTCGATGCAGGTGACGGGCCGGTCGGTGAACAGGTTCGCCCAGCGCGACGGCGGCCGCGAGGAGGGCATGCGAACGGAGGTCATGGGGCGTGTCTCAACGGTTGCGCGCGAAACGGAAGGGCGTCGATTTGGCCACTCCCTCCGCGCACCGTCAAGCCATGGCTGCGGCACCCCCGCTTTCAGCCGGTCGTGCGTCCGGCTTTCAGCGCGCCTGCTTCGATCTGGGCTTCGACCTGGGCTTCGGCTTCGACGGCTTGGCCTTCGGTGGCGTCATCATGGCCTTGATCATCGCCGTCTGGGCTGCCGACTGGTTGCGCCGGGCCGCCGACATCGCCGCGGCGGTCCACATCCCGCCGGCCCGGTTGGCCCAGGACAGCCACGCGCTCATGAAGGGATTCTTGGCCATGGTGCAGGCGACTCCGGATCTGGGGGATGACGACGACAACAGCGCTGGGCGCCCGATGTTGCATCGCACAATATTGCGTCACCCACCCGCCCAAATTTTCGGCGAACCTGCCGGTTTTTGGGCAGGCATGGGAGGGCCGGGCAGCCCCGTTCGGCGGAAGACGCCCTTACCCCCGCAAGGGAAGAGGGCGCTTTTTTGCTGGCATATCCATTGCTTGTGCAGCCCCAGGGGCCGGGCGGCGTGGGGGGAACGGGCTGGATGGGTACGGAGCGCGACGCCATGAAGAGTGGAACCAGCGCCGCCGCGGCGCGCTTCCTGCGCACCGCCAGGCTGTGCCGCATCCGCGATGTCGAGCAGCTGCTGGCGGTCAGCGCCCTGGTGCGCGACCTCAGCGCCCTGATCCACGCTTTGCAGAAGGAGCGCGGCGCCTCCTCCATCTATCTCGGGTCGGGCGGCACCCGCTTCGCGGAGGACCGCGCCCGCTGGCAGGCCGACGCTCGCACGCTGGAGTCGGTGCTGCGCGACCGGCTGGACCTCGTGGACGAGCAGCTCGACCGCCTCAGCTGCGGCGCGCAGTTCTACAACCGGGCCGCCATCGCGCTCTATGCGCTGGACGGGCTGCCGGCCCTGCGCGATCAGGTGTCGTCGCTGGCGCTGGTGCCGCAGGATTCGGTGAAGGCCTTCACCGACATCGTCGGCCATCTGCTGTCCGTGCTGTTCGAAGCCGCCGACATCGCCGCCGATCCGGCGATCTCCCGCGCGCTGGTCGCCCTGTTCAACGTCGTGCAGGGCAAGGAATTCGCCGGGCAGGAGCGGGCGACCGCCAGCGCCGGCTTTTCGCGCGGGCGCTTCGACGGGGTGGAGCATGGCCGGCTCGCCCATCTGGTCGATGCCCAGAACCGCGCCTTCCGGATCTTCGCGGAGTTCGCCGATCCCGCCCAAGCCGCCGCCTTCCGCACCGTCCTGGCCGATCCGGCGGTGGCGGAGGTGGAGCGGATGCGGGCGGTGGCGCTCAGCGACGATGCCCGTCACGGCGAGCTGTCGGGCATCACGCCGGAGATCTGGTTCGACCGGTCGACCCGCCGCATGGAGCTGCTGAAGACGGTGGAAGACCGTCTGACCGACGATCTCCGCCGCCTGTGCGAGGCCAAGCTGGCCCAGGCCCGCGCCGATCTCGGACAGGCCGACGCCGGCGGTCCCGACGCGGTGCTGCCGGTCGCCATGGTGCTGGTCGATTCCGGTCCCGCGCTGTCGATACCGGGCGGGCCGTCATCGACTGGGCCGGAACAGGACGGAGCCGGGCTCTACGCCCCCGACGGGCTGCCGCCGAAGCTGATGCGCTCGGTCCTTGACGTCATGCAGGCGCAGTCCCAGCGCCTGCGCGACGTCAGCCTGGAGCTGGAGACGGCGAAGGCGGCGCTGAACGAGCGCAAGGTGATCGACCGCGCCAAGGGCCTGCTGATGTCCACCCGCAACCTGTCGGAGGAGGAGGCCTACAAGCTGATCCGCAAGACGGCGATGAACCAGAATAAGCGGATCGTCGAGGTGGCGGAGGCCATCCTCAGCATGTCGGACATCCTCCGCGGCGTCACGGGCGGAGGGGGGACGGCGGGAGGCGCATGACCCGGCTATTGCACCGTCCGCACCGGCGAGAAGGGCAGCCCCGCCTGATCGAGCGCCCGGTCGATCACCTCCTCGGACTTCTGGTCGAACAGCTGAAGCAGCAGGTCGTCGACCATCCAGTCGTTGGTGGGCGTGCAGGCGGTGAACAGCTCGCCGATGACCTCCGCCTGGAAATCCTCGCGGCCCGCGTCGCCGCCCTCATACTCCATCCGCTTGGCGACACCGACCGCCACCTGGAAGGGCTGGGTCAGGCCGGGGGCGACGGCCGCCTTCCTCAGCAGCGCCGCCATGCCCAGCTCGCCGTCGTCCCAGGCCAGCCGGCGGGCATTCTCCGCCGGGATGCCGGCGCGGGCGGCCATGCCGGCGACGAACAGCGACAGGTCGCCGGCGCACAGCGCGCGGAACAGCAGGACCGGCGTCAGCCGGCGGTTGGTGTGCAGCCACTGGATCACCGCGTCGATGTCCTCGGCCCCGCGCAGCACCGGGCGCAGCAGGCGCATGGTCGCCGCCTCCCGGCCGCGCTCCACCAGCCGCTCGACCAGCTCGCGCGACAGGCCGTGCGCCTGCATCAGCGTGGTGCGCATGCTGTCGGAGACGAAGGCGACCACCCGCTCGACCATCGCCAGCGACAGGCCGGGGCGGGTCGCCGCCGCCTCGCTGACCATGCGGACGCGGCCGAAGCGGTCGAGCGCGCGGCTCATCGCGCTGTCCGGCACCTCGGCGCCGTCGTTGCGCAGCAGGGCCGTCACCGCGATGACGTTGCCGCGCTCGGCGATCGCGCCGGACACGCGGGCGGAGACGGTGGAACGGCTGGCGACCGCCACATGCTTTCCCGAATCGGGATCGGACAGCACGTCCAGCAGCAGGTCGTCGGTCAGCCCGGCGGCATCGCGCAGGATGGGGAAGGCCACCCGACCGACGTCGCGGACCAGCCGCTCCGCCAGATCCCCGGTCAGCAGCGGGCTGTTGCGCAGCTGCCAGGCCACCGCCTCGCGCACCGCCACCTGGGCGTCGCCGGCGAAGCAATGGACCACCTCGATGGCCAGCGACCGTTCGGCCGGGCTCAGCGCGCCCGCCTCCAGATCGTGGAACAGCTTGTTCATCGTCTCGATCCGCGTTTCCGCATTCGGCGAGACGAGCAGCCGCTCCACATCCTTCGACGACAGGCCGTTGGGGTGGGGGGCGTCCGGTTGGGCGGCGGCGTGTGGCATCATGGCACCCGGCTGCGGCATCGGAGGGGAACCTTCAGTCGAAATCGAGGCAGGAGTAGCGGACCATGTCGCCCCACAGCCGGTCGAGCCGGCGGAGCGTGCGGTAGCTGGCCTTCAGGTCGCGGACCTCGGTCTCGTTGCGCACCAGCGCCTCGGCCTGCGCCTGCTCCATCCGCCGCAGCCCCTCCCACAGCTCCCGCCCCTTGTCGGTCAGCTGGAGCCGTGCGGTGCGGCGGTCGCGCTGGTTGGCGGCGCGGTTGATGTAGCCGGCGTCGACCAGGATCTTCAGGCTGTAGGAGGCGTTGGAGCCCAGGTAATAACCGCGCTCCATCAGGTCGCGGACCGACAGCTCGTCCTCGCCGATCAGCATGACCATCAGCGCCTGCACCGGCCCGATGTCCTCGATGCCCTGCTTGGACAGGCCGACGCGGACGACGTCGAGATACCGGCGGTGCATCCGCTCGATCAGCCGCGCCATGCCGTGGAAGTCGGCGAGGTCGAGATCCTCTCCCGGCTTGCCGCCCGCCCGGTCGTCCGACCGGTTGGCTGCCGTCTCGTCCGCTCCCGGTTCGGGTGCGTCGTCATCGTCCCAGTTCAGGTTGCTCATCGCGTCCATGATCCTGCCGGCCCAACCATTCCCGTCTCTTTCCTGCCCGACTCACTCCGCCGCGGCGGCAAGGCCGCGGAAACCATGCGGGTGCGCGCTGCGCCATGCCCAGGCGCTGCCGATGATGCTGTCCAGCTCCGGGAAGCGCGGCTGCCAGCCGAGATCGCGGCGGATGCGCTCCGACGAGGCGATCAGCACCGGCAGGTCGCCGGGACGGCGCGGGCCGACCTTCACCGGCACGGCTCGGCCGGTGATGCGCTCCACCGACGCGATCACCTCGCGCACGCTGTAGCCGGTGCCGTTGCCCAGATTGTAGCGGACCGACCGTCCGTCCAAGGCGTCCAGCACCCGCAGATGGGCGTCGGCCAGATCGCAGACATGGATGTAGTCGCGGATGCAGGTGCCGTCGCGCGTGTCGTAATCGTCCCCGAAGATCTCGATGTGCGGGCGCTTGCCGGTGGCGGCGTCCATCACCAGCGGGATCAGGTGGGTCTCCGGGCTGTGGTCCTCGCCGAGCCGGCCGTTGGGATGGGCGCCTGCGGCGTTGAAGTAGCGCAGGCAGGCCGACCGCAGGCCATGGCAGCGGTCGGCCCAATGCAGGGCGCGCTCGATCATGAACTTCGATTCGCCGTACGGGCTGCCGGGATCGATGGCCTCGTCCTCGTCGATCGGGATGCGCTTGGGCGATCCGAACAGGTTGGCGGTGGAGGAGAAGACCAGCTTCATCACCCCCGCCTTCACCGCGGCGCGGATCAGGTTCAGCGAGGTGACGGTGTTGCCGTGCAGGTAGGCGTGTGGGTCGCGCATCGAGTCGCCGACCACCGACAGGGCCGCGAAATGGAACACCGCGTCGAAGCGCCATTGCCCGAACACGCGCGCCAGCGCCGCCTCGTCGGCCAGATCGGCCTGGATGAAGGTCGCCTCGGGCGGCACGGCGGCGGCATGGCCCTGGCGCAGGTTGTCGAACACCACCACCCGGTGGCCGCGGTCGAGAAGCTCGGCCACGCAGTGGCTGCCGACATAGCCGGCGCCGCCGGTGACGAGAATGGTTTTGGACGTCGTCATGGAGTGTGGGTTTCCTTGAACCGGTTTTCGGGCCGCAACCGGAATCGGGCGGCCGGCATGGTGGAAGGAAAACGGGGGGCGGGTTTGGGGCGGTGCAGGGGGCCGGATGGGGGGATCACGGCGCCTTCCGCAAAACTCATGCAGCGCAGCATGCACGATGTCGGCCGCGTCTGACCAGATGGCTGGAAACCCTCCCCCGAAGGACCTAAGACCTTAGGTGAAGTCAGGTTTCTTCCTTTTCCGTCAGTGATTTAGCGGCCGTTTCCTACCCCTTTTTCGGACGCTGGAAAGGGGTGACGGCCAAAACTTGTCACACGTCTCTAAAATGTCTCCGGTGTAAAGCTTAGGCGTGCCAAATCCGCCGGCGCTCCCCCCGCGTCCGGATCTGTCCCAGCATAGGCGGTGCCCGTTCGTCGGGCAGGCCGCATCCGGCATCCCCCCAGCCGGCCTCCTGTCCCGCGTCCGTCGCCGCCGGCAGCTTTTCCTGTTTTCCCCGATTTCCAGCGCCGCATCAGGTGGCGAATCCTCCTTCAGGAAGGATCGAAGATGAGTTCCGTGGATCGGCCCCTGCTGACCCAAGCCTACCGGAAGATCGGACAGGGCCTGCTGCTGGCCGGTGTCCTCAGCCTGTTCGTGAATGTCCTGATGCTGGTGCTGCCGCTCTTCACCATGCAGGTCTACGACCGGGTGATGAGCAGCCGCAGCCTGGAAACGCTGACGATGCTGGCGATCATCGCGGTCGGGGCGTTGGCGCTGTACGGCGTGCTGGACTTCATCCGCGCCCGCGCCTTCCTGGTGACGAGCGCCGTGATCGCCCACCGCTTCAACGTCCCGGCGCTGGAGGCCTCCATCGTCGACGCGCTGTCGGGCGGCCCGCGCAATGCGGCGCAGACCATGCGCGACTTGAACGACCTGCGCAGCTTCATGACCAGCAGTGCCGTGACCGCTCCGCTGGAACTGGCCTGGGCGCCGATCTTCCTGGCGATCCTGTTCCTGCTGCATCCGGTCTATGGCGTGCTCGCCATCGTTTCCGCCCTGGTGCTGCTGGTGATGGGTGTGCTGACCGACATGCTGACCCGTCGGCCGATGGCTCAGGCGAACGAGGCGTCGGCCCGCGTCTTCGCCGACATCGCCGGCACCGTCCGCCATGCCGAAGCCATCGAGGCGATGGGCATGCTGCCGGCGCTGGCCCGGCGCTGGCAGTCGGCGCAAAGCGGGTCGGCCGGAATGATCGACCGCGGCGCCACCCTGTCGCGCGGTCTGGCTGCCGCGTCCCGCTCTCTGCGGATGATCCTGCAGGTCGGGGTGATCGCCGCCGGTGCCACGCTGGTGATCGACAATCTGGTGACCCCCGGCAGCATGATGGCTGCCGGCCTGATCACCGGCCGCCTGCTGCACCCCTTCGAACAGCTGGTGGACGGCTGGCGCCAGTGGGTGAAGGCGCTGGAGGCGCACCGCCGCATCCGCGACCTGCTGAACAACGGCGCCTCGGCCCGCTCCACCATGCCGCTTCCCCAGCCGCAGGGCGCCCTGACCGTCGACCGCGTCACCCATGTGCCGGCCGGGCTGAACCGACCGGTGCTGCGCAACGTCACCTTCGCCGTCCAGGCGGGGGAGGTTCTGGGCGTCATCGGGCCGTCGGGTGCCGGCAAATCGACGCTGGCCCGCCTGCTGGTCGGCGTCTGGCAGCCGACGGCCGGCGGCATCTATCTGGACGGCACCAGCACCTATCTGTGGGAGCGCGAGAGCTTCGGCAAATATGTCGGCTACGTGCCGCAGTCGGTCGCTCTGCTGGATGGCACCATCGGCGAAAACATCTCCCGCATGGCCAGTGCCGACCCGGCGGAGATCGTCCGTGCCGCCCGGCTGGCCGGCGTGCACGAGATGATCGGCCGTTTGCCCTTCGGCTACGACACGCCGGTCGGCGACAGCGCCTTTTCCCTGTCCGGCGGCCAGCGGCAGCGCATCGCGCTGGCCCGCGCCCTGTTCGGCCGCCCGCGCCTGCTGGTGCTGGACGAGCCCAATTCCAACCTCGACCATGACGGCGAGCAGGCCCTGCTGAGTGCCGTTCAGAAGGTGAAGGCGGACGGCACGACCGTGGTGATGATCGCCCACCGTCCCTCCGTCGTTGCCATCGCCGACAAGCTGGTGGTGATGAAGGACGGCGTCGTCGAGCATTTCGGCGCCCGCAGCGACGTCCTGAAACTGGTGCAACCGGGCGGCGCTCCCGCCGGCCCCAACACCACCGTTGCCCGCCTCGTCCGCAGTGGAGAACAGCGATGAGCAGCGATACGCCCCTCCTGTCGTCCCAGCCGGTCTGGACCGCGACCATCGACGCGGCTCCGGTCGAACCGTCCCTGCGCGGCACTGCGCTGGCCGGCGCGCTGGCGGTGCTGGTCGGCTTCGGCGGTTTCCTGACCTGGGGTTTCACCGCCAGCCTGGACAGCGCGGCGCTCGCCGCCGGTACGGTGATGGTGGAAAGCCATCGCAAGACCGTCTCCCATTTGGAAGGCGGCATCCTGCGCGACCTGCTGGTCAAGGACGGCGACCTCGTACATGCCGGTCAGGTGCTGCTGCGGATGGATTCCACGCAAAGCCAGGCGGTGGTGGCCCAGTTGCAAGGGCAATATTGGACGGCACTGGCGCGCCTGGGCCGGCTGCGCGCCGAGCAATCGGACGCGCCGAGGCCGCTGTTCGCCGACGAGCTGGTGAAGGCGGTGCGCGACAATCCGGTGGCGGCGGAGGCGATGGCGGTCGAGGAACGGCTGTTCCGGTCCCGCCATGACAGCTACGAGGCGCAGCTGGGTATCCAGCGCAAGCAGATCTCCCAGCTGCGCGACGAGATCACGGCATTGGAATCCCAGCGGATCGCCACCGCCGACCGGCTGCGGTACACCCAGGAGGAAACGCGCGTGGTGCAGGGCCTGCTGGCGAAGGGATACGAGCGCAAGCCGCGCCTGCTGGAGCTTCAGCGCAACGTCGCCGATTCCGAAGGGCGGTTGGGAGAGTTGATGGCGAACAAGTCCAAGGCCGAACAAGCCATCGCCGCCGCCGAACTGACCATGATCAACATCGGCAACACCCGGCGGTCGGAGGTGTCGACCGACCTTCAGGCCGCCCAGGCCAGCGTCGCCGACCTGTCGGAACGGCTGCGCAGCGCCGACGACGTGCTGCTGCGTCAGGCGGTCACCGCACCTCAGGCGGGGCGGGTGACGGGGCTGAAGTTCTTCACCACCGGCGGTGTGATCCCGGCCGGTGCCGGCATCCTCGACATCGTGCCGCAGGACGACGCGATGATCGTCGAGGCCCGCGTCTCCCCTCACGACGTCCAGAATGTGGAGGTCGGCAGCAAGGCGATGGTGAAGCTGACCGGCTACCGCCAGCGCGCCGTGCCACCGGTGGCGGGGCAGGTGGTGTCGCTGTCGGCCGACCAGCTGGAGGACGAGCGCACCGGCGCCTACTACTTCGCTGCACGGATCAGCATGGATGCGGCAGAACTGAAGGCCCTGCCCAATGTCGAACTGCATCCCGGCATGCCGGCCGAGGTGATGATCCACGGCCATGCCCGCCGCGCCATCGACTATTTCCTGACACCCCTGACCGACGGACTTCAAAGAGCCTTCCGCGAGAAGTAAGCGGAACCGCCATCCCACTCGGCCCTCCCCCGTTCGGGCCGGTGCGGGTGGGGGCCCTTGCCTGGGTTCCATCCCCCGGCCAGCGGCCCCGTGGAAGGGCCGGCGTCCCCCACGCCGGCCCTTTTGCACGTTCGCTACAGAGGTAACGCAGTTTTATTGCAGCCGGCTCGTTTGATGGTTGCATAGGGGAGTATTCAGGCATTGTTTTGGTCGCTGAATGATAAGATAATTTTCAATTTTCTTTGCCGACGACCCTTTTTGCCGTGGCTGGCATGAGCGGTCCCGCCGTCGGCGAAAAATCCGCTGTGGCTTTGGATGGACCATCCGATTTTAAAAACCTCCTTTTAACGATTTCGAATTTTTCCTGCAAATCCAGCCAGTCTGTGGCGTTGCTGTAGCGAAAATGCGGGTCTGACCATCAATTTTTAAAACGGAAACTGCTTAGAAATTCGAAGCAAATCAAAATAACTGTCTTTTTGAAAATATCGACAATGCGTTCTGCTAGAAGAATCTGCTGTCTAGACTCAACTTTCTCTTCCATGTGCCCGAGTTTTATCACACTATCCGCCCGATAGATTTGGTTACACCGAAAGGCGAGCTCAGCCTTTCGAGCGAGGCCTAAAGAAGGCCCAAAAATCCCAATCACATCGCAAGGAGACACCTACGATGGCTACGGTTCCTGGGGGCAGCTACGACGTGCATATCGGCACGAATCACGACGATCTTCTGGTCGGCGGGCAGGGTGACTCTCTGTTGCTGGGGGGCAACGGAAGCGACACTCTGCTCGGCGGCAATGGACATGACCTTCTGTTGGGGGGCAACGGAGCGGACGTGATCCATGGCGGTTCGTCGGCGGATGTGCTGCTGGGGGGTAACGGCGACGACATCATCGACGGCGGTTCGGGCGACGACATCATCCTGGGGGGGAATGGTGACGACGTGCTGATCGGCGGTGCCGGGCGCGATCTGCTGGATGGCGGCAAGGGCGACGACGTGCTGTCGGGGGGCGACGGTGACGACGTGCTGAACGGCGGCGCCGGCGACGACACGCTGTACGGTGGCGGTCATAACGATATCCTCAATGGCGGCAAGGGCGACGACCTGCTGCGCGGCGGCACCGGTGACGATGTGCTGAATGGCGGTGACGGCGACGACACCCTGTTCGGCGACGACGGCAACGACCGCCTGGAAGGCGGCAAGGGCGACGACCTGCTGATCGGCGGGGCCGGCCACGATGTCTTCATCTTCTCCGGCGGCGGCGGCCAGGATGTGGTCCTGGACTTCAAGGCCGGCGAGGACGTTCTGCAGATCTCCCGCAACATCAACGGCCTGAAGGTGACCGACGCCGCCGATCTGGCCGCCCGCGTCACCGACCAGCATGGCGACGCCGTGATCGACCTCGGCCATGGCGACAGCATCACGCTGAAGGGTGTCTCGGCTGCAGACATCCACAACCACCCGAACGACTTCTTCGTCATCCACTGACCGGGCACTGCCCAGGCACTAATCGTCCATTGCTTCTTTGAGCGGTGAACAAGAAGGACGGACCGGTAGTGTCAAAGCCGCCGCCGGTCCCCCTTTGCCCGCAGCCAGCCGATTTCGACGTTCAAACCCACCGACGCTGCCGGAATCCCATCCATGACCGTCATCGCCGTTCTGCCGAATTCGGTGTCGATCGCCCCAGCCCAACGCCTGGCGCTGGGTCCCCACTTCCTCCTCGTTTCCTGGACCATGGATGGAAAGGCGGACGGCGCGGCCGATGCCGTCGGCCCGATCACGCCGAGCGTCGACGGGGAGCCGGTGCGTCCGCCTTTCACCACGCTGACCATCGACACCGGCTGGGGCGGACGGCGCGTCCTGTCGATCCTGCCGGCACCGCGCGATCCGCGGATGCCCGTCCATTTCATCGCCAGAAACCGCGTGATCGCCGAGCTTCGCGCCGAGTCCGGCGCCGCCGATCTCGATCCCGCCGGTCTGCTGGGCAGCCTGGACGGCGCCGCCCGGCTGCGGGTGCTGCGCTTCCTGTTCGATTTCGCCTGCTCCACCCCGGCGCTTCGCCGCGATGCCGTTTTTGCCGGGCTGTGCCGCCGGCTGGTTCTGGACCGTGCGGCGGAGCCGGCGATGCTGGCGGTCCGCGCCACGGCGGGCGGCGACCTTCTCCTCTGTGCCGGGGCGCTGTCCGGTCGTTTCGGCGCCATCAACGGTCTGGTGGTGCTGTCGCCGAGCGCGGTGGCGCGGGCACCCTTCGATGCCTGCATCGGACCCGACCCAGCCGGCAAGGGACGCATCGCCTTCGACCTGCTGATCGACCGCGGTCTGTGCGTGCCGGGCAATCTGCTGGTGGTGCTGGGCGCCAACGGCGTCGCCTGCCGCCGCTTCCCTGTGGAGACCGCCGGCCTGCCGACCCTGACCGACCGGCTGAACGTCCGTCCCGAGACGCCGGCCGCGCTGCGCCACTATCTGCTGACCTGCCTCGCCCAACGCGGCCGCAGCGATGCGTCCGCCGCCTCGGCGGTCAGCGAGTTGCAGGCGCTGGCCCCGCTGCCACGCCGGCAGGCCGCCGATGCCAAGCGGCCCATCGGCGCCTCGCTCGACCTCGCGGTTCCCACGGCCGATGGCGGCCTGTTCCTCGCCGGCTGGCTGCATGATCCGCATGGGCTGGCGGCGGAACTGGTGGTGCGCACGCCCTTCGGCGGCGAACGCCGGGTGGAGCGGTTCGCCCACCGCTTCCCGCGCGAGGATGTGGCCAAGCTCTACGGCACCGGCGGCATTGACCGCAGCGGCTTCGTCCTGCATCTTCCCGGCAAGCCCGAACCGGCGGAAGCGCTTCAGGTGACGGCCGAGCTTCGGCTGGCCTCGGGCGGTGCCCTGCGCCTCGTCCCGCCGCCGCGCCCGCGCGCCGATGCGGATGCCCGCGCCGCTGTGCTGGGGAGCCTGCCGCCGCGCTTCGCCACGACCGAACTGCTGGAGACCGTCATCGGTCCGGCCGTCGCCCCGCTGCATGCCGCTCATCTCGCCACCCGCGGCGAGCCGGAACTGGTCGTCTATGGCGAGCGCAAGGCCAAGCCCGCGGTGTCGGTCATCATCCCGCTTTACCGTACGCTGGAGTTCCTGCGTTTCCAGATCGCCTGTTTCGCCACCGACCCGGCGATGGCTGAGGCCGAACTGGTCTTCGTGCTCGACAGCCCGGAGCAGCGCGACGAGGTGGTGCATCTGCTGCGCGGCTTCCACGGGCTCTACGGCCTGCCGATGCTGCTGCTGGTGCAGACCGCCAATTACGGCTATTCCGCCGCCAACAATGCCGGCGTCGCCGTTGCCCGCGCCAACCGCCTGCTGCTCCTCAATTCCGACGTGGTGCCCGACCGCGCCGGGTGGCTGCCGCAACTGGTCGCGGCGCTTGAGGATCGTCCGGGCATCGGTGCTGTCGGGCCGAAACTGTTGTTCGACGACGACAGCCTCCAGCATGCCGGGCTCTATTTCGACCGCGACCTGCAAGGTGCCTGGTACAACCATCATTACTTCAAGGGCCTGCCGCGCGACTTCGCCGCCGCCTGCCGGCCGCGGTCGGTGCCCGGCGTCACCGGCGCCTGCCTGCTGACCACGCGCGCCGCCTACAGCGCCGCCGGCGGCTTTTGCGAAGACTACATCATCGGTGACTTCGAGGATTCGGACCTCTGCCTGCGCATCCGCGACCAGGGGCTCGACATCCGCTATGCCCCGTCGGTGGAGCTCTACCATCTGGAGCGCCGCTCCATCGGCCGGCACCAGGGCTACACCCGCGGGGTCGCCTCCGAATACAACCGCTGGCTCCATGGCGGCCGCTGGGCCGACCGCATGGCAGGGCTGATGGCACGCGACTGGTGTGCCGACGACGAGGCGCAGCCGTCCCGGAGCAGCCGGACCCGCAAGACAGCACAGGTGACCCGATGAATGCGATCGTGCCGACCCCGCAGCTTGCCGTGCTGCGCCGCCAGACCGATCCGCGGCTGGAATGGCTCTGTGCCCAGATCGTGCGCAACCGCTTCCTGCCGGTGCCGCCGCCCGAGCTGCATTTCATCGGCGACGGCGATTTTCGTGCCATCGGGGCGGAGTTCCTACGCCATTTCGTGCGTCTCGGCGGCTTGCGTCCCGACCACAAGGTTTTGGAGATCGGCTGCGGTGTCGGCCGCATGGCGCTGCCGCTGACCCAGTATCTGGACTCGTCCTACGACGGCATCGACATCGTGCTGGACGGCATCCGCTGGTGCGCCTCGACCATCACGCCGGCCTATCCGGAGTTCCGCTTCCACCATCTCGACGTCGCCAACGGCCTCTACAATCCCGATGGCCGGATCGAGGGGGAAGCGGCGACGCTGCCCTTCAAGGTTGGCGCTTACGACTTCGTCATCCTCACTTCCGTGATCACCCATCTGCGCACCGCCGATACCGAGCGCTATGCGGCGGAGATCGCGCGGGTGCTGAAGCCGGGCGGACGCTGCTTCCTCAGCCTGTTCCTGGCCGACGCCACCGCCCGCGCCGGCATCGCCAAGGGCACCGCGCGCCCGCCGTTCCGCGATGCGCCCGGCGTGGAGCTGCTGGCCGATCCCGAGCATCCCAACGCCGCCGTCGCCTATGACGAGGAGTTCCTGCTCGGCCGCTTCGCCGCCCATGGCCTGCGTCCCGCCCGCGTCGTCATGCGCGGCCACTGGAGCGGCCAGCGCGAGGCCGAGAATTTCCAGGATCTGCTGGTTCTGGAGAAAGGGGCCGTGCCATGAGCAGGCGCCGTCTTCCGCTCGTTCCCGCCAATCAAGGCGCCCGTCCCGCTCCGCGCCAGCCGGCGCGGCCGCTGGTGGCCGCCCGGCCACCGCGGGTGCTGCTGATCGCACACAACCACCCGAGCCTGCATCCCGGCGGCACCGAAATTTTTGCTCACGAGCTGTTCGGCGGACTGAAGGCTGCTGGCGCCGAGTGCCTGTTCCTGGCCTGCACCAACGACACCCACCGTGCACCGCGTCCCGGTACCGGCTTCCAGACCTTGGGCCGCAGCGCCGACGAGGTGTTGCTGTGGGCCGGTCATTTCGACCATTTCCACCAGAGCCAGATCGACCTGCACGGGCTGGTCCCTGACTTGTCCAACCTGCTGCGCGCCTTCCGGCCGGACATCGTGCATGTGCATCACACGCTGCTGCTGGGCGTGGAGATGCTGTTCCTGATCCGCCGCGTCTGCCCGGATGCGAAGATCGTCTACACCCTGCACGATTACTACCCGATCTGCGCCAATGACGGGCAAATGGTGACCCCGCCGCGCGGCGAAGGCGGGACGCGCACGCTCTGCACCCAGGCGTCGCCGGACGCCTGCCACCGCTGTTTCCCCGACCGGCCGGCCGACCAGTTCCTGCTGCGCGAGAAGCACATCAAGGCGATGTTCGGGCTGGTCGACCGCTTCCTGGCGCCCAGCCGCTTCCTGCGCGACCGCTATGTCGCCTGGGGGCTCGACCCGGCGCGGATCGAAGTGATGGCGAACAGCCGTCCGTCCGTCGAGCCGGCCCCGGCGCGCGGCCTCGCCCCCGGTGCTGCGCGCGACGCCTTCGCCTATTTCGGCAACCTCAACCCGTTCAAGGGCGTCACCGTGGCGCTCGATGCCGTCGCCCGCATGGCACGGCAGGGACTTTCCCCGTCGCTGGCCGTGCATGGCGGCAGCCTGTATCAGACGCCGGAATTCCGCCAGCGGGTGGCCGACGGCTTCGAAGCGACGCGCTCTCTTGCCACCGCCCATGGTCCCTACCGCCCGCAGGAGATGCCGGCACTGATGGCCGCCGCCGACTGGGTGGTGATGCCGTCGATCTGGTGGGAGAACGCTCCCCTGGTCATCCAGGAGGCCTTCCAGCACCGCCGCCCGGTCATCGTCAGCGGCATCGGCGGCATGGCGGAGGCGGTGCGCGACGGCGTCGACGGCCTGCATGTCCGCCCCAACGACCCCGCCGACCTCGCCCGTGTCATGACCCGCGCCATGACCGAACCTGGTCTGTGGGAGCGGCTGTCGGCCAACATCCCGACCGTCCGCCCGACGGAGGAGGCCGCGTCGCTCCACCTCGCGCTTTACGGCGAACTTCTGTCTTCGGCTCCCGCCACTCTTATCCAGGGGAATCGCACCCGATGAAGGACCGCAGCACCAAGGCCGACATCACCGCCGCCGTCCTGCTGGATGAAGACACGCTGATGCTGTTCGGCGCCATCGACCAGCCCCTGCCGGCTGACAGCGTGGTGATGCTGGACGGCATGATCGACGGACGTTTCCGCGGTGGCTGCTGGACCGACGGGGCAGGAGAGCGCTGGTTCCTGGGCGCCATCCGCGTCGCCGGGCTGGCCCACATGCGCCCGTCCCGTATCGAGATCGAGGATGCCCAGGGCAAGCACCTGCTGTTGCCCCGCCTGTCGAACGTCCGCACCAACCCCGCCCATCTGGTCGCCGCCTTGCGCGAGGCGCAGCCGCAGTCGCTGGACGTCGCATTGGATGTCGCCGTAACCCTGCTGTCCGGCCCGGCGATGGGTGAGGGCGAGCCGGGAGAGGGGCACCGCCGGACCCGCCTGCTGTCCGGTCTGGCGCAGGAAGCATCCCGCCCGGACGGCTTCGCCGAGGTGCTGGGCCGTTTCCGCGACGGCGCGCTGATGGTGCAGGGTTGGTCGCACGGCTTCCCCGCCGGTGCCTCCCATGTTCTGCCCCATGTACTGGTCGAGGCGGAGGAGCTGCGGCCCCACGCCATCGCCGCCGCGCCTTTCCACCGTCCGGACCTGCCCGACGATGCCGCCGGCCTGTTGACGGTTCTGGAAGGCCCGGTCGCCGCCCCCGAAACCATCCGCCGTATCCATTTCCGCGCCGCCGACGGCTGGCGCCATCTCGCCATCTTCGAGCACCGGCAGCTTCTGGCCGACGGCATCGCCTCCGCCCATGCCCGTGACATGCTGGGCCAATTGCAGGGCGATGCCGCCCGCCGCGGTGTCGCCGCCGCCATCGCCGCCCGCTACAACGGGGTAGAGACGGTGTCGCAGATCCAGGCCCCCGTACGCATGGGGCTGGACATGGCGGTGCGCGTGCCGGGCGCCGGGCTGTTCGTCTGCGGCTGGCTGCTCGACCCCACGCAAGCGGTCCGGGCGGTGACGGTGAAGGGCGGCGGCATGACGTCGCGGCTGGACGCCGACTGGTCGCGGCTGGCCCGCAAGGACGTGTCCGATGCCTTCGCCCATGATCCGCTGTTCGCCGGACGGCTGCTGCCGGGAAACGACGGCCATGGTTTCACGGCCTTCGTTCGCGAGCCCACCGGCATTGTCGCCGATGCCGAGTTCCATCTGGAGTTGACGCTGGCCGACGGCATCGCCTTTCTGCCGCTGCCCTGCCAGCCGCCGTCCGGCGATTCGCTGCGCCGCATGCTGGGCGCGGTCAATCCCGACAGCCCGGCCATCGACCGCGTCGTCTCCACCCATCTGGGGCCGATGCTACGCGCCGCGGCCTCCGCCAAGACGGCACCGTCCTCCGTCCTGCATCCGATGGGCCGCGCGCTGAAGAGCCCGCGCGTGTCGGTGATCCTGCCGGTCTGCGATGGGCGCGAGGATGTCGACCTGAACATCGCCCGGATGGCGAACGACCCCGACTTTGCCGAGGCGGAGATCCTGGTCGTCGCCGGTGCCGGCACCCATGAACGGCTGGCCGGCATGGTCCGGCAGGCCGCCGGCTTCTACCGGCTGGCGGTTGGCTTCGTGGCCGCTCCCGCCGCCGCTGATCCCTTTGAAGCGATGGCGGCATCCCTGCCGCATGCACGTGCCGACCGTGTCCTGCTGCTGTCGCCATCGGTCCTGCCGACCGAACGCGGCTGGCTCTCTGCGCTGGAACGCGCGATCCGCAAGCCGAATGCCGTGGGTTCCGCCGCACTGGCCCCGGTGATGGTCAGCCCGACCCTGCTGTACGAGGACCATTCCGTCCGCTTCGCCGGCATCGTCGCTGTGCAGGGTTCGGGCGGTGCCGTCACCTACGAGCGCCGCTTCGCCGGTTACCCACGCGACTGGCTGAAGGATCAGGAGGCGTCCGCGGTCGATGCCGCCTCGGCCGATTGTGCGCTTCTGCCGCGGGAGCTTCTGATGCGCGCGATGGCAGACGGCGGCCGCTATCTCGGGCTGGAGCCGAAGGGGCTGGACCTGTGCCTGCGGGTACGGGCGGCCGGCGGCTCCTGCCTGTGGCTGCCGAAGGTTCGGCTGGTGGCGGTCGACGAGCAGTCCCGCAATGCCCGCGACCCCAGGCTGGAGCGCATGAGCGCCCTGGTCGACGACTGGAGCTTTGCCGAGCGCTGGAAGGCGTCGATTGCCGCCTAGCGCTTTGCCCTCACCCGGTTTTCACCCCCTCCGCTTAGGACAGACGGTCACCCGATGAGCAAGACCAAGCGCGCGCTGATCATCAGCCATGGCCACCCCTCCTTCTCGCTGGGCGGGGGTGAGGTCGCTTCCTACAATCTTCACAACGGCCTGCACGACCTGCCGGGCTGGGAAAGCCACTATCTGGCCCGCGTGGCGCCGCCCATCGCCCAGCACCGCGGCTCCGCCCTGATGGCGCTTCGCCAGAAGGAGCGGGAGGTTCTGTACTACGCCAACGACTACGACCATTTCCGCCTGTCCAACCGCAACCTGCCGGGGTTGGAGAAGGACTTCGTCCGTTATGTCCGCGACCTGCAGCCGGATGTGGTGAACTTCCACCATTTCCTGGGTCTGGGGATCGAGACGATCCAGGCGGTGCGCCAGGCCCTGCCGCGCGTCCCCATCGTCGTGACGCTGCATGAATACCTGTCGATCTGCCACCACCACGGCCAGATGGTGAAGACCAGCCGCAACACACTGTGCTACCGCTCCAGCCCGGCCGACTGCGCCGGCTGCTTCCCACACATCGGCGAGGCGGAGTTCTTCAAGCGCGAGCTGTTCCTGAAGACCTTCCTGGAGCAGGCGGACTTCTACATCAGCCCGTCGAACTTCCTGATCGACCGCTATGTCGACTGGGGGCTGCCGCGCGAGAAGTTCCGCATGATCGAGAACGGCCTGACCATCGAGGGCATCGCCCCGCCGCGCCCGGTCACCCGGGGCGGCAAGCGCAACCGCTTCGCCTTCTTCGGCCAGCTGACCGAGTTCAAGGGCGCCCATCTGCTGGTGGAGGCAGTGTCGCGCCTCTCCGACAAGGTCTGGGGCGAGGACGGCGCCCTGATGATCTTCGGCGGCAATCTGGAACGCCAGCCGGAGGCCTATCAGAAGCGCTTCAACGATGCGGTGGAGAAGGCCGGCGACCGGGTGCGCTTCTATGGCAGCTACCGCTCGGCCGAACTGCCGGGCCTGATGAAGGACGTCGACTGGATGATCATTCCGTCGATCTGGTGGGAGAATTCCCCCGTCGTCATTCAGGAGGCCTTCCTGCACGGCCGCCCGATCATCGCCAGCAACATCGGCGGCATGGCGGAGAAGGTGACCCACGGCGTCGACGGACTGCATTTCCGCAACGGCAGTGTCGAGGATCTGGTGGACCGCATGACGGAGGCGCTGACCACGCCCGACCTGTGGGACCGCCTGCGCCTGCGCATCCGCCGCCCTATCGACCGCGCCGAGTGTGCCCGCCAACATTCGGAGGTGTTCGATGCCCTGCTCGCCGCCGGCGGCGCCGCCCCCTCCATGCCGGAACGGGCAGTGGCTCAGCGGTCGTAAGAAAAACGAGATGACCTGTGATATTTTCTGAAGTAGGTAATAATTATCTCCGGAATCATCTGAATAAATTGCTAGAATTGGAATGAAAGTCACGAGGCCTTCCAGAAAAGGTCTGTGCGCCAATTTGAATTTACCCGGTGGTATCCCGGGTATCATCCATCCCTATTGACGCCAAACGCAGGGAGAGCCGCTGTGGCCAACATTCTCGTCATGATTCCTTCGGGCGAAGTCTATGATCACGACTGCGTGCGCTGGTATAGCTACCAGGACATCCAGCGCAGCATCGACCACTACCACAACATCGGCGACGCCTTCGTCTTCGACTCCTCGTTGAAGCTGCTGACCTACGACAAGCTGGATGTGCTGGAGATCCGCGAGTTCCGCCAGGAGGTGGTCGACCGGATCAACGCCGATTACGACTATGTCTTCCTGCGCGGCAGCAACTACATTCACGACTCGATGGACTGGCCGGCGGCGACCATCCAGGTGCTGGCCAAGCTGCGCATCCCCGTCATCGCCTTCGGCGTCGGCGCCCAGGCGCCGGCCACCGGCAAGCTGACGCTGACCGAGGAAAGCAAGCGCATCTGGCGGATGATCGCCGACAAATCGACGACGCTCGGTGTGCGCGGCACCTACACCGCAGAAGTGCTGTGGGACCTCGGCATCAAGAACACCCGCATCGTCGGCTGCCCGACCGCCTTCCGCAATCGCGACCCGGAGCTGCGCATCGACCTGCCGGCGCTGGACAGCGTGCGCAAGGTCGGCATCACCATGCGCCGCGAGGTCTCCAAGCATTATTCGCCGGACGTGCGGAAATATCTGGAGCGCCATCGTGACTTCGTGAAGGACATTTCCCGCCGTTTCGACACCGTGCTGATGATGCAGGGCGAGGTCGAGGAGAAGAAGCTGCTGTGGGGCACCGAGGACCAGAAGGCGGAAGCCTGGGCCCACCTGCATGACAGCGCTTGGCTGAAGCAATGGTATTTCGACGACGAGATGGATGCGCTCTACCGTGAGCGGCTGTGGTATTCGGACGTCGTCGCCGATTACGAGACCCTCGTGCGGTCGAAGGATCTCGTGCTGGGCTACCGCCTGCATGGCAACCTGATGGCGCTGTCGAACGCCACGCCGTCGGTTTACTTCAGCTATGACAGCCGCACGGCGGAGTTCGCGGAGACTTTTGCGATCCCCTGCTACAACGTCTATTCGGACAAGCCCTTCGTCCTTGAGGAGTATTGGGACCAGAGTCTGTTCGAGAAGTTCAACCGGACTTACTATCAGCGCTATCGCGACATGCGGGAGTTCCTGGACGAGAACTACGTCCCCCACCGCATGCCCAGCCACACCCTGCGCCGCACCACGGAACGCAAGGCGGCGTAAGCGCAAACGCGCTTTTTCCAGCCCAGCAATCGTCCAGAACAGCCGGAAGCCGGTCCCATGTCCGCCACTGCCAAGATCGTCGAGCTTCGCGACTCCACCCCCGTGGCCGATCCCCTCGACGCAAGCCAAGCGGCAGCCATCGTCGGTCATATCGACGCCTTGCAGGGGGGCCGTGTCTTCGGCTGGGCCTGGGACGGCAACCATGCGGCCGACCGGCTGGAGATCGAGTTGCGGCTGGAACGGGATGGTGGTCCGCCGGAAATGCTGGCACGGGTGGTGGCCGACCGTCCGCGGCCCGATCTGGCCGGGGGCGGTATCGGTGACGGCGCTCATGCCTTCGAAGCGGAGGTGATCCTGCCGGAGGGTGCGGACCCGTCGCGCGTGGTGGCGGTGGTCAGGTCGCCCTCCACCGGAGAGACGGCGACCTTCGCCCAGCCGAACCCGGAGGACCAGCGGCTCGACCGGTTGCTGGGTCCGCATCTGAATCGCATCGGCGAGCGGATCGACGCGCTGCGCCGCGACCAGCGCCAGCTTGCCGCCGGCCAGCAGACCATCGGCCGTCTGCTGCGGGATGCGGGCGAGGGGGTGACGGCGTTGCGGGCCGACACCGCCCGTCTGGAAACGGCCCATGGCGACCGCTCCGACGCCCTGGCCGAGTCTGTGCGCGAACTGACCGAGCGGATCGGCGGCCTGGAGGTTTTCCTGATGCGGATGGACCAGAGCCTGCGCGGACTGGACAGCGCATCGGCGGAAAGGACGGGCGGGGCAGGGTGGTCGCCCCTGCTGACCGTGCTGGGGTCGACGGCAGGCGCCTTCCTGGCGGTTCTGGTCGGCTGGCTGGTGCTGCATTGATCGGGAAGGTTCCGCTAGACTGAAGGGTAGGCAACCGTGGGGGACCCCGCGGTGTTTATCCTTCGCGGCCCCGGCGTCCCTCCCATCGGGGGCCGTGCGGTGCGATAAAGCGGAGCCTGCCCACATGCTTGACGGATTTCCCGTCGTCGAACCCGCCCCCGATGCGCCGTTTCCGGTCCCGGCATCGTCCCCCGCAAGCCTATCCGTCGGCAGCGAGGGCGAGTTGGCGGTCCGGCTTGCGTCCCTCGCCCGGCGGCCCGGTGGCGTCCTGCTGCTTGCCCGCAGCGATGCGCGGGCCACCCGGCTGGCGAAGCTGGTGGGCGACCTCTTTCCCGACCTCGACACCATTCTGCTGCCCATCGACGAGACGGCGGCCGGCGACCGTGCCGCCCCGTCGCGGGCCGTGCTGGGGCGCCGGGCCGCCGGGCTGATGCGGCTTGCCGAAGGGGGAGAGCCGGCCGGTGGACGGCTGGTGGTGGCGTCCGCCGATCTGGCCTTGCAGAGGTTGCCTCCGCCGCAGGCCTGGGTTGGCGGGCATTTCCGCCTGACCCGTGGCATGGCCTATGATGAGGCCGCCTGGCGCGGCTGGTTCGCCCGCAACGGCTATGTGATGGATGACCGGGTCGACGAGCCCGGCGAGGTGGCGATCCGGGGAGCGGTGGTGGAGGTCTTTCCCGGCCATTGCGACCGCCCGGTCCGTTGCGACATCGCCGACGGGGTGGTGCACGACCTGCGCCTCTACGATCCGGTGTCCCAGCGCTCGGTGGAGTCGATCGACGAGCTTGCGCTGGGGCCGGTCACTGACCTGATCGTCGGGCCGGAGATGCTCGACCGGTTGGCCACCAGCCTTGCCGGGCTGGGATCCGCCCTGCCGGAGGGGTTGCGGCGGGAGTTGGAGGAAGGCCGCCGGCCCTATGCCTTCGACCTCCAGCTTCCCAATGTTTTCGTCGACTGCCCGTTGCTGCTGGACCTGCTGCCGGACGCGCTGGTCGTACTCGATGCCGGGGCGCGCGACCGCATCGAGGCACGGGCGGACGATCTGGCCGAGGCAGGAATCGACAGGCGGGTCCGGCGCGACGATCCCTGTCTGCTGCCGGTCCCGCCCCTGGAGCGCCGGCTGATCGACGCCGACGCGCTGGATGAAAAACTGGCCGCCCGCACCCTGCTGCCGGTGGAAGTCACCGCCGGTTCCGCCGTGGAGGCGATCCGGACCGAGCGCACGCTGTTGCGCCGGGCGGCGGGTCTGGTCGGTGAAGGGCGTTCGGTGCTGCTCGCCGCCCGATCCGGTGCGGGCGAGGCCGACCGGCTGGCCGAGCGGATGTCTTCTGCATTGGGGCGTCCGGTGCCTCGGCTGGACCGCTGGCCTGAGCCGCCGCTTGCGGCGGGGGGCTGCGCCGTACTGGCATTGCGGAGCGCCGACGGCTTCACCTGTGACGGCATGACCGTGCTCGTCGCTCCCCGCCATGCCGAGGAGCGCGACGGTGAGGCGCAGGTCCGGCCACCGCTGGCCCCGTCCGAACTGTCGACCGGCGACTTTGTCGTGCACCTCGACTATGGCATCGGCCGCCTGATCGGGCTGGAGACCATCGCCTCCGGCGACGGCGAGGAGTCCACCGCCGATTTCCTGGTTCTGGACTATGCCCATGACGACCGGCTGCTGGTGCCGACCGCCGATTTCGACCGGCTGTGGCGCCACGGTTCGGCCGACACCGGCGCGAAGCTCGACAGTCTGAAGAACGCCCATTGGCTGGAACGACGCGCCGTGCTGGAGGCGGAGATCGGCGAGACCGCCAAAGGCATCCTGCGCGAAGCCCGCCGCCGTGCGCGGGAGGCGGCGCCGGTCATCGACCCGCCGGCCGACCGCATGCGCCGCTTCGGCGCCCGGTTCGGTTTCGACCCGACCGAGGGGCAGCGCCGCTCCATCCAGGCCGTGCTCGACGCCATGCGCCAGGGCCAGCCGATGGACCATCTGGTTTGCGCCGACGTCGGCTATGGCAAGACCGAAGTGGCGTTGCGCGCGGCCGCCGCGGTGGCATTCGCCGGCCATCAGGTCGCGGTGATGGCGCCGACCTCCGTGCTCGCCCGCCAACATCTGGAGGTGTTCCGCCGCCGTTTCGCCGGCTTCGGTATCAGGCTGGAGCCGCTGACCGGCGCCATGACCAAGGCCGAGAGCGACCGGGTGCGCGCCGGGCTGGCCGACGGATCGGTAGACATCGTCATCGGCACCCATGCCCTGTTGTCGAAGGAGGTCCGGTTCCAGCGTCTGGGCCTGATGGTGGTGGATGAGGAGCAGCGCTTCGGCGCGACGCAGAAGCAGGCGTTGAAGCGGCGCATCAAGGGCGTCCACAGCTTGGCGCTCAGTGCCACCCCGATTCCACGCACCCTTCAGGGCGCCCTGGCGGGTCTGCGCGGCCTCAGCGTCATCGATACGCCGCCGGCCCGGCGCCGGCCGGTGCGCACCGCCGTCACGCCCCGCGATCCGGCCACCGCTCGTGCCGCCCTGCTGCGTGAGCTGGGACGCGGCGGGCAGGTCTTCTGCGTCACCCCGCGCATCGCCGACCTTGGCGAACTGGAGGCGTGGATCCGCGGGCTCGTCCCGTCGGCACGTATCGCCGTGGCGCATGGTCGGCTGGGGGCCGCGGCGCTGGACGATGCGGTGATGGGCTTTGTCGATGGCGAGAGCGACATCCTGCTCGCGACGCCGATCATCGAATCCGGCATCGACATCCCGCGTGCCAACACGCTTCTGCTGTTCCGCCCCGACCTGTTCGGGCTCGGTCAGCTGCACCAGCTGCGCGGCCGGGTCGGGCGCGGGGCGGTCCAGGGCTACGCCTATCTGCTGACCGACCCCGCTCACCCGTTGGAGGAGCGGGCGGCGCGCCGGCTCGGCTCGCTGGAAATGATCGAAAGCCTGGGCGGCGGCTTCGTGCTGAGCATGCTCGACCTCGACCAGCGCGGAGCGGGCGACCTGCTGGGCGAGGACCAGAGCGGCCATCTGCGTGCGGTGGGGACCGAACTCTACCAGCGCATCCTGGCCGACGCCCTGCGGGCGCTGCGTCGCCAGCCCGATGCGCGTTGGGATCCGGAGGTGACGGTCGCTGTCCCGCATTGCATCCCGTCGGACTATATCCCGGAAGAGGAACTGCGCATCGGCCTGCACCGCCGCATCGCCCGCACCCGCGAGGCGGGCGAACTGGACGCCCTGCGCGAAGAAATGGGGGACCGCTTCGGTCCGCTACCGGCCCCGGTCGAGCGGCTGCTGGCCATTGCCGGGCTGCGCTGCCGCTGCCGGGCATTGGGCATCGCCTCGCTCGGCTGCGGTCCGGCGGGCGTGGCGGTCACGCTGCGGGGAGAGCGCGCCGCGGCCAGGGCGGCGACGTTGGCGAAACGCTCCAAAGGTGCACTGCATGCGCAGGACGACCGTCTGTCCGCGGCTCTTGAGGCGACTGATGCGGAAAGCCGGCTGTCGAATGCGTCCCGCGTGCTCGACTGCATCGAGGCGATTGTCCGCAAGGCGCAGCGGCGAAAGCGGGAATAGGACCTTTCAGCGACAGGCGTGACCGATGACCTTCGGCAGGATGGCGGTCAGCGCCAGGGCGTCGAAGCAATGCTCCAGATGCGCCGACCGCAGCCCCGCGCGGCGGTCGGCGTCCCCGGACAAAGCCGAGAGAAGTCTGACGGCCTCGTCGTCGCCGATGAAGGTCAATTGCTCCTCATACGGCCCGAACAGCCGGGCGGTGTCGGCATGGCGCCAGCTGACCAGCAGCCCATTGCGTTTGACGATTTCCAGCGTCCTGGGGAAGACCGCCGTGTCGAAGGCGAGGCTGCCGAAATCGAGGCAGGCCGCCGCGTCGCGGTAGGCGTTGCGCGGTGCCGGCGAGACCGGGCCGGCCTTGAGGCCGAACCGCTCCCATCCATTGCCCCACAGCGAGAACCCCTCGCCCAGGCCGCGGCGCAGGGCAGTGGCGAAGCGGCGACGGTTCTCCACCGCAAAGGCGATGGTGAAGGCGCGGTTGAAGTCCAGCGTCCAGGCCGGGTCCGCCGAGCGGTCCGCCAGCCCGCAACCGTCCATGGCCTGCACCCGGTGGAGTGCCGGCCGTTCCATCATCGCCGCCGCCACCGATTCCGCATCGCGTCGGATAGATGGGGCCACCGGTTCACGCCCGGCTTCCAGATGTTCCGGCCAGCCTTGTCCCAGATAGAGAACACGGTCCCGCACCGACGATTCCGCATCGGCATCGGACTGTCCCTTCATCGCCGCATAGGGGTGGCGGCACAGTCCGGGCGTGTCCGGCGCCATCCAACGCTTGTACAGATCGACCGACCCGTCGGCTGCCGGAGCGGTGCAAATCCAGCGATGGATGCCCAGCGGCTCGTGGAAAACCCGGCTCAGCCCCAGCCGGACGGCCTGCTCCGCCGATCCCTGACACATGCACCACATGGAAACGTCGTTCTCGACCATCCAGCGGTCGGCATCGCGGATCTGTTCGTCGTTGACGGCGCCGATCTCTTCCAGCGGGTGCTTCAGGCAGATATGCACGATGGCCGGCCGAGTGCCGAACTGCGCGATGTAGCCACGCAGCATCTCCACGGTCGGCCTGGGAATCTCGAACAAATTCAGCACGAACAGGGCGTCGATGCGGCGGTCTATCACTTCCTGCGAGATGTCGGGCAGCGCCAGCACCGTCTCATACCCCAGATCGACAAGGGCTGCCTGGATCGACCACAGGATTTCCGACGTTCCCTGTCCGCACAGCAGGAAGCGCATGCCGCTATCTCCGCTTATCGAACAGGCTGACCGCCTCGGCCATGTAGACGGAGAGTTGGTCGTTGTCGGCGCCCTCCCGCTCAATCGCCGAGGCACGAGCGCGGGCTTCCTGCCGTGCCACGGCAAGCAGGGCGGGATTTTCCGCCAGGGCGGCGGCGCGATCGACGAAAGCCGCCTCGTCGGCGACCAGAAAGGACGGGCCGGCCACGCTGGCGACGTCGCCGCCGTCGAAGGACAGCACCGGCACGCCACCCGCCATCGCCTGGGCTGCCCCCGCGCCACCGCCGGTGCGGCGCGGGTTCACGAACAGGTCGCAGACCGATATGAGCGCTTCCAGGCGGTCGACATGGCCCAGACTGCGCAGCCGTCCGGCGTGGCGGTCGGCGGCAAGCCGTCCGGGCAGGCTTTCCACCCCTCCGGCGAACAAAACCAGAGCCCGTGGGATCCTGTCCAGAATTCCGCCCAGCAGATCGAGGAACTCGCCGCCGGTCTCCGCATCCAGACGGTTGCCGACCACGACGCAGACGAATTCCCCATCCTGCAAGGCGAATTCTGCCCGTGTCGCCGTGTCACCGGTGCGCCGCAGCGACAGGCCGAAGCGGGACGGGCGCCAGGACGTTGTCAGCCTTCCGTTCCCCGGCGGCGGCGCATGCCCGCCGAAATCCAGTACGATGTCGGCGAGCGACACGGTCTGCCCGCTGGTGGTGGGAATGCACATCACCGGATGCGCGCTTTCCAGCAGGTCGGCGACGATCACCGACCCTCCGAAGGCGATTACCAGATCGGGGTCGAAGCTTTCCACCGCAGACAGGAAGCAGGACAGCTTGTCGGCGGTGATGCCGGGCGCGGTGGACGACAGCATGCGGATGCGTTGGCCGCCGGACCGGATCGTCTGTTCTCCGGAAAGCCTTTCCTCGACTGCAGCGGCGAATGGCGGGACGAAGGGGCTGTAATAGCGGTCCGGCATCATGTTGGTGTTGAGCACCAGCACCGTCCGGCCAAGGTCGCGCTGCAACCGCATCGCCAACAGCAGCAGGTCGCGCGACGGCTGGTGTTCGGCCGACAGGAACTGGTTTGTCACGATGACCACCCGTCCAGTATCCGGCAAGCCCGCCGGTCTCCCAACCGGGGCCAGACCGAGCCGCAGCGTCAACTGCCGCAGGAACCGTTCATAGAAGGGGAGCAGGTGCCCGGCGATGAAATCGGGCACCGATGCCATATCCATGTGCATCAGGAACAGCTGGCGTTGCATCGACCAGTAGATCTGGTTGATGCCGTCCAGCGGCGCCAGATCCAGCACATTGTCCAGCATTTCCAGGATATGCAGGTAACGGCGAAGATCGCCCGAGACATAAGCCAGCGCCGATTCACGCAGGATGGGGTCCAGACCGGCGGTCGCGCCGTCCAGCCTTTTCATCGCCGCCGCACCCCGCCCCACTCCTGCGGCCCGTGCTGCCTCGCAGCCGTCCGAGATTGCCTTCAGGGCCTCGCCGGTTCCGGCGGGACCGCACAGGCGGGCTATCAGGTCGGCCAGTTCCGTGGCGTGTGAAGCGGAGACCTGCATCGTTGAAACTGTCCCGGCTGGCGCAACGGCAGCCGGCGATGTCTCGACGGGGCGGGACTGTCCGGCATCCGCCTCCACCGATAGGAGCGATGCAGACAGCTGTCAATCCACTCGCTTCGTAATACGGTCGCCCCGTGCCGCCCCGGATCGCGGGACCGGCACGTCGATGGGCAGCCATTACCAGGTTGGGAAGAACAGCAGCAGCAGGGCGAGAAAAGCGAAGATACCGAGAATGGTCCACATGGCGGGGCGCCCCATGCCCCGCGAGGTGCCGGCCTTCGGGAGTTCGGTGCCCGGTTTCCAGAAAGGGCCAGCCATTGCGTTTGCTCCTGACAGTGTCGATTTGCCGATAAACAACAAGGCACGGCCGGTAAAGTTGCCGCGTCCGGTTCTCCCTCCCCATCTGCGTCCATTCGGCGCGGGCTCGGCGGTAGAGGGCGGCCCCGAGTTTCTGGAAGCGCTTTTTGCTTTACCGCCAATGGGTTGATTGTGCCTCGCGGATTTCCCGTGGGAATCGGCGAAAAAACCACTTCCCAAGCGCGTCGGCCATCGGCAAACTCTACACAGGAAATAGAAAAGTTGTCACGGGTACCACGAAAAATTCCCGTGCAATTCAGGAGCCACCGAAGGAGACCCCTCGTCATGTCGCTTCGCCGCCTGACTCTTCTCGCCGCCGGTCTGACCATGGCCTGGCTGGGTGTGGCCGCCGCCGATTCCAAGGACACGCTGCTGAACGTGTCCTACGATCCCACCCGGGAATTCTATGTTGAGTTCAACAAGGCGTTTGCCAAGAAGTGGGAAGCCGAAACCGGCCGCGCCCTGACCGTGCGCCAGTCGCACGGCGGCTCCGGCAAGCAGGCGCGCTCGGTGATCGACGGGCTGGATGCCGACATCGTGACCCTGGCGCTGGGCTACGACATCGACGCCATCGCCGATACCGGGCTGCTGCCGAAGGATTGGCAGAGCCGCCTGCCGAACAACAGCTCTCCCTACACCTCGACCATCGTCTTCCTGGTGAAGAAGGGCAATCCGAAGGGGATCAAGGACTGGAACGATTTGGTGAAGCCGGGCGTCCAGGTCATCACCCCGAACCCGAAGACGTCGGGCGGCGCGCGCTGGAACTATCTGGCCGCCTGGGCCTACGCCCTCCAGGCCAATGGCGGTGACGAGGGCAAGGCCAAGGAATTCGTGGCGCAGTTGCTGAAGAACGTTCCCGTGCTGGACAGCGGCGCCCGCGGCGCCACCGTGACCTTCACCCAGCGCGAGATCGGCGACGTGCTGCTGGCCTGGGAGAACGAGGCCTACCTGTCTCTGCAGGAATTCGGTGCCGACAAGTTCGAAATCGTTGTCCCCAGCCTGTCGATCCTGGCCGAGCCGCCGGTCGCCGTCGTCGACAAGGTCGTCGACCGCAAGGGAACCCGCAAGGTGGCGGAGGCTTATCTCCAGTTCCTCTATACCCGCGAAGGGCAGGAGATCGCCGCCAAGAACTTCTACCGTCCCCGTCTCCCGGAACTGGCGAGCCAGTATGCGGGACGCTTCGCCGATGTTAAGCTGGTCACCATCGACCAATTCGGGGGCTGGCGTGCCGCACAGGAGAAGCACTTCTCGGACGGTGGTGTCTTCGACCAGATCTTCCAGAAGGGGCGTTGACCTATGGTCGCCGCTGCCGACAGCGACGGTGCTCTGGCAGGAAAGGGGAGTGCGGTGACGGTCCGCGCCCCCGTTCCCCTCTTCAGGAAGCCCAGCGTTCTCCCCGGTTTCGGGCTGACGCTGGGCTTCACGCTCAGCTATCTCGGCTTCATCGTGCTGGTCCCGCTGGCCGCTCTGATCATCAGGTCCAGCGGGCTCGGCTGGAGCGGGTTCTGGTCGGCGGTGACGACGCCCCGCGTTCTCGCCGCTTTCGAGGTCAGCTTCGGGTTGTCTTTCGCCGCGGCGCTGACCAACGCGATCTTCGGCTTTCTCGTTGCGTGGGTGCTGGTCCGCTACGACTTCCCCGGCAAGCGGCTGGTGGATGCGCTGGTCGATCTGCCCTTCGCCCTGCCGACGGCGGTGGCCGGCATCGCGCTGAGTGCGCTCTATGCCCCGAACGGCTGGCTGGGCAAGCCGCTGAACGAGCTGTTCGGCATGAAGGTCGCATTCACGCCGCTCGGCATCGCCATCGCGCTGACCTTCATCGGTCTTCCCTTCGTCGTCCGCACGGTGCAGCCGATCCTGCAGGATCTGCCGGCGGAGGAAGAGGAGGCCGCGGCCTCGCTGGGCGCCTCGCGTTTCCAAACCTTCCGCAGCGTCATCCTGCCGGCCATCCTGCCGGCGCTGGTCACCGGCTTCGCCCTGTCCTTCGCCCGTGGGGTCGGTGAATACGGCTCGGTCATCTTCATCGCCGGCAACATGCCAGGCCTGACGGAGATTTTGCCGCTGCTGATCGTCATCAAACTGGAGCAGTACGACTATGCCGGTGCCGCCGCGGTCGGTACGGCGATGCTGGGGGTTTCCTTCATCATGCTCCTGATCCTCAACCTCCTTCAGCAGTGGATGAGGTCGCGCCATGCCCGCTGACACCAGCATAACCGCTCCGGCTTCCATCCCGGTGCCGACGGGGCGATCCGCGCTGACCGAACCCGGCTGGGTCCGGGCGCTCCTGATCGGCGGAGCCCTGCTGTTCCTGGCGCTGTTCCTGCTGCTTCCCCTGGTGGCGGTGTTCGCCGAGGCGCTGCGCCGCGGCTTCGGTGCCTATTGGCTGGCGCTGACCGAACCGGATGCGGTCGCCGCGATCGAACTGACGCTGATCGTCGCCGCCATTTCGGTGCCGGCCAACCTGCTGTTCGGCGTCGCCGCCTCCTGGTGCGTCGCCAAGTTCGATTTTCGTGGCAAGAATCTGTTGATCACGCTGATCGACCTGCCTTTCTCGGTGTCGCCGGTGATCTCCGGCCTGATCTACGTTCTGTTGTTCGGCATGAACGGACTGTTCGGCTCGTACCTGCGCGACATGGGCGTTCAGATCATCTTCGCCGTGCCCGGCTTGGTGCTTGCCACAATCTTTGTCACCTTTCCTTTCGTGGCGCGCGAATTGATCCCGCTGATGCAGGAACAGGGCTCCGACGAGGAGGAGGCGGCGCTGGTATTGGGCGCGTCCGGCTGGCAGACCTTCTGGCGGGTGACCGTCCCCAACATCAAGTGGGGCCTGCTCTACGGTGTGCTGCTGTGCAACGCCCGTGCGATGGGCGAGTTCGGCGCCGTGTCGGTCGTCTCCGGCCATATCCGGGGCGAAACCAACACGATGCCGCTGCATGTCGAGATTCTCTACAACGAATACAATTTCGTCGCCGCCTTCGCGGTCGCCTCGCTCCTGGCCATGCTGGCCCTGGTCACGCTGGTCGTGAAGACCGCGTTGGAGTGGCGCTTCGGGGACGAGCTGGCGGCGTCCCGGCACTGATCGCCGGGCTCTGGAGAGGAAAACGGGACCAATGGCGATCCAGGTTTCAGGCATCACCAAGCGCTTCAACGAATTCACAGCCCTCGATTCCGTGGATCTGGAGGTGAAGTCGGGGGAGCTTCTTGCCCTGCTCGGCCCCTCCGGCTCGGGCAAGACCACGCTGCTGCGCATCATGGCCGGGCTGGAAAGCCCCGATGGCGGCGGCCTGCTGCTGAATGGCGAGGAGGCGTTGGGACTGAAGCCGCGCGACCGGCAGGTCGGCTTCGTCTTTCAGCATTACGCCCTGTTCCGCCACATGACCGTATTCGACAACGTTGCTTTCGGTCTCAAGGTGCGGCCGCGCGGCGAGCGTCCCGGCTCCGCCGAAATTAAGCGGCGGGTGACGGAACTGCTGGAACTGGTGCAGTTGTCCCCTTTCGCCGGGCGCTATCCGGCGCAGTTGTCGGGCGGCCAGCGCCAGCGCGTGGCGCTGGCCCGCGCCCTGGCCATCGAGCCGAAGGTGCTGCTGCTCGACGAACCCTTCGGCGCCCTCGACGCCAAGGTCCGCAAGGAGTTGCGGCGCTGGCTGCGCAAGCTGCATGACGACATCCACATCACCTCCGTCTTCGTCACCCACGACCAGGAGGAGGCGCTGGAACTCGCTGACCGCGTCGTCGTGATGAACCAGGGGCGGATCGAACAGATCGGCACGCCGGCGGAGGTCTATGACCACCCGGCCTCAGCCTTCGTCTATGAATTCCTCGGTCAGGTGAACCGGTTCGACTGCACGGTCGAGGGTGGCATCGCCCGCGTCGGCGACGGTGCTCTGGCGATCCCGGCCCAGGGAGGCGTGCAGGGGCCGGCAGTCGCCTATGTCCGCCCGCACGACCTCGGAGTCACCCCGGCCTCGGCCGGTCCGGCGCGCATTTCCGGCATCCATGTCGTCGGACCGGATGCCCGGATCGACATCGACCTCGCCGGCTTGTCGCTGGAGGCGGAGATGGACCGTGAACGCCTTGCCACGCTCGGCATCGCGGCCGGCGACCGCTGCGCGATCCACATTGACCGGGCGCGGGTCTTCGCTCGCTAAGCTCGGTCAGTTCGTCGACTGCTGATCGGCAAGCGTCCGGTAATTGCCGTCGCGGTGGGCTTTCAGGCTGAGGTCCACCGCTGCGGCCTCGACCCCGGCGCTGCGCAGGACGAGGCCGGCCAACTGCAGGCTGGCCTCCATGGTTTCCGGTACGATGGCGTTGGCGCCCGCACTCGCCAGTGCCGCGCTCTGGCCCAGATCGTGGGCGCGGGCAATGATCGGCAGAGTGGGGGCCGTGGCATGGATCGCCTCCACGGCGCGGTGCGCGGCGTCCGGCCGGTTCAGCGTGATGACGGCTGCCCGCGCCCGCTCGATCCCGGCGGCGCGCAGCACGGTGCCCTGGCTGGCATCGCCGTAATAGACCGGCAGCCCGTCATGCCGTGCGGCGGCGATGCGCTGCGGTTCCAGATCCAACGCGACATAGGCGATGTTGTGCTCGGTCAGCAGCTTGGCGACCGCCTTGCCGACACGGCCATAGCCGCAGATCAGCACATGGCTTTTCAGATCGCTGGTTTCGATGCCGAAGGCCTCGGCGCCCAGCCGCGCCTCGATCAGCTGGGCAATACGCTGGGCGACAGCCCCGATCGCCGGTGTCACCGCCATGCTGAGCGCCACCGAGGACGACAGCAGCAATCCGGTGTGGCCGTCCAGCACCGACAGGCCAACCGCCTTGCCGATCAGGACAAAGGCGAACTCACCGCCCTGCGACAGCAGCAGCCCGATCCGGAGCGAGGTCGCCAGCCCCAGCCCCGACAGCCGGCAGAGCAGGAACAGCAGCAGGCTCTTGCCGACCAGCAGGGCAGCGGTCAGCGCCGCGATGGTCTGTGCCTCCACCGCCATCGCCGGCAGATCGAGTGACATGCCGACCGTCATGAAGAACAGGCCGAGCAGCAGGCCGCGGAACGGCTCGATGTCGGCCTCGACCTGATGGCGGTAGGCGGTGTCGGCCAGCAGCATGCCCGCCAGGAAGGCACCCAGCGCCATCGACATGCCGGCTTCCGCCGTCAGCCACCCGACCGCCAGCACCACGAACAGGTTGGTGGCGGTGAACAACTCCGGATTGCCGGCCGAGGCGATGAAGCGATAGGCCGGCCGCACGACGAACCGGCCCAGCAGCATGATGCCGAGGATCGCGGCAACCGCCTTCGCCGCGGCGAGCGCCAGGGCCAGCGGAATGCTGGCATCGGGATCGGCCAGCAGCGGCAGCAGGGTCAGCAGCGGCACCACCGCCAGATCCTGGAAGATCAGCACGGCGACGGAAATGCGGCCGAAGCGGGCGACTGTCTCGCCACGCTCCACCAGCAGCTTCAACACCGTTGCGGTCGAGGAGAAGGCCAGCATGCCGCCGACGATCAGTGCCGCCTCGGGCGCTAGGCCGAGCCACCAGGCGGCAACGCCGATGGCAGCGCTGGTCAACCCGACCTGCATCAACCCCAGGCCGAAGATGTAGTGCCTCATGGCGCGCAGCCGCGAGACCGGCAGTTCCAGACCGATGGCGAACAGCAGGAAGACGACGCCGAATTCCGACAGCACCTGTGGCACCCCCAGATCGACCACCGGACCCGGCGTGTGCGGCCCGAGCATAGCGCCGGCCACCAGATAGCCGAGAACCGCCGGAATGCGCAGAACCTGGAACAGCGGCACCACCAGAATTGCGGCCAGCAACAGGAACAGGACATCGAACAGATGGGCAGGGTCGTGCATGGCCGGATAGGACGATTGGATCAGGGGCGCCCCTGTATCGTCCGCCAGTTGCCCCTCCGCAAGCGCAATACCACCGTAAAGCCGCCATTTCCCAGCCGACCGCAGAGCTTCACGTTGCGGCAGGCGGGGTAGGGCAAAATCGCTATGCCGGTACATTTTATCCTGGACGAGCCGCAAAGGGCTGCGTATATACCCGGCCCTCGACCGGCGGCGCCCTTCGCAGGAGCGAAGATGCCACGGGCCGAGGCCCCGATGGATTGGGGCAGCTGCATTTCTTCTCATTGCTCCGCCGACGCTTCGGTGGAGATGCCGAAAAAAGGGCTTGACCCAATCGGCTGAAAGAGATAGAAAAGTTGCCTGCCAGCGCGAACCGACCGGTTTGCGCTCTTCCGATCTTAAAATGACGATGCATCAAGCCGGCTCACCGGATGATGATGTGTCGTGATCGGAATGGATCTTGGACATTGTAGATCGTGAAGTCGAGAAGGGATGCGCAGGCGGCGGCAGTTGGTAGCCGTTGCGGCCTTGGGGTGCTGGTTCTTAAGGGGATCGGCACAATCGAGGATCGTCTGTGCATCTTTTGAGCAGAGAAACTGTGAACAGTATCGACGTTTCAGGAGATCGCTCTGGCGGTCCTGTCAGTCGTGGATTTCGGTCCGCGATCTGAACCTGAGAGTTTGATCCTGGCTCAGAACGAACGCTGGCGGCATGCCTAACACATGCAAGT
>Ga0206116_1000089_pt1 | contig 144542 bp, 116 predicted proteins | sample 3A1Ametagenome_FD_178000 | JGI IMG/M metagenome (GOLD analysis project Ga0206116, IMG submission 178000) | Enriched microbial communities from leaf-cutter ant dump, University of Wisconsin, Madison, United States - 3A1A | ecosystem: Environmental > Terrestrial > Nest > Insects nest > Nest dump...
GCAGGGCCCGAGGTGCCGATGCACACGCCGATGTTGCCGGCCTTGGTGCGGGTGTAGCCCTCGGCCATGTGCGAGGCGCCTTCAACGTGGCGAGCGAGGACGTGATCGATACCGCCGACTTTCTTCATCGCGGCATAGAATGGGTTGATCGCCGCGCCGGGAATGCCGAACGCGACCTCCACACCCTCGCGGCGCAGTACCTGAACCGCCGCTTCGATTGCTCTCATTTTGGCCATGTGTCATCTCCTGTCGCTTAGCCGATATTTTTGTTATTGAAGGCCAGTCTGTCTTAGGCTTATTGGCAGTTGAATACCCATAAATGAGTTTCTGTCGATACTTGAGGTATGGAATGGGCCGGTATGTGGAGTTGCACAGCTTTGTACAGGTGGCGCAGAAAGGCAGCTTCGCTGCCGCCGCGTTGGCGGAGGGCGTGACCCCGGTGGTCCTGGGACGTCGTCTCGACAGCCTGGAAAAGCGCTTGGGCGTCAAGCTGATGCACCGTTCGACCCGGGGGTTGAAACTCACGCCTCTGGGAGAGCAGTTGCTGGAGCGGGCCAAACAGGTATTGCTGGAGTTCGACGACCTGGAGGCGGCCATCTGCAATAGCAACAGCCTGGTCAGGGGCAGCTTGCAGATTTCAGCCCCCGCAGCATTCGGCCGGGTTCACGTGGCGCCGCATGCCCTGGGCTTCCAGCAGCGTTTTCCCAATGTCAGGCTGGCCTTCAACCTCACCGACAGCGTCGTCGACCTGGTCAGCGAAGGCTATGACCTGAGCATTCGTATCGGCGAGGTGCGCGACCCCAATTACGTGCCCGTCAAGCTCTACCCGAACCGCCGGGTGGTGTGCGGCACGCCAGAGTATTTCGCCAGGCATGGTCGGCCGGTCACGCTCGAGGAACTGGCCGACCACAACTGCCTTGCCTTCACCTTGCAGGGGGGGCAGCAGCGAGGCTGGACTTTTCTGCGCGATGGCCAGCACGTGGCAATGAAGGTCAGCGGCAACCTGGCCTGCAACGATGGCGAGTTGCTCGCGTCCTGGATGCAGCAGGGCGTTGGCATTGGCTGGCGCTCGACCTGGGAAATCCAGCACGAGCTCGACCAGGGCAGCCTTGTCACCGTGCTCGATGAATTCGCGTTGCCCGACTACGACATTCAGGCCGTCTACCCCCAGCAACGCCATTTGCCGGCCAAGGTGCGTGTGTTCATCGATTACCTCAGGGAGATCTACAACACCCCGCTGTACTGGGAGGCAGGGCCACAACCCTGATGTGGTTGATTGCATTTCGGCTTGCTATCGGTATATTGAATTCAAAATTCAACAACAAGAAGCGAGGTATGCGCCATGTCGTCCGATCAACGTCCGTTGTCCGTGAAATTCAGGGGGCCGGCATTGCTGGAGACGCCCCTTTTGAACAAGGGCACGGCCTTCAGCGCGGCGGAGCGTGAGGATTTCCATCTGCAAGGCCTGCTGCCCGCACGTATCGAGACCTTGCAGGAGCAGGTCGCCAGGGCCTATCGCCAATACAGCGAGTGCGCCAGCCCGTTGGAGAAGCACGTTTATCTGCGTACGGTGCAGGACCGCAATGAAACCCTGTTCTACAAGCTGGTCGAAAGCCACCTCGTGGAAATGCTGCCGGTGATCTATACGCCGACGGTCGGCAAGGCCTGCCAGGAGTTTTCGCGGATCTACCGCAGCCATCGCGGGGTGTTCATTTCCTATGACGACCGGGAGCGGATGGACGAGATCCTGGCCAATGTGACCAAGGACAAGGTGAAGGTCATTGTCGTCAGCGATTGCGAGCGCATCCTCGGGCTGGGTGACCAGGGCATCGGCGGGATGGGCATTCCGATCGGCAAGCTGTCGCTCTACACCGCTTGCGGTGGCATCAGCCCGGCCTACACCCTGCCGGTGGTGCTGGATGTCGGTACCGGCAACACGACCCTGCTCGATGATCCGGAGTACCTCGGCCTCAAGCGTCCGCGGGTGCGTGGCGAGGACTATGACCAGTTCCTCGAGGCGTTCGTCAGTGCCGTGCAGAAACGCTGGCCTGGCGTGCTGCTGCAGTTCGAGGATTTCGCCTTGACCACAGCCATGCCGTTGCTCGACCGCTACCGCGACCGGCTGTGCTGCTTCAACGACGATATCCAGGGCACCGCCGCCGTCACCGTGGGAACCTTGCTGTCTGCCTGCAGGATCAAGGGTGAGCGCCTGTCCCGGCAGACCATTGCCTTCGTCGGTGCCGGCTCGGCCGGATGCGGGATCGCCGAGCAGATCATCCAGGCGATGGTCGAGGAGGGGCTGAGTGATGCACAAGCCAGGCGCCAGGTGTTCCTGCTCAATAGCAAGGGCCTGCTGACCGACCGGCAGCCGGACCTGTATTCGTTCCAGGCCCGTCTGGCGCATGACGCCGCAAGCCTCGAAGGCTGGCAGTTCAAGGGTCAGTGGCCGGACCTGCAGGAAGTCGTGAGCAACGCCCGGCCTACGGTGCTGATCGGCGTATCGGGCAAGTCCGGCCTGTTCACCCAGGCCATCATCGAAACCCTGTACCAGGGTTGCCCGCGACCTATCGTGATGCCACTGTCGAACCCTACCTCGCAGATCGAGGCGCACCCGGCGGATATCCTCGCGTGGACCAACGGCGATGCCCTGATCGCGACCGGAAGCCCGTTCGAGCCCGTGCAGTTGGCCGGGCGCTCCTGCAAGATCGCCCAGTGCAACAACTCCTACATCTTCCCGGGCATTGGCCTGGGGGTGCTGGTGAGTCACGCAACCCGTGTCACGGAGCGCATGCTGATGGCTTCTGCGCGGGCGCTGGCGGCGAGTGCCAGCGCGGAGGACATGCTGCCACCCATGAGCGAGGTGCAGACCGTCAGCAAGGCCATTGCCCTGGCGGTCGCTCTCGCGGCCCAGGCCGACGGCGTGGCCCCGCCTGCCAGCGAGCAATCGCTGCGTGAGGCGATCGAGACGATGTTCTGGGTGCCGCGTTATCGGACCTATCAGGTTTCGAGTTAGTCACCGGACGCGGGTGCAGCAAGCAAGAAGGCCCTGGCTATCCAGGGCCTTCTTGCTTGCTGCGGGGAGCGAGGCGCTTTCAGATGACGAAGCGGGCGACCACGGCGTTGAGGTCGACTGCGAGTCTCGACAGTTCCTGGCTGGCCGCCTGGGTCTGGTTCGCGCCGGCCGCCGACTGGGTGCCCAGTTCGCGAATGTTGACGAGATTGCGGTCGACTTCACGGGAAACCTGGGCCTGTTCCTCGGAGGCACTGGCAATGACCAGGTTGAGCTCGTTGATCGTCGAGACAGCGTCGGTGATCCGTTCCAACGCTTCGCCGGCAGCCTGTGCCAGCTTCAGCGTGGCTTGTGTGTGGCCGCTGCTCGACAGCATGGACTGAACTGCACGATGGGTGCCTGTCTGGATACCCGCGACCATCTGTTCGATTTCCTGGGTTGATTGCGAGGTGCGATGGGCCAAGGCGCGCACTTCATCGGCTACCACCGTGAACCCGCGCCCGGCTTCGCCCGCTCGCGCGGCCTCGATGGCGGCGTTGAGGGCGAGCAGATTGGTTTGCTCTGCTATTGCGCGGATCACTTCCAGCACTTTGCCGATGTCACGCCCTTGTTCCGCCAGCCCTTCGACCAGGGAAGAGGTGCCTTGCACTTCCTCGGCCATGGCTTCGATGGCATCGATGGTGTGCCTGACCCGTTCCCGTCCCTGGCGAGCGGTGGTGTTCGAGGCTTGCGAGGTTTCGGAGGTAGACACGGCATTGCGCGCGACTTCCTCGACGGCCACGGTCATTTCGTTGATGGCTGTCGCCGCTTGTTCGAGCTCGGTGTTCTGTTGTTGCAGACCCTGCGTCGCCTGCTCGGTGACCACGCTCAACGCTTCGGCAGCCGAGCCCAGCCGGGTTGCGGAACTGTGGATCAGGTGCAGGGTCTGGCGCAGGTTGTTCTGCATGGTTGCCAGCGCTTCCAGCAAGCGTGCCGGTTCGTCGTTGCCGTCGATCCGGATAGTGCCTGCCAGGTTTCCTTGCGCGATTCTCTGTGCAACCGCCAGCGCCTGAGTGAGTGGCGCGACAATGCTGCGTGTGAGCAGCCAGGCAAGCAGCGCGGTCATCGTCGCCGCCACGGCGGCGAAGAGCATGACGGCCAGCTTGGCGCCTTCGTACTGCGCTATTGACAGTTCAGCCGCCTCCTGCGCGCCTTTTTTGTTGATGGCGATCATCTGGTTGAGGTGTTCCGACATGGCGTCGGCCAGGCTTTTCATCGGACCGTTGATGGTGTTGCGCATCTCCTGTGTCCGGTCGGCTCGCGACAGTTCCAGAACCTTGCGCTGTTGCGTCAGGTAAGCGACCAGGTTGTTCTCGAAGGCCTGGTATATCTCGCGTTCCCTGGGCGTTGCGGGCAGCGTTGCATAAGCGGACCTGGCACTTTCCAGCATTCCGGTCAATTCCTCGAGACGTCGCTCGGTGATCTCGAGGACGGCAGGTTCGCGGTTGACCAGAAGGCGAAAGGAGGTGATGCGCAAGCGCAGTACATTCTCGGTGACCTCGCCCAGCCGGTCCACGCTCGGCAGCAGTACGGTTTCCATTTTGGCGGTGGCATCACGCAACACCGACATCCGGGTCAGGGCGAAGTAGCCTAGTGCGATCACCAGCAAGGCGATGAAGGAAAATCCGAGGACGGCGCGGGGCGCGATACGTATAGCTCTCAAGGACATGAAGACGGGCTCGCGATCAGGTGGGATGGCATGGGGTATTGCACAGAAGGAAGCGCCTGGAGAGCGCTGCCGGCCGGCCATGGCTTAATGCCTGCCAGGTAGTGGATCGGTGATTATCCGGGGCGCAGAGCGGCCCCCATCGCGCTGGCTGACTGGCATTGGGGGATGACGGGTGTGATGGACGTTCGAGGTGCATCGATGAGTGCCTGGTGCGCACCTGCCGTGCGGCAACCAGGCCTTGGACGGTCCGGCGTTAGCTCAACGACAGCGACACCGGTGGCAGCCCGCTGATCCGGCCATTCAATTCGCCAGGGCCCTTGGCGAAGAACATGCCGGTGAAGGAGCCCGTGGTGACGACGTAATGCTTGGGCAGCGCCCGTCCGTGCAGGGTGTGCTGGTTGACCAGCCAGGGCAGCAGCCTGCGCGGGTCGCCGGCCGGGTTGGCGATCGTCGCGGGGGCGATGCTTTCGCCGTTGAAGGACAGCGTCGCGTTGGGCTGGGCAAACGGAAAGTCCTCCTGGTAAGGCACGAACTCACCGACGACCAGTGCACCGTGGTTGAGCAGGTCGGCCAGTTGGGTCAAGGGCTCGATCTGCGGCCATTCGGCAAAGCGGCTGGAAACGATTTCCAGGGTGGCGGCCATGGCGCCGATGCCAGCGTGGACTTCCTCGTCGCTGTAGGCCTGCTCGCGGGGCTCGAAGTCGCGGTTGAAGCGGAAGGCGATCTCCAGTTCCAGCCCGACCGGTGCGTAGGCGCCGCGCTCGAAGCGGGCGCCCTGGGCGAACAGGCAGTCCGACGGCAGGGGCGAGCCCTGGACCGGGCCGGTGTGCGATTTGGCGCCGATCTTCCAGCCGCCCGGCTGGACGCCGCGCAGCTTGAGGATCTCTTCCTGGGTCAGATAGGCGTGTTCGGCGGTGGTCGGATACAGTTCGCGGTCGATCTCCTCGAGCGCAGTGCGTTCGCGCTGGGCATTGACGATCAGCTGCGCGAGATACGCAGGGTTGGCTGCTGTGGTCAAGGTGTCACTCCTTCTTCTGGCTACAGGTTCGCGCCCGAGGGCGCGAACACATTGATTACTTGCTGGGTGCCGGTGAAGGCTGCACGTCGCTGACGGCAGGTGCCGGGTCTTTCACGTATTCGAACTTGTTCTGCGGTTTCATGCGGAAGCTCAGGGTCACGCCGATGGCCAGCAGGGCGATGCTGACCATGAACGGCAGTTGCCAGTTGCCGAACTGGTCGATCAGCATGCCTGCTGCCACCGGGCTGATGATGGCGGCCATGGCCGAACCGGTGTTCATCATGCCGGCAGCGGTCCCGGAGTGATCAGGGGCGATGTCCATCGGGATGGCCCACATCGGGCCGATGGTCATCTCCGAGAAGAAGAAGCCGATGGCCAGGCAGGCGAGGGAAACGTGGATGTCGGTGGTGAACATCAACGGCACCAGCGACAGCAACGTCAGGCTCAGGCACACGGAAACCATCAGGCTGCGTGCCTTGTTGAGGTTCTTGGTGCGGGCATAGATGCGATCGCTGACGATGCCGCCCAGGGTATCGCCGACCACGCCGCCGAAGAACACTGCGGAGGCGAAGATGGCGGTGCCCTTCAGGTCCAGGCCCAGGTTCATGAAGTACATCGGTACCCAGCTCAGCAGCAGCCAGAGCGTCCAGCCGTAGCAGAAATACACGGCGGTCACCGGGGCCATGCGCTTGAACAGCCGACCCCAGGGCAGGGGATGCTTGTTCTTGGGCTTGGGTTCAGGCAGCGATTGCAATTCCTCTGCACTGATGCGCGGATGGTTCTTCGGCAGCTCGGTGAACACCAGTGCCCACAGCGCGACCCAGATGAAGCTGATGATGGCGCAGACATAGAAGGATTCGCGCCAGCCGTAGGCGGCCATGATGGCGATCATGGCCGCTGGCGCCAAGGCATTGCCCAGGCGTGCGAAGGCGTGGGTGATGCCTTGCGCGAAGCCGCGGTTCTCCTTGGACACCCAGCGCGACATGGCTGCTGTCGCGGCCGGGAACGTGGCGCCTTCGCCAAGGCCGAGGAGCACCCGGGCGATGATCAGCGAAACGAAGCCGCCGGCCAGGCCGGTGAGGACCGTGGCCGCCGCCCAGACGATGCCGCAGACGACCAGGGTGCGCTTGGCGCCGTAACGGTCACTGACCCAGCCGCCGATGATCTGGAACACCAGGTAGGGGTAGGCGAACGCCGAGAAGACGATGCCGATCTCGGTCTTGCTCAGATTGAACTCCGGACCGAAGCCAACGGCAGCGGTACTGACGTTGACGCGATCGAGGTAGGTGATGAAATACATTGCGCATAGCATGAGCAGCACCACCGTGGTGGGGCGCAGGCGGAAGAGCTTCATGTTCTATCTCCAATTTCTTATTGTTCTCGCTGGGGCGCGAGGTTCGGGATAGTTGCTTGAGCAAAGGCGCTGCGGTGGATCACCGCAGCGCACTCGGGGTGCTTTCACTCATTCACGGCGCAGGGGTACCGACTGTGCTCCGAGGTAGTCCATCGCGGCCAGCACGCCACTGGATTGCAGTTTCACGCCGGCCATCTGCAGGCCCATCTCGCAACCGGTCAGGGTGGCCATGAGCGTCAGGTCGTTGCAGTCGCCCAGGTGACCGATGCGGAACATGCGCCCCTTCATCTTGCCCAGGCCGGTGCCGAGCGACATGTCGAAGCGCTCGTAGATCACCCGGCGCACGACATCGGCATCGATGCCTTCCGGGGTCATCACCCCGGTCAGTACCGGGCTGTAGACCCGCGGGTCCGCGCACTGGATGTCCAGGCCCCAGGCGGTTACCGCAGTGCGGCAGGCCTGTGCCAGGCGGTCATGACGGGCGAAGACGTTGTCCAGGCCTTCGCCGAGGATCATGTCGATCGCTTCATACAAGCCGTACAGCAGGTTGGTGTTCGGCGTGTAGGGCCAGTAGCCGGTCTTGTTCATCTCGACGATTTCGTCCCAGCCCCAGAAGCTGCGCGGCAGCTTCGCGCTCTTGCTGGCTTCGATGGCCTTGGGCGACAGGGCGTTGAAGCTGATGCCCGGCGGCAGCATAAGGCCTTTTTGCGAACCGGACACGGTGACGTCGACCCCCCACTCATCGTGGCGGTAGTCGGCCGAGGCGAGTCCGGAAATGGTGTCGACCAGCAGCAGGGCAGGGTGGTTGGCCGCATCGATGGCCTTGCGTACGGAGGCGATGTCGGAGGTGACCCCGGTACTGGTTTCGTTGTGCACCACGCACACGGCCTTGATGCGATGCGCGGTGTCGGCGCGAAGGTGCTCTTCGATCATCTGCGCATCGACACCGCCACGCCAGCCTTCGATGCCCGGGCGCCCGATGAACTGAGGCTTGAGGCCGAGGCTGAGGGCCATTTTCTGCCACAGGGTGGCGAAGTGACCGGTTTCGAACATCAGCACTTCATCGCCGGCGCTCAGGGTGTTGCACAGCGCCGCTTCCCAGGCGCCGGTGCCGGAGGCCGGGTAGATGACCACGGGGTGTACGGTCTTGAAGATCTTCTTGATGCCGTCGAGCACCTTGAGCCCGAGCTCGCCGAACTCGGGACCGCGATGGTCGATAGTGGGGTAGCTCATCGCCCGCAGGATGCGATCAGGTACAGGGCTTGGGCCCGGGATCTGCAGGAAATGACGACCGGCCGGGTGGAAATCGAGCTTCAGCATTGGGTGACTCCTTTTTGTTTTTGTATTTTGAATGCAAAATACGTTAACACGACTTTTGCCGATGTCAAACCCCCCAATCTGGGCTAGGATCTCCTTTAAATACTTGGGTTTTGGATAAGTTCGCGATTTCAGACGCTTTCTATGAGGATTTTGAATGCAAAATACTAGTGTAGTGGAGTCCCTTCAATCCCGCCTGATGCCCAGGCTGGAACGTCAACGGTTGCACGATACGGTGGTCGAGCATCTGCGCAGTTTCATTACCGAGGGGGTACTGACACCCGGTCAGAAGCTCAATGAACGGGAGCTGTGCGATACCCTGGGCATCTCCCGCACGCCCCTGCGCGAGGCGTTGAAGGTACTGGCGATGGAGGGCCTGATCGAGATAAACCCCAACCGCGGGGCCAGTGTCGCGCGCTTGTCCGATCAGGAAATTCGCGAAACCTTCGAACTGATGAGCGGTATCGAGGCGTTCGCAGGCGAGTTGGCCTGTGAACGCATCACCGATCAGGAAATCGAGCAGATCAAGGCACTGCACTACGCCATGGAGGCGAGCAAGCGGCAGCACGACCTGCCAGGTTATTACCATAGCAACCGGGCGATTCACGACCTGATCAACCTGGCCGCGCGCAACTCGGCGTTGCGCCAGGTGTACCTGTCGTTGAACCGACGTATCCACGCCCTGCGTTTTCGCTCCAACCAGCAGGCACCCAAGTGGGAGCGGGCGCTGCATGACCACGAGGACATGATCCAGGCACTGGAGGCCCGCGACGGCAAATGGCTGAGCGACATTCTGCGCCGGCACTTGCTCGAGAAGTGCGACGCGGTCATGCAGATGGCACCTGCCGAGAGCGGGCCGGTCGAGTCGCATGAGGAGCAGCAAGGATGAGCCGGGTGCCTGGTTTCGACGCGTTGTTGAGCGACTGCAGCGAGCGTCTTGCGCAACTGACGACGCAGCGCGTGATGCTGTACGCCGGTGCCAATCTTCCCAGTGCGCGGGCCATGGCCGCCTACAATCCGGCGCTGGCGTGCTATCCGGCGATGGGCCCGGCCTTCGGCAAGGAGCAACCGGAGACCGATCTGGTCAGTCAGCTCGAACTGTATGCCAGCCAGACCGCCATGCAGCTGTTCAAGGCGGCCTGGGCGGAGGTCCGCCTGCCCAGTTGCACCCTGGCCAACCTGGCGATCTTCCACGCCTACTGCAAACCGGGCGACAGGGTACTGGCGCCGGCCGCCGCGCATGGTGGCCATCTGAGCCAGCGGCGCGGCGGCACGGCGCGGCTGGCGGGGCTGGTGGTCGATGACCTGCCGTTCGACCTTTCCACCTGCCGCCTGGACACGCCAGGCGCCGTCGCGCTGATCGAGGCGCACCGTCCGAAACTGGTGATCCTGGGGCGCAGCATCATGCTCAAGGCCGACGATATCGCCCCGGTGGTGGCGGCAGCGCAGGCCGTGGGAGCGAGAACGCTGTTCGATGCGTCCCATGTCGCGGGCCTGATAGCCGGGGGGACCTACCCCAATCCGTTCGAGGCCGGGGTCGACCTGATTAGCAGCTCCACCTACAAGACGCTGCCGGGGCGCCCCCAAGGGATAGTGCTGGGGCGGCGGCCCGAGGATGCGCAGGCACTGCGTGACCTGCTGGACACCACGATGCTGGCCAACTACGACGCCGGGCGCCTGCCCTCGCTGTGCGTGACGCTCAGCGAAGCCCTGGACGATGGCGGCACGTACGCACGCAACATCGTCGCCAACAGTGCGGCGCTGCACCAGGCATTGCTTGCCGCCGGACTGCCGGTGCGCGGCGCGGAGGGCCCGCAAACGCACACCCACCAACTGCTGTTGCCGCTGTCGCGCAGTGTCGATCCGCGGGCGGTCATGCTGGCGTTGCAGGAGCACGGCATCCTCATCGGCACGTGCGTCGATCCCACGCTCCCCGGCCACCATGCCTTGCGCCTGGGCACGCAGTTCATCACGCGCCAGGGATTCTCGCTGGCGCACATGAGCGAAGTGGCGCGGTTGCTGGCCCAGGTGCTGCAGCCCACGCCGTGTGGACGCCTGCAACTGGCCTCGGCGGTGCATGGGCGCGACCTGCACGGGCAGATCCAGTGCCTGATGCGCGAGCTGGATTTTTTAACTGAATATTGAATTCAAAATACAAAATGAGTGACACTTCAGTCTCTCAATAACAAGAAAGTCGCCTGTCATCGGGCGAGCCCGAGGAGCGTTATGACCGAATTCGTACGCAGGGGCGACCTGACCGTCGCCTCGCCACTGTTGCAGTTCATCGAGAACGAAGCGTTGCCGGGGACCGGCGTGGAGGTCACGCAGTTCTGGCGCGATTTCGACCGCCTGGTGCACGAGCTGGCACCGATCAACCAGGCGCTGCTGGAAAAGCGCGAGCTGATGCAGGCGCAACTGGACGCATGGCACCGTACCCATCCAGGCCCCGTCGACGACAAGCCCGCCTACCGGGCATTCCTGCATTCCATTGGCTATCTGCAGCCGTCGCGTCCGGCCGTCACTGTGCGTACCGAGAACGTCGACAGTGAAATGGGCACCCAGGCGGGGCCGCAACTGGTCGTCCCGGTGATGAACGCACGCTATGCGCTCAATGCCGCGAATGCACGCTGGGGCTCCTTGTACGACGCGGTCTATGGAACCGACGTGATCGCCAGGCAACCGTCGCCGTCTGTCGCCGCGGGCTACGACCCTGTCCGTGGCCGGCAGGTCGTGACATTCGTACGCGGCTTCCTCGACGACAGCCTGCCGTTGGTCGTCGGCAGCCATCGCGATGCGACGGGCTACTTCATCGACGACGGGCAGCTACGGATCTCCCTGGCCGACGGCACGACCACCGGCTTGCGGCATGCCGGGCAATGGCTGGGTCTGCGTGGCGAGGCTTGCGCACCGTCTGCGCTGCTGCTGGTCAACAACGGCCTGCATATCGAGATCCATATCGACCGGCAATCCACCATCGGTGCGAGCGATCCCGCAGGTGTCGCCGATGTGGTGATCGAGTCCGCCCTCACCGCCATCATGGACTGCGAGGACTCCGTCGCCGCCGTGGACGCCGCCGACAAGGTGGTGGTCTACCGCAACTGGCTGGGCCTGATGCAAGGCGAGTTGACTGAAACCCTGGTGAAGAACGGTCGCTCCCTCACCCGTCGGTTGAATCCGGACCGGCACTGGGAGCGTGCCGATGGCAGCCGCCTGACGCTGCCCGGTCGCGCCTTGATGCTGGTGCGCAACGTCGGGCACCTGATGACCACGCCTGCAGTGCGCGACAGCGCTGGCCGAGAGGTGCCGGAGGGGATCATCGATGCGGTGGTCACCAGCCTTTCGGCGATCCCCGACTTGCAGCAGCGCCGCAATTCCCGGACCGGCAGCGTCTATATCGTCAAGCCGAAAATGCATGGCCCCGAAGAAGTGGCTTTCACCGTGCAGTTGTTCGCGCGCGTGGAGCGGATGCTCGGACTGCCGGTCAATACCCTGAAGATCGGCATCATGGACGAGGAGCGTCGCACGACCCTCAATCTCAAGGCCTGCGTCGCCCAGGCCACGGAACGCCTGGTGTTCATCAACACCGGCTTCCTCGATCGCACCGGCGACGAGATGCACACCCTGATGGAAGCCGGCCCGATGCTGCGCAAGGGCGACATGAAGTCCAGCACCTGGCTCAAGGCCTATGAGCGCAACAACGTGCTGGTCGGGCTCGAGTGCAACCTGCCCGGTCGGGCACAGATCGGCAAAGGCATGTGGGCGATGCCCGACCTGATGAGCGCCATGCTCGAACAGAAAATCTCCCACCCGCTCGCCGGTGCTTCCACCGCCTGGGTGCCGTCACCCACGGCGGCAACCTTGCATGCGATCCACTATCACCAGGTCGATGTCGCCCAGGTGCAACGCGACATGGCTGAGCAGATGCGCGTGGAGGAAATTGCCCGGCTGCAGGACGATCTGCTGGAGGTGCCCCTGGGGAACGCCAGCGACTGGGACGAGCAGGCGATCACCCGCGAGCTGGAAAACAATGCGCAGGGCTTGCTCGGCTATGTCGTGCGCTGGATCGACCACGGCATCGGCTGTTCCAAGGTGCCGGATATCCATGACATCGGCCTGATGGAAGACCGCGCCACCTTGCGTATCTCCAGCCAGCACATCGCCAACTGGTTGCGTCATGGCGTAGTGGACGCCGATCAGGTGATGACCGCGCTCAAGCGCATGGCCGCGGTGGTCGATGGGCAGAACCTGGGTGATCCGCTGTACCGACCGATGGCGCAGGACTTCGACGCTTCGCTGGCCTTCGCCGCGGCCCGTGCCCTGGTGTTCGAAGGGACCCGGCAGCCCAGTGGCTACACCGAGCCGCTGTTGCACCGCTTCAGGCAGGCGTACAAGGCGCGCGGCTGACTGTCGCCGAGCCTCGGGGCTTGCAGGCCGGGCGTGCCCGGCCGTTTCCGCAACCCGGTTGCTCAGGCCTCAGGGGGTTGCCGGCGTGGAGTCGCCATTTGCCGCACGCAGGGCGCGCGCCAGCAGCCAGATGGCCGCGCCGACGAAGGCTGCCGCGGCCACCGCATGAATGGCCCCCCGCAGATCGAGGTTGAACGAGGCCAGCGCCAATATCAGTAGCGGGCTGGCGAACTGCCCCAGGCACAGGCAGGCGGCGAAGATGCCCAGGCCCTTGCCGCGGTTTCCTGCATTCAGGGTGTTCATCACCGGCGCCATCGCGTTGGGCACCAGCATGCCGCCGCCAACGCCGTGGATCAGCACGGCCAGCAACACCTCGTTGTAACTCTGGGCATTGCCCAGCAGCCACAAGCCCAGGCCACCGAGGCTGAGCAGCAGGGCATTGCAGCCGGCGGTGCCGAGCAGACGCCGGGCCCAGGGCCAGATCAGCGAACCGAGCAAGGTGGCCAGCAGGCCGAGTCCGGCAGACAGGCCGATCAAGGTACTCGAGGTAACACCGAGGCTGACCAGCAGGCCCGGGGTCTGCACCGGCACCACGAAGTTCAGCAGCATGCCACCGAACACCAGCAGGTAGCCCACGGCCAGGGTCATGATCGAGGACGGGCGGTCACTGTCGGCGGTGTGTTGCTCGCGCAGCGTGGTGGGCTCCCACAACAGCTTGAGCATGGCCGGCACCAGCAGCAGTGGCAGCAGGTAGAGGTAGAACGGCGTGCGCCATGAGTGCTCCCCCGCCATCCCGCCCAGCACGAAGAACAACGCACCGATCAGGGCGATGGTGACCACTTGCAGGTTGATCATCTTCAGGCGCCGTTCGCCCTCCCAGTAGTCGGCGATCAAGGTCGTGCAGCAGGTCAGCACGGCCGCCTCGGCGCAGCCGAAGAGCAGGCGCGTGCCGACGATCCCCGCAAGGTCGTCGAGCAGCGCGGGGCTGACTCCGAGCAGGGCATAACAGAGCGTCGCGATGATCAGCAGTGCCTTGCGTCCCAGGCGATCCGCGAGCCAGCCGGCGAAGGGGGCGAACAGGGCAATGGCCAGTGCCGGGCCGGTCATGGCCAAGGGCACCAGGAGATTGGCGCGGGCATCGGTTGCGCCGAATTCGGCGGTGAGTTTGGGCAGTACCGGGGCGATCATCACCGAGCCCATGATGGTCAGGCTGCTGCCGAGCAGCACCACGACGCCTTCGCGGCCGATACGGGCCTGCTGTCTGGGTAAGGGAAGCTGGGTCATCATGGGGCTCCTGGGCGTTCGTCGGGCGCAAGGCTGCCGGGGCAGCGGGTCATTGGAATGAAGGGTGCGTCGTCGCGGAATTCCAGACTAGGGCGCGCGCGGGCCGGGGCGTTATCCAGAATCAGCACATTTTCCGTACGCGGCGGGACGCTGCAGTGGGCACCTCGTCGGATCCTGTTCTGGCAGCGTGGTCCAAGTGCCAGGCATGCTTGAACAAGACGGGCTTTGTCCCTAGGCTCCTAGAATGTTGACGCGGGCCCGGCCGGGCCTGCTGGCTACCTCACGAACTGCCGCTCCTGTTTCGTGCCGGTGGGCCGTTTCAGCCTTGTCCAGAACCGGACTGAAAGGTTGCTTGTCCAGCAGACAATACAAACAAGAAAGACTTGATTCGCAATCCTGGGGTTTGCCTGCGGTCGCTGGTTACCGTGGTGCAAGCTGTTTAGTGCTTCAGGCCACGGCGCAACGCGCAGTACTGGCACAGTTCGGACGGGTTTTGTTATGAGCGCTCACGGTTTGCCCGCTGTATCCTCGCCTGGCGTGTCTGCCGGGCTGTTCAACTACTCCCGCCATGTCAGCTCCCAGGACATCAACGAGCACGCCGCCCACATGAGCGGCTGGCGCATCACCTACGACCAGCTCAGTGCGGGCGCCTTCCAGGGCGAGTTGTTCGAACTGTGCCTGGACTGGATGCAGGTGGTGCGTGACCGCACCAACCAGGCGTTGATCAAGACCGGGGCGGCCAGGCCTGGCACCATCGCCTTCAACATTCCCCTCAAGTGCGTCGGCAACGCCTACTGTGCGGGCCATGCGCTGCCCAACGGTTCGGCACTGGTGACCCATGCCGACGACCTGCCGCAATTGCGCGCCCCACAGGAGGTCGATGTCATCGTCGTCTCCATCGACCAAGCGGTACTGGAGCGGGAGCTGGCCTTGCACGGGATCGCCTTCACCGCCGCGCACGTGCCCAAGGTCTATCAGCTCGAAGGGCTGGCGGTGGCCCAGCAACTGCGCGGGCTGATCGAGAGCGTCGAGTGCGAGAGCGCCGGCGTCCAGGGCTGGCTGAACGATGAGAGCCGTCGTCATCAGGTCCGTGATGCAATCATGAACCAGCTGCTCGACCTGCTCCCGGCCGAGCCGCCCGTCGAACTGGCGCCGTCGGCGCGCAAGCGCCTGGTCGACCGCGCGTGTGAGTATGCGCTGAGCCATCTCGATGAGCCGTTGACCATTCTCGACCTGTGCCGGCACCTGGGAGCCAGTCGCCGCAAGCTGCAGTACTGTTTCCAGGAAACCCTGGAGATCAACCCGCTGGCCTACCTGCGGGCCCTGCGCCTGAATGCGGTGCGGCGCGAGTTGCTGGGCAGTGTCGCGTCCACCTCCGTGCAGGATGCCGCCACCCGCTGGGGCTTCTGGCACCTGAGCCGGTTCTCCAGCGAGTACCGGGAAATGTTCGGCGAGCTGCCGTCACAGACCCTCAATCGCTGACGCTGCCCGGGCTGGCGAGAAGGGTTGCCGGGAGGCCAGGCGCAAGGTGTCGAGCAGGTCGGTCAATGCCGTCTGCGGGTGGGGTTCGTCACGCCAGCACATGCCGATGGCACCCTCGGCATCCAGGGCGAAGGGCACCACCTGCATCAGTCCGCGGCGGCTGAAATGCTCGGCGACCCGTGCCGAGGCGACCGCCAGCATGTCGCTGCTCTGCAGCAACCATAGATTGGCCATCAGCGACGTCGACTCCACCCGGCACGGCAGCGGTTTCTGTCCGGCATTGGTCACGGCCTGGTCGAGCCGGCTGCGGATCGGTGTTCCCTGCGGCCAGAGCAGCCAGTCGTAGCCCCGCAGACTGTTCCAGTCCGGCGCCGGTTGGCTCAGCAACGGGTGATGCGGCCTGGCGACGACCCGCAGGGGTTCGCGAAACAGCATCTCGCTGTTGAGATTGAGGCGCGGCCGGTAGTCGTCCACCCGGCCGACCACCACATCGAGACGTCCCTGGTCCAGGCGTTCGAGCAGGTCGTTCATGGTGCCCTCGTGCAGCGCTATCCGGGCATGGGGCTGGCGCTGCAGAAAATAGCCGATGGCATCCGGTACCAGGCTGGGCGCCGCTGCCGGTGAGACGCCGATGGCGACGGTCGACGAGGTGCCCTCACGCATGGCGTCCAGATTGCCCTGGGCACGCTCCATCTCGCTGAGAATCCGCAGCGCGTGGCTCACCAGCAGCTCACCCTGCGGCGTTGCCTGCAAGCCTCTGGCATGGCGCAGGAACAGCGGGGCGCCGGCATCTTCCTCAAGCTCCTTGAGCCACTTCGACAAGCCTGGCTGGGTGCTGTGCGCCTGGCGCGCGGTATCGCTGAGGCTGCCGGTTTCGGCGAGCTTGACCAGCAGTTGCAGGTGACGGGGGCGCAGTCGGCGAGTCCAGTGCATGGGCTTGTCCATACGTTAATTGATATGGGTGTATCTCTAATCATCATTATTCACGTATGCCTTGGGCGCGTCTAATCGGCGTTGCGCCATGCCGGCTTTCCCGCTGGCTTACCTGCCAAGCCAAGGTGACACGATGAATGACAATGACAACATCGATCAGGCCCGCGCCGACTTTTATCGGCGTATCGACGTCCAGGCGCTGTTCCCGCTCTGGGAGCAATTGCATAGCCTGGTACCTCGCCAGCCGAGCACACCCTGCGTGGCCGCGCTCTGGCGCTTCAGTGAACTGCGCCCGCACCTGATGGAAGCGGGGCGCCTGATCAGTGCCGAGGAGGCCGTGCGCCGGGTGCTGGTCCTGGAAAACCCCGGTTTGCGCGGCCAGGCCTCGATCACCCAGAGCCTGTATGCCGGCCTGCAACTGCTCCTGCCCGGCGAGATCGCGCCCAGTCACCGGCACAGCCAGTCGGCCTTGCGTTTCGTCGTCGAGGGGCGGGGTGCCTACACCTCGGTCGATGGCGAACTCACCACCCTGGCACCGGGCGACTTCGTCATCACACCGTCGATGGCCTGGCACGACCACGGCAATCTCAGCGAGGCCGACGGCGGCGAGCCGGTGATCTGGCTCGATGGCCTGGACATCCCGCTGGTGCGTTTCTTCGGCGCCGGCTTTGCCGAGGACCATCCGCGTTCCGTCCAGGCGCTGTGCCGCCCCGAAGGCAGCAGCCAGACACGTTACGGCAACAACCTGCTGCCGCTGCGGCACCCGGCAGGTGGCCTGACCTCGCCGATTTTCAATTACCCCTATGCGCGCACCCGCGAAACCCTCGACACCCTGCGGCGCCAGGGCGAACACGATGACTGGGATGGCATCAAGCTGCGCTACGCCAATCCGCTGACCGGTGGCTGGGCCATGCCGAGCATCGGTACCTGCATGCAGTTGCTGCCGCGCGGCTTTGTCGGCAAGACCTGGCGCAGCACCGCCGCCACCGTGTTTGCGGTGGTCGAGGGTGCGGGCAGGGCAATCATCGCCGGTCAGGTTTTCGCGTTCGAGGCCAGGGATATTTTCGTGGTGCCGAGCTGGGCGCCGGTCAGCCTGCAGGCCGAGGGCGAGAGTGTGCTGTTCAGTTATTCCGACCGACCCATTCAAGAAGCGATGGGGCTTTTCCGTGAAGCCCGTGAAGACGATTGAGAGAGGACCATCAACATGAGTTATGTCTTTGCCCCGCAACAACCCACCAGCCTGGCCGTGGCCGGCAGTGAACAGCGTTTTCCCGTGCGCCGGGTGTATTGCGTGGGCCGCAACTATGCGGCACATGCCCGGGAAATGGGCTTCGATCCGCAGCGCGAGCCGCCGTTCTTCTTCTGCAAGCCGGCCGATGCCGTGGTGCCGGTGGCGGACGGACAGTGTCTGGAACTGGCTTACCCGTCCGAGACGGAGAATTACCATTACGAGATCGAGCTGGTGGTGGCGATTGGCAGAAGCGGCAGGAACATCCCCGTGGAGCGGGCCAATCAGCATGTCTGGGGTTATGCCGTGGGCCTGGACATGACCCGCCGTGACCTGCAGATGAAAATGCGTGAAATGGGGCGTCCCTGGGAAATCGGCAAGGCCTTCGATGACTCCGCCCCCATCGGGCCACTGCACCCGCTCAGCCGCACCGGGCATCTCGACAAGGGCGGTATCTGGTTGCAGGTCGAGGGCGTCGACCGGCAGCGCAGCGACATCGACCAACTGATCTGGTCGGTGCCGGAAACCATCGCCTACCTGTCACGCTTCTTCACCCTCCATCCCGGCGATCTGATCATGAGTGGCACGCCGGAGGGCGTGGGCGCCGTGGTGGCCGGCGAGTCGATGCGTGGCGGGGTCGATGGCCTCGGCGCGATCGAGGTGCGGGTGATCCAGGCAGCGCAGGGCTGACAGGAGGCTTGCCGATGCAGTTGCATGGATTCTTCAACAGCTCGACTGCCTGGCGCGTGCGCATCGCGCTGGCCCTCAAGGGCCTGGCGGTGGATCACCACGGAGTCAATCTGCGCGCCGGCGAGCAGCATGCCGACAGCCATCGCGCGCTCAGTCCGATCGGGGCCGTGCCGGTGCTGGTCGATGACGACGGGGTCGCTCTGACCCAGTCGCTGGCGATCATCGACCACCTGGATGCGCGCTATCCGCAACCGCTGCTGATCCCCCGCGAGGCGTTGCCGCGTGCGCGGGTGCTGGAGCTGGCCAACCTGATCGCCTGCGACATCCATCCGCTGAACAACCTGCGGGTGCTGGGGTATCTGCAACAGCGGCTCGGGGTCGACAGCGAGGCCAAGGCGGCCTGGTACGCCCATTGGGTCGCCGATGGCCTGACGGCCCTCGAAGTCCTGTTGCGCCGCCACGACCAGGGCGACTACTGCGTGGGCGATGCGCCGACCCTGGCCGACTGTTGCCTGGTGCCGCAGGTGGCCAATGCCGAACGCATGGGCTGCGCGCTGCAGGCCTATCCCCGGGTGATGCAGGTGTACCGGCATTGCCAGGCGCAAGCGGCGTTCATCGCCGCTGCGCCGACGCGCCAGGCCGACTTCGTCTCGCCCTGATCCTGCTGTCGTTTCATCCACGCACGAACGCGGCCGGCCCTGCGCTGGCCGCGTTCGTGCGTCTGTTTTGCGCCCTGGGCGAACGGTCGCGATCGTGGGCGAAAACAAAGGGAAAGTTTGCCGAATTTGGCTAACGGCTGTTTTTCCCGCTCCGTAATCTGGATTGCAGAGGCGTCCTGAGAAGCCGTCTGCCAACCCGGGTGAGCGAAGGCTCCCTGTTGATAAAAACAACTCATAGCAACAGAGGTACAGAACGATGGCTCACAAGTTTGCCTTGTGCCCGCTTGCCGTGTGCGTGATGACATTGCTTGCACCGGAAGTACAAGCGTTCGAGATCGACACCGACAACCCTGACCTGCGCTTGCGCTGGGACAATACCGTCAAGTACAGCAATGCCTTTCGCGTCGAAGGGCAATCGGATCAACTGACCTCCAGGCCCAACCACGACGATGGTGATCGCAACTTTGATCGGGGCTTGATTTCCAACCGCTTCGACCTGCTCTCGGAAGTCGACCTCACCTACAGGAACGTCGGTGCCAGGGTCTCCGGTGCGGCCTGGTTCGACAGCGTCTACAACCGCGATAACGACAACGACTCGGCGGCCACCGCCAACGCCTTGTCGGTGGACCACGATGAGTTCACCCGCGACACCGAGAAGCTGCACGGGCGCAAGGGCGAGTTGCTCGATGCCTTCGTCTTCGGCCGTTTCGACGTCGGCGATGCCAAGGCCACGGTACGTGCCGGACGTCACGCGCTGGTCTGGGGCGAGAGCCTGTTCTTCGGTGCCAACGGTATCGCCGGCGGCATGGCACCGATCGATGCGGTCAAGGCCGCGTCGGTGCCCAACACCCAGTTCAAGGAACTGATCCGCCCGACCGAGCAGATCTCCGGGCAACTGCAGCTGACCCCGGACATCTCCATCGGTGCCTTCTACCAACTGCGCTGGGACCGCACGCGCCTGCCGGCATCGGGCAGCTACTTCTCGGTACTCGACATCATCAGCGACGGTGCCGAGCGGCTGATCGCCGCCCCCAATCCGGTCATTCCCGACGGCGAGCCGCTGGCCTTCTTCCGCCAGCAGGACATGAAGGCCAGGAACTCCGGGCAGGGTGGGCTGCAGTTGCGCTTCCGTGCCGGCGAAACCGACTTCGGCCTGTACGCCATCCGCTATCACGACAAGACGCCACAGATCTACCTGCGCCCCGGGGTTGGTGCTCCGGACTTCCAGAGCGGGCAGATCGGCACCTACCAGTGGGTCTATCCAGAGAACATCCGTGCCTTCGGCGCCAGTGCCAGCCACACCTTCGGTGACTACAACGTCGCCGCTGAAGTCTCGACCCGGCGCAATACACCGCTCAACAGCGATGCGGTGACGATCCTCGACGGCAGTGGCGACAACGCCGGCGATGCGCGCTACGCGGTGGGCAATTCGCTGCACGCGCAGGTTTCCTGGCTGGCCACCCTCGGCCCGTCGTTCATTGCCAACGAGGCGGATTTCCTCGGCGAGATCGCCTGGAACCGCCTGCTCAGCGTGACCAAGAACCCGCAGGCGCTGAACCCGCTGGCCGACCGCGACGCGGCCAACATCCGCATCGCCTACGAGCCGCGCTATCGCCAGGTGTTCCCCGGTGTCGACCTTTCGGTCCCGGTCGGCCTTGGTTTCGGCCTCGGCAACTCCTCGGTGGTCGGCGCCTTCAATGGCGACAAGGTCGGCGACCTGAGCATCGGCGTGACCGCGCTTTACCTCAACGAATGGCGCGCCGGGGTGACCTACACCCACTACTTCGGTCCCGGCGGCACCTCTCTCGACGACGACGGCCACATCACCTTCAAGCAATCGCTCAAAGACCGCGATTTCATCGCGCTGTCGCTGCAGCGCTCGTTCTAAGCACAGGAGCCTTCCATGAACCGATTTTCACTTTCCCTGCTGGGTCTCCTGATCCTCTGTACGCAACAGGCGGTGGCGGGCGTCAGTGCCCAGGAGGCCGCGCGCCTGAAAACCGACCTGACCCCGCTGGGCGCGGAGAAGGCCGGCAACGCCGATGGCAGCATCCCGGCCTGGACCGGCGGGCTGAGCACGCCTACCCCGGGTGACCAGCCGGGCGGGCGTCGGGGCGATCCGTTCAAGGACGAGAAGCCGTTGTTCTCGATCGACGCGAAGAACGTCGCGCAGTACGCCGACAAGCTCAGCGACGGCACCAAGGCGCTGATGGCCAAGTACCCGGACAGCTACCGCGTCGACATCTACCCCAGCCACCGTACCGCTGCCGCGCCGCAGTGGGTCTACGACAACACCCTGAGCAACGCCACGCGGGCCAGCCTGAAGGGCGACATCGTCGAGAACGCCTTCGGCGGCGTGCCCTTCCCGATTCCGCAGAATGGCGCCGAGGTGATCTGGAACCACCTGCTGCGCTGGCGCGCGCCGAGCGCCACCTTCTATGCCACGGCGTACCAGCTGACCGCGGACGGCAAGGCGGTGCTGGCCAGCGACACCCAATCCACCCAGCAGACCCCGTACTACTTCAAGAACAGCAATCTGGAAGAGTTCGCCAGATCCGGCATCTACTTCACCGTGCGCAACCGGGTCTCGGCGCCGTCCATCCGCGCCGGCGAAGGGATCGTCGGGCGGCAGAACCTGGATGCGAGCAAGGACCAGGCCTGGGTCTACCTGGTCGGCCAGCGCCGGGTGCGCAAGCTGCCCAACACCTGCTGCGACACGCCGAGCCCGACCATGGCCGGGGTCATGAGCTTCGACGAGATCGAGGTGTTCACCGGGCGTCTCGACCGCTTCGACTGGAAGCTGGTCGGCAAGCAGGAAATGTACATCCCGTACAACGCCAACCGGCTCATGCAGCCGACCTCCGACAAGGCCATTCTCGGCGCCCACCATATCAACCCCGACCATGCGCGCTGGGAACTGCACCGGGTCTGGGTGGTGGAAGCGACCCTGCGCGCCGGTCAGCGCCACCAGGCCGCGCGTAGCCGCTACTACTGCGACGAAGACACCTGGACCTGCGTGCTGGGCGATCGCTGGGACGCCAACGGCCAGCTGTGGAAGACCACCTGGGGCTACGTCAACCTGATCCCCGAGCTGCCGGGCAACTTCATGTCGATCTTCGGCTTCAACGATCTGCTGTCCGGCGCTGCCTTCATGGCCGGCCTGTTCAACGAGAAGCCGGTGCACTTCAAGCTGCTCGACCAGGTTCCGGACAGTGAATTCACCCCGGATGCGCTGGCCTCCGATGGTATTCGCTGAGTGCGTGGGAAGGGTGCAATGAACAGTCTATCGCTGCATTCCCGCGGCCTGCTGGGTGGGCTCGGCCTGCTCCTGGCCATGAACGCGGTCGCCGAGCCGACGGGGGCGCCGCTGCAACGTCCGGCCCTGAGCGTGGTGCACGCCGAGCGCGCCTACCTGCTGGGTGCCGCCGAGGCGGGCGAGCGCCTGGTGGCGGTCGGCGAGCGCGGCATCATCGTGCTGTCCGACGATCAGGGCGCCAGCTGGCGCCAGGTGCCGACCCCGGTCAGCGTGACGCTGACCACGGTGCGCTTCGCCGATGCGCGCAACGGCTATGCGGTCGGTCATGGTGGCAGCGTGCTGACCAGCCAGGACGGGGGCGAGCACTGGACGCTGCGCCTCGAGGGTCAGCGGGCCGCGCAGATCCTGCTGCAGGCGGCCCGCGAGGGCGGTGATGCACGCGCCCTCGGCGACGCCGAACGGCTGGTCGCCGAGGGCGCGGACAAGCCGTTTCTCGACGTCTGGGTTGCCGATGCCCGGCAGGCTGTCGCCGTCGGCGCCTATGGTCTGGCGCTGGCGACACGCGACGGTGGGCAGAGCTGGCAACCGCTGCTGTCGCCTGATGACAACCCCTCGGGGCTGCACCTCAATGCCGTGCGCGGCGACGGCCAGCGTGTGCTGATCGTCGGCGAGCAGGGGCTGGTGCTGCTGTCGGAGGATCGCGGTGCGCATTTCCGCCCGTTGCACACGCCCTATGCCGGCAGTTTCTTCACCGCCGAACTGCTGCCCCATGGCGGTTTGCTGGTGGCCGGGCTGCGTGGCACCACCTTGCGCAGCGATGACGCCGGTGCCAACTGGGTGTCGCTGGCCGCGCCGGTCGAGGCGGCGATCACCGCCTCGGCGATGGCCGCCGATGGCGAGCCGTTGCTGGCCAGTCAGGCCGGTCTGCTGCTGCGGGTCCAGGGGCGGCGCCTGCAGCCGCTCAACCGTCAGCCACTGCCCGCGCTGAACAATCTGTTACCGACCCGCAAGGGCGAGCTGTTGGTGCTGAGCGAGCAGGGCGTTCGCCTGATTCCGGCTGGAGAAGAAAAGTGAAGATGTCGCCGACAGACCCGATCGTGACCGATGAGGCGTTCGATCCACGTTCCGGTTCCTTGCTGGAGCGTGCGCTGTTCAACCACCGCCTGCTGGTGCTGCTGCTGTGCGCCCTGGTCACCCTGGTGCTGGCCTGGCAGGCCGGCAAGTTGCAGCTCAACGCCAGCTTCGAGAAGACCATCCCGACCCAGCACCCCTATGTCCAGGTGTTCCATCAGTACCAGCAGCAGCTCACCGGCCTCGGCAACGCGGTGCGCATCGCCGTGGAAAGTCCCTCGGGCAATATCTACGATCCGGCCTACCTGGACGCGCTTCGGCGCCTGTCCGACCAGGTGTTCCTGCTGCCGGGCGTCGATCGCGTCAACATGAAGTCGCTGTGGACGCCCTCGACCCGCTGGACCGGGGTCACCGAGGACGGCCTCGAGGGCGGCTCGGTCATCCCCAACGGCTACGACGGCAAGGCGGCCAGCCTGGAGCAGTTGCGCGCCAACATTGCCCGTTCCGGCGAGATCGGCCAACTGGTCGCGGCCGATAGCCGCTCGACGGTGATCCACGTACCGCTGCTGAACCGCGATGCCCAGGGCAAGGCGCTGGACTACGCGGTGTTTGCCGATCAGCTCGAACAGCTGCGCCAGCAATACGAGGCCGACGGCATCCCGGTGCACATCACCGGCTTCGCCAAGATCATCGGCGACCTGATCGACGGCGTGCGGTCGGTGCTGCTGTTCTTCGCCATCGCCGTGCTGATCGCCACCGCCACGGTGTTCTGGTACACCCGCTGCCTGCGCTCGACGCTGCTGGTGGTGACCGCCTCGCTGATCGCCGTGGTCTGGCAACTGGGCTTGCTGCCGACGCTGGGCTATTCGCTCGACCCTTACTCGATCCTGGTACCGTTCCTGGTATTCGCCATCGGCATGAGCCATGGCGCGCAGAAGATGAACGGCATCATGCAGGACATCGGGCGCGGGGTGCCCCGGCTGCTGGCCGCGCGTTTCACCTTCCGCCGCCTGTTCCTGGCCGGGATGACCGCGCTGCTGGCCGATGCGGTGGGCTTCGCGGTGCTGCTGGTGATCGATATCCAGGTGATCCGCGAACTGGCGATCGCCGCCTCCATCGGCGTGGCGGTGCTGATCTTCACCAACCTGATCCTGCTGCCGGTGCTGCTCTCCTATACCGGGGTCAGCGCCAGTGCGGCGCAGCGCAGCCTGCGGGCCGAGCAAGCGGATCGACAAGGCCAGGCGCGCCACGCAATGTGGGCGTTGCTCGACCGCTTCACCCGTCAGCCGGCGGCTGGCGCGGCGTTGGCCGCCGCTGTGCTGATCGGCGGCATCGGCTTCCTCGTCAGCACCCAGCTGAAGATCGGCGACCTCGATCCGGGGGCTCCGGAGCTGCGCGCCGACAGCCGTTACAACCGTGACGTGGCGTTCATGAATGCCAGCTACGGTGCCTCCAGCGATGTCCTGGCCGTACTGGTCAGCACCCCGCAAGGACAGTGTGCGCGCTACGACACCCTGAACAAGCTCGACAGCCTGGAATGGCAGTTGCGCCAGTTGCCGGGCGTGGAGTCGACCCAGTCGCTGGCGCTGCTCAACCGGCGCATGCTGGTGGGCCTGAGCGAGGCCAATCCCAAGTGGTACGAGTTCGTGCCCAACCAGGGCATGCTCAACACCGTCACTGCCGCTGCCCCGCGGGGCCTGTACGACGACAACTGCAGCCTGCTGACGCTGTACCTGTACCTGCGCGACCACAAGGCCGACACCCTGAGCCAGGTGGTCGGGCAGGTCGAAGCCTTCGCCCGCGCCAACGACACGGCCGACGCCAGGTTCCTCCTCGCGGCGGGCAATGCCGGCATCGAGGCGGCCACCAACAGCGTGGTCAAGGCCGCCTGGTGGCAGATGCTGGTGCTGGTCTACGCGGCGGTGGCCCTGCTCAGCCTGATCACCTTCCGCTCGTGGCGCGCGGTGCTGGTGGCGGTGCTGCCGCTGATGCTCACCTCGGTGCTGGCCGAGGCGCTGATGGTGATGCTGGGCATGGGGGTCAAGGTGGCGACGCTACCGGTGATCGCCCTGGGCGTGGGGATCGGCATCGACTACGCGCTGTACATCCTCTCGGTGACCCTGGCTCGCCTGCGTGCCGGCGACAGCCTGTCCGAGGCCTATTACCGCGCGCTGCTGTTCACCGGCAAGGTGGTGATGCTGACCGGCGTGACCCTGGCCATCGGGGTCATCACCTGGGTGCTCAGCCCGATCAAGTTCCAGGCCGACATGGGCCTGCTGCTGGCCTTCATGTTCCTGTGGAACATGCTCGGCGCGCTGATCCTCCTGCCGGCACTCGCGTATTTCCTGCTCAAGCCCGTGCACTTCGCCGTTCCTGCGGCGAATGCGGCGGTGGCACGTGAGCGACAGGTGCATCCGGCCTGACGTTCGCGACTCAAACACTGTGTGTGGTCAGCGGTGTCCCGTTCAGGCGGGGCATCGGGGACTTCAATCGACAAGAAAAGGTGCAAGACATGGCTGACTCCAAGGCAGAACTGCTGGTGCTCAACGCGGCAATCTACACACTCGACCCCAGGCAGCCCTGGGCCGAAGCGATGGCCGTACGCGATGGGCGCATCGTCGCCGTCGGTCGCGCGGAACAGGCCAGGGCGGTGGTGGGCGCCGACGCCGAGGTGATCGATGTGCAAGGGCGCATGCTGATGCCGGGCATGGCCGATATCCACAACCATTTCGTGGCCGCGGGGCGGGCCGAGCTGTACGAGGTCAACTTCCCGCCCAACACCTCGCTGGACGAGATCATCGAGCGGGTCCGCCAGGCCGCCACGGATGCACCGCTGGAACGCTGGATCACCGGCGGCATCTGGGGCTCCGACATGCTCGAGCAACTGACCTATGAGGCGCGCCTGCGCCTGGACCAGGCCGCCGGCGGACGTCCGGTCATGCTCTCCGATGACTCGCATCACAACCGCTGGCTGAACGATGCCGGCTTGCGCGCCTGCGGCATCGATGACACCACCCCTGATCCGGTCAATGGCACCATCGTGCGCCGGCCAGAAACCGGCGAGGCCACCGGGTTGTTGATCGAGGCGGCTGCCATGCTGGCCGAAGGGCCGGTCGGCCGCGCCCTGGCGGCAGAGCCGGAGCGCGACGTGGCCGCGGGGCTGCATGCGCTCAAGCGTTTGAACGCGCTGGGGATCACCGCGCTGCAGGAGCCGTTGAGTGCGCGCTTCGTGCTGGACTCGGTCGCCACCCTGGCCGAGCGTGACCAGTTGACCGCCTGGGTGGTCGGCTCGATTCCGGTGTTGCAGGGGCCGTTCTCCGCTGACGAGTGGGGCGAAACCCTGTTCGCCGAGCGCGACAGGTACCGCAGCCGCTACTTCCGCCCCGAGTTCGGCAAGCTGTTCATGGACGGCGTGCCCACCACCCACACCTCGGCCTTGCTGGAACCCTACGTGCCGAGTGAAACCTACGGCTGCTGTTTCCGCGGTTCCAACTTCATGACCGTACCGCAACTGGCCAAGGTGATCGCCGACTGCGAAAAGGCCGATGTCAGCATCAAGATCCACTGCACCGGCGATGGCTCGGTGCGTGCCGCACTGGATGCCTTCGAGGTGGTACGCACCTTCAACGGCGGCAAGCGCCGCCATCAGATCGCCCATGCCGGTTACGTCCACCCGGATGACCTGCCGCGCTTCGTCGAACTGGACATCGTCGCCGACCTGTCGCCGATGTTGTGGTTCCCCGGGATCATCGTCGAACAGCTCAAGCGGGTATTGTCCGAGGAGCGGGTCAACGACTCGCATCGGCATGTCGACATGGACAAGGCCGGCGTGCTGATGGCAGCTGGTTCCGACTGGCCGGTGCTGCCTGATCCGAACCCGTTCATCGGCCTGCAGGGCATCATCACCCGGCGCGATCCGAGCGGGCAGTTCCCCGGTGTGCTGGGTGAGGGGCAGGGCCTGAGCCTGGCGACCGCGCTACGTATCTACACCCTCGACCCGGTGCGGGCCATGGGCCTGGAGGCGGAGACGGGTTCGCTGGAGGTCGGCAAGTCGGCCGACTTCATCGTGCTCGACCGCAACCTGTTCCAGGTGCCCGCCGAGACCCTGGTCGAAACCCGCGTGCTGCTGACCTACTTCGCCGGCAAGTGCGTGCACGAGGCGCAAGCGTGAGCGGCGCCGATCGGTCGCGCACGCCGGTCAGCCTGCTGACCGGATTCCTCGGCAGTGGCAAGACCACGCTGCTCAACCACCTGCTGCAGCTGCCGGAGCTGGCCGACACGGCGGTGATCATCAACGAGTTCGGCGAGGTCGGCCTCGATCACTTGCTGGTCGAGCAGGTCAGCGAAAACCTGCGGCTGCTGCAGAGCGGTTGCCTGTGTTGCACCGTGCGCGGTGATCTGGTCGATACCCTGGTCGATCTGCATGAGCGGCGCCAGCAGCAGTCGCTGCCGGCGTTTCGCCGGGTGCTGATCGAGACCACCGGGCTGGCCGACCCGACGCCGGTGCTGCAGACCTTCATGGTCGATCCTCAGGTGCAGGCGCACTACTACCTGGAGCAGATCGTCACCACCGTGGATGCGGTCAATGGCGCCCGCACCCTGGACCGCCACGGGGAAGCGCTCAGGCAGGTGTCGCTGGCCGACCGCCTGCTGCTGAGCAAGACCGACCTGGCGGACGAGGCCAGGGTCGCAGCCTTGCGCCAGCGCCTGTCCAGGCTGAATCCGGAGGCGCCGGTCATTGCCGTCAGCGACGGTCGTGCCTGCGCCGCCGAGGTCCTGCCCGCCACGCCGCAGGCGTTCAACGGCGAGGCGTACCTGGCGCGCCTGGAGGGTCACCAAGGCAGCAGCAGCCACCGCGACGGCGCGCTGCAAGCGCATTGCCTGGTGTTCGACCAGCCACTGCCCGAAGCCGGCCTGGCGCACTGGCTGGAACTGATGGCGATGGTGCGTGGCGAGAGCCTGCTGCGGGTCAAGGGCCTGGTGCAACTGGCCGAGCATCCCGGCCGGCCGACGGTGATCCACGGTGTGCAGCAGGTGTTCCACCCGTTGCGGCAACTGCCGGCCTGGCCCTCGGCCGACCGGCGCTCGCGCATCGTGCTGATCGTCCATGAACTGGAGTTCGCGGAAATCGCCAGGACCTTCGAGAAGTTCGTCGGGGTTGCGTTGCCGGTGTTCAGGCCTGTCGCAGCACGACGGGCGATGATCTGAGCGGCATACGCCAGGAAACCGCCAGCACTCGCTGTGCTGGCGCACGATTGCATGCAGAGGTGCAAGGATGAGGAATCTGACGATCGGCAAGCGCGCGGCAGCGATTTTCACCCTGTTGGCGCTGCTCACGCTGGCCATGGGGCTGATCAATCTCTACCAGATGCAGCGCATGGAAAAAGCCACCGCGCAGGTGCGCAATACCTGGCTGCCAGCGGTGGTCGCCCTGAGCGAAATCGGCGCGCACATCTCCGATGCGCGAGCCCTCACCCTCAGCGGGGTGATCCTCGATGACCCGGCGGACCGGGCCAGTGCGGCGGAGATGGCCAGGGACATCCTCACGCTGTTGCCCACCCGGTTCAGCGCCTACGAGAACACCATCACGCTGGCCGAAGACCGTGAGTTGTTCGACGGTTTCAACAGCGCCTACCGGACCTATCAGGATTATCAGGAAAGCATCCTGCGGGCGCTGGAGCAGGGGCATCAGGGCGAGGCCGACAGCCTGGCGAACGGGCCTTTCGCCGACTATGCCGGGATGATGTACGACGCCCTCGGCCGGTTGATCATGTACAACTCCCGCTCCGCCGACGAGGCGGCGCTGCGCAGTGATCAGGCGGCTCGCCAGGCCTTCGTGATCTCCATCGTCTGCTTGAGCGTTTTCCTGGTGCTGATCGTGCTGGTGGCGGTCTTGCTGACACGCAGCATCGTGGTGCCGCTGAGCGTTGCGGTGATCGCTGCCGAGCGGGTCGCCAATGGCGACCTGACCTACGAGTTGCCGGTCCACGGCCGCGATGAGCCGGCGCGCTTGCTGGTGGCGTTGAGCACGATGCAGGCCAGCTTGCGCAGCATGATCGAGCAGATTGCCGACTCTTCCGCCCGGCTGACTGCCGCCTCGCAGGCGCTGAGTGGGGCCATGGACGAGGCCAACCGGGGGCTGTCGCAGCAAAGCAACGAAATCGAGCAGGCGGCCACGGCGGTGAACGAGATGACCGCGACGGTCGAGGAGGTCGCCCGCAATGCGGCGAGCACGGCCGAGGCGACCCAGGCCACCGACCGCGAAGGCCAGGAGGGGCACCGGCAGGTCCGGGCAACGGTCGACTCGATCGGCGCGCTGGTCGGGAAGGTCACCCATGCTTCGGCGCAGGCGGAAGTCCTTGCGGCGCAGACGCGGGAAATCAGCAAGGTGCTGGATGTCATCCGGGGCATCGCCGGGCAGACCAACCTGCTGGCGCTCAATGCGGCCATCGAAGCCGCCAGGGCGGGAGAGGCCGGGCGCGGGTTCGCCGTGGTCGCCGATGAGGTGCGCTCCCTGGCGCAGCGTACCCAGGACTCCACGGAAGAGATCGAGGTCATGATCGGCAACGTCCAGTCCGGCACCCGGGTGACGGTGGAGGCGCTGCAGGTCAGTGCCGAGCAGGCCAGGCAGACCCGCCTGGCGGCAGAGGGCGCGGGTGAGTCGCTGGACAAGGTGGCCGTGTCGATCTCGCGGATCAACGAACTGAACCTGATGATTGCCAGCGCCGGCGAACAACAGGCCCAGGTCGCCCGCGAAGTCGACCGCAACCTGGTGAGCATCCACGCGGTGTCGCGTCATACGGTGGCGGGGGCCCGGCAGGCCAGCCTGTCCAGTCAGGACCTGGCGCGCCTGGCGCTGGAGTTGAATGCCCTGGTAGCGAAGTTCGTGACGTGAGCCTTGGCAGGTGCGAGGGCGAGGCCGGGCGTGGCGGTGTTGCTCCCACGCCGGGTCCCGGACGGGTGGTGCGTACAGTCCAACCCGTCAATGGCTGCGTTGCATGCTGCCGTCTCAGAGAATCGGAATCTCGTACTTGATCATCAGCTTGTACTCGTCCTGGGCCCGCAGGCCGGTCTGGTCGGTGCGGTACCTGGACTGGCTGAGGGTCGCGCCCAGGCCCTTCAGCGGCCCGCCTTGCAGGGTGTAGCTGATGAACGAGATGCGTTCGGACTCCGTACGCTCATAGTCGGTGGCCTTGATGTTGTCGCCACGGGTGTAGTGCATGCCGGCCATCAGGCCGGGAATGCCCTGGGCGGCGAAGTTGTAGTAGTAGCGGGCCTGCCAGGCACGCTCGCCGGCCGCGCCGAAGCGCCCCAGCATGCCGTCGGTGATCAGGTAGACACCGCTGCCGGCGCCCAGGTTGATCGACGGGAAGTAGCTGTCGCCCTCGCTCTGCTGGTAACCCAGGCTGACCGCATGCCCGCCCACGCTGTAGGTGAACAGGCCGCTGTACAGGTCGTTGTCGACCTTGCCGCGGGTCTTGCCATCGCCGTAGAAGCCGCTGGAGGTGTAGTTGACATCACCCTTGCCATTGGCGCCGTCGGGCCGGCTGTGGAAGTAGCGCAGGTCGGCCTTGAGCTTGCCCGGGCCGACGTCCCAGGTCTTGATCGCGCCGAGGAAGTGCTGTTTGTAGAAGTCCGCGAGGTTGCCGTAGTAGTACTGCAACGTCAGCGACTTGCCCAACTGGTAGTCACCGCCGACATAGCGGAACTTGTTGCTGTCGCCGACGGCGCCGCTGACCTTCATGCTGTCGTAGCTGCTCGAACCCCGGTCCTTGACCTTCTCGATCTGACCGCCGATCAGCTTGAGGTTGTCGATGTCGGTCGAGGTGATCTGCGTGCCTTCGAACAACTGCGGCAGCAGGCGACCATCGATCAGGGTCAGCACCGGCATGTTCGGTTCGATCACCCCGTAGCGCAGCTCGGTCTTGGAAATGCGCATTTTCAGCGCCGGGCTGAGGCTGCCGAATTCGTTCACCGAACTGCCATCGCTGTTGCGCGGGAACATGTTGGTCGGCTGCCGGCTATCGGCGTTCAGGCCGAAGTCGGTGCCGGGCCCGGTGGCCGAGGCCCGGCCGCCGCCGTCCAGGCGCACGCCCCATTGGGCGATGGCATCGAGGCCGAAGCCGACGGTGCCCTGGGTGAAACCGGAGCTGTAGTTGAGCTGGAAGCCCTGGCCCCATTCCTCCAGCTTGGACACGCCCTGGCCCTCGCGGTAGTCGTCGTTGTAGTAGGTGTTGCGCAAGGTCACCGAGGCCTTGCTGTCTTCCAGAAAACCTGCGGCACTCGCACTGCCTGACGCCAGCAATGCAAGGTTGCAGCCCAGGATTGCACACGGCAACGGAGAGAGTTTCGACATTTGTAGCTCCAAAACGGCCTGGTCAGGCCCTGTTGTTATTGAATGAATTGGCAGGCGCACAATGCAGAACGATGGGGTGACCGAGGGGCACAGAGCTGGTGGGGGAGTCCTGTTGTTGGAATGATCCCGCCCGGTCACGCCGGCAACATCGCACAGGGTCGACCGGGCGTTCATATCGGTGTCGCGGGTTCTTCGTCAGGCGGAATGCTCTGTTCGCCTGGTGGGGAAATTCACGGGTCGAGCCGTTCCAGGAAGCCTTTCAAGGCCGCCAGGGTGCCGCTGGCGTCGATGTCGGGTTCGAAGTTGGCGCCGAGGGTGCGCACGCATTCGATGTCGGGGCGCCATTGGCCGAGGCGCTGGAAGTACGGCCACAGCACATCGTCGGGCGCACAGGTGGCGAGGATCGGGCAGGCGAGGTTCATGAACGCGTCGCGCAGGTCCTGGTCCCAGACGGCGGTGTAGGCCTGGGTTCGACCCTTCCAGGCGCGCAGGTGATCCAGCACTTCACGCTGGTGCAGTTCCAGGGAGTCGCCGACGCCCATGCGCGCCAGGTAGTCCCAGGTCAGTTGCAGGTGCTGCCCGTCGGCACGGGGGGCGTTGAACGGGGCGGAATAGTGCTGGCGAAAACCTTCGCGCTCTTCGGGCGTGAGGATCGCCGGCCCCATCAGCGCCAGGCTGGCAACCCGGCCAGGCCGTTGCGCGGCCATCAGCACGGCGATGCAGGCGCCGGTATGGTGGCCTGCCAGGTGAAAGCGTTCGATCCCCAGGCGGTCCAGCGCCTGGAAGAACAGCTCGGCGTAGTAGTCCAGGCCGCTGACCTCGGGCGGGTCGAACGACTCGCCAAAGCCCGGGGTGTCCAGTGCGCAACTGGCGTACTGCGGGTGCAGCCCGGTCATCAGCGCTTCGAACATCCGTGAGGAGCTGGCGGATTTATGCAGGAACACCACAGGCAGCCGTGTGGGCTGGGAAATCGATGTGCAGCGGTAGTGGAGCTGGCCCTGGTCGGTGTCGGCATAGCCTTTTCTGATCGGCATGAAGTCGCCCTCGTCTGGCGGGTATGGATGACGAGACGGTCATGCCATACCTGCCGGGGGGGCTCCAAGCCGGGAGGGGGTGCCTGTTCGCCAGGCGATCAGAGCCTGGCGGGGCGGGTCAGTGCGGATGGCCCTGCATCGCGTTGCCGATCAGGGCCGCGGTATCGCGCAGAGGCGTGGCGAAGCGGCGTACCGCGTCAGCCATGTTCATCGCCGAGGTGATGTAGCTGATCGACAGCTGCGCCACGCGATGGCCGTCCTGGCTGAGCGGGACGGAAATCGCCGAGGTCTTGCCGGGATTGGCCGTGCACATGGTGCGATCGTAGGTGGCGAAGCCGAATTCACGTATGCGCTCGGGATAGCGACCGTTCTGGAAGGCCTTGAGCGCCGGATGGCGATTGCCTTGCTGCTCCAGCCCGCGCAGCAGGCAGTCCCGGGTCGGTTCGTCGACGAAGGCGAGATAGGCATGCCCCGCCGCGCATTCGAGCAAGGGAATGCGATAGCCGGGATGGTAGGTATTGAAGGCGGTCGAGACGAGGTTGTAGGTGGAGTCCTGGATCTCCACCGACCCGCCCGCCTGGCAGGAGATGATGAAGGGCCAGTTGAAGCGTTCGGTCAGTTCCAGCAGGTAGGGCTTGGCCACCTGGCGCAGGCTGCCATGGTCCTCGTAGCTGGCCGACAGGGTCCGGGTCAGCTCGGTGGGCTGGTAGCGCTTGCGCGAGGTCTCGCACTCGATCATGCCTTCGTGGACCAGGGTCTGCACGATGCGGCTGGTGGTCGGGTAGGGCAACTGTGAAAGGCGCGAGATCTCCATCATCGACAGCTGGCCGTACTGGTTGATCAGCTGGAGCACATGGAGGCTGCGGCTGACTGCTCTGATCGGTACTTCTTCTTTGAGACTATCCATCATCATCACATCGCTGGCTGCAAGGTCGGAGGGGTGCGCGCTGGCGAACCCTGTTGAAACTTAGCAAGCTCCATGCCGGGCCACCACTCGGGTTCAGTGGCGCTGAAGCCCGGGCAAAGGCCCCTGGCAGGTGGTCGCGGGGTGTCATCGGGGGCCTTCAGGCAATGCGCTGTTACCCGGCGTAACGCCGCTGCTGCAGAATGTGGCAAGCGGCGGCGACCCTGGCGGTGGCTCTGCGCTGGCCTCTGGCGTGACGCGCGCGGCAGAAGGTTACGTTGTGGCGCGGCCAGGGTGTTGCCCCAGGCCTCGTTTTGGGGCGTGGCGCGAGGCCGGGAACGCACGGCTGCCGGGGTTTATCCGCCTGGTGAACAACCGCGCAGATCGCCCCTGCCGTCGATCGCCGCGCGCAGCATGATCGCGGCCTCTGGCGTAGTTTCAAGTCATGGCCCTGCGCAGCCGATAGCGTGGGTTGCCATGGCTTGAGACGACTCGAGCGGTGCCTCCCAACAGTACGCTGAGGTCATGATGGAAAAGGGTGTTCCGATCAGAACGGTGAGCCGCAGTCTCCAGGTTCTGCAACTGATGAACCGCAACGACTCGATGACGCTCATGGAGATCTCCAGGGCGATCCACCTGCCTTACCCGACCACCTTCCGCATCGTCCAGACCCTGATCCACGAAGGGTTCATGGAATGCGAAAGCGCGCGCAAGCGCTATCGTGTCACCCGCCAGGTGCAGAGCCTGTCGTCGGGGTACAACGAGCGTGGCAACCTGATCAAGGTGGCGCGTCCGTTCATCGTCGAACTCACCCTGCGCTTCGGCTGGCCGGTGACCATATCGACGGGGGTCGGCCAGGCGGTGATCATCCGGGACTCGACCTACGCCATGTCGTCCCTGGCCCTGAATCACTACTACCCGGGCTACACCTTCCCGTTGCTCGATTGCGCGGCAGGACTGGTGCACCTGGCGTGGATGGGCGAGGCGGAGCGCGGCGAACTGCTCGATCACCTGCAGGAGGAACTGGGGGGCGGGTCTGGGCTCGAACGCTGCCGCGGCAGCGACTGGGCCGATTCGATCCGCCAGCAGGGATACGTCGTGCACGAACGCAGCCAGTGCACCGCCAACCCCGGGCGGACCTCGTCGCTGGCCACGCCGATCCTGCTGGAAGGCTTCGAGCAGGGCCAGTTGACCTTGAGCTACTTCTCCGATGACCTCAACGCCGAGCAGGCCATCCAGCGCTACGCCGAGACGTTGCAGGGATGTGCCCGGGACATCGCCCAGGCACTGGCCCAGGCCCGCGCCTGAGCGTCAGGCCGAGGTGGCCCGCAGATGGGCGATGGCCTGTGCCTCGTCGATCACGTCGGCATACTTGGCCTGCAGGTCGAACAGGTTGCTGTCATGCGGGGCCGCGCTGCGATCGCCACAGGCATCGCTGACCACGAACGGGGTGAAACCGTGCTGCAGGGCGTCCAGTGCGGTGGCCCGCACGCAGCCCGAGGTGGAGAAGCCGGTGATCAGCAGGGTATCGATGCCCAGGCTGTTGAGGGTGGCCACCAGCGAGGTGCCGAAGAAGCTCGACGCATACTGCTTGATCACCACCACCTCGTCCGGCGCAGGTTGCAACGAGGGTGGAAACTTCGCCAGTTCCGAGGTTTCCAAGAAGCAGCTGAGCGCCGGCACCTTGCGATAGAACAGACCCCCATCGAGTCCCCGGGCACCGTAGCGCACCCCGGTGAAAATCACCGGTACCCCCTGGGCTCGCGCCTCGGCGACCAGGCGCTCGTTGCTTTTCAGCGCCACTTCGAACGGCGGCGCGTACAGCGGGCTGCCTTCGACCAGATAAGCCTGCACCACGTCCACCACCAGCAAGGCTGGCGACTTGCCGAAGGGCAGGGAGGCGCCGAAGCCGGCGCGTTGGTAATCGGCATGCAAGGGCTCGTGGGAACGGTCCATGGGGGTGTCCTGTAGGTTCATGGGGAGTCCTGTTGTGCAGCCTGTCCGTCGAATCGGCAAACCGGGCGGCCGGTTTGTCCGGCAGATGGATAAAGCCCCGCGCGGGCCGGGCAAATAACCGCGCTGCGGATAACCACGAAGGTTGTGCTGACGGGGTGGGCCGGAGGGTCTGCATGATGATTCCGAGCTGATTTCAGCGAACGCGGATCATCGCCAGGAGTTCAACAACAATGAGTGGTTACATTGATATCGTCGTGAACCTCTTCACCCCCGAAGAGGTACGCAACCAGCAGACAGGCTTCGATGAGAACTTCACCACCCAGGTGCGCATGCCTGAGTCGATGAAGGGCGGGGTGAGCATCGATGACTACCTGAAGAAGATGGACCGCGCCGGCGTCGAGCGTTCCCTCCTGATTGCCGTGCGTGCCGGCGACCAGCGCATGAAGGGCTCCTTCGAGATTCCCTACGAGCAGGTCGCGCAGTGGTGCCGCAAGCACCCGGATCGTTTCTCCGGCCTGGCGGGCGTCGACCCTTTCCGTGGCATGCAGGGCCTGCGCGACCTGGAGCACGCGGTCAACGACCTCGGCTTCGTCGGCGCCCACCTGTACCCGCACTGGTTCAAGCTGGCACCGGACCAGGCGCTCTACTATCCCTACTACGCCAAGTGCTGCGAGCTGGACATCCCGCTGATGATGCAGGTCGGGCAGAACCTGATCTACCAGAAGGACGTGCGCCTGCCGAGCGTGGCCCGGCCGATCCTGCTCGACCAGATCGCCATCGACTTCCCCGAGCTGCGCTTGCTCGGCATTCATATCGGCGTGCCGTGGACCGACGAAATGATCGCCATGGCCTGGAAGCACGCCAACGTCTACATCGGCATCGACGCCTATGCGCCGAAGTACCTGTCGCCGACCCTGCTGCACTACATGAACAGCTACGGCCAGGACAAGGTGATGTTCGGCACCGACTGGCCGGTGATCGATCCGGAGCGTGCGGTTGCCGAGATGCGTGACCACGATTTCCGCCCCGGGGCGATGCAGAAGATCATGCGTGACACCGCCATGAAGGTGTTCAAGCTATGAGTGGCGTGGACACGCAAGCCCTCGGCCTGCCGCCGGGCTACCGCGCGCTGACGGTAGCCAGCGGTATCCGCAGCGCCGCGGCGCGCCAGCCGGACAAGACCGCGCTGATCTGCAGTGGCGAATCACGCTCGTACCAGGCGCTGGTCGAAGGCATGAACCAGGTCGCCAACGCCGTCGAGGCCCTCGGCCTGCAGGCCGGGCAGAATGCGGCGATCATCGCCTTCAACTGCCTGGACTACATCGAGATCGTTGCCGGGGTTTCCGACCTTGGCGCGGCGGTGGTCACGCCCAATCCCAAGCTGACCGGCAAGGAACTGGCGGACATCTGCAACGACGCCCAGGTGCGCGTGCTGTTCGTCCAGAAGGCCTGCCTCGGCAGCCTCGAACGCAGCCTGTTCGAAACGGTCGAGCATGTCATCGAACTGGGCGAGCCGTATCGCGCGCTCAAGGCTTCGGCCCCGGCGCATTTCGTGCAGCGCCCGGTCAACGAATGGGACACCTTCTCCATTCCCTATACCTCCGGCACCACCGGCAAGCCGAAGGGCGTGATGCTGTCGCACCGCTCGCGGGCCATGGGCTTCCTCGCCTATGCCGCCGAGTACGGGATCTTCTCGCCGGACGATCACTTCCTCGCCTTCGCGCCGATGTGCCATGGCGCCGGCCTGGCCTATGCCATGGCCTGCGTGTTCGTCGGCGGGACCACCGAGATCATGGAGAAATTCGACGCCGAGGCGGTGCTCGATGCCGTGCATTCGGGCCGCGTGACCGGCATGTTCACCGTGCCGACGCATTACCACGCGATCTTCTCCCTGCCACCGGACGTGCTCGAAGGCTATCGGGGCAACCGCCTGCGCGGGATCATCGCCAACGCGGCGCCGCTGCCGCAGAGCATCAAGGAGCGCATCGTCGCCTACTTCGGCGATGGCTTGCTGCACGAGACCTACGGCTCCACCGAGGCGGGCATCGTCACCAACCTGCGGCCCCAGGACCAGTTGCGCAAGGTCAACTGCGTGGGCCAGCCGTTCGTCGCCAACGCCGTGCGACTGCTCGACGAGCAGGGCAACGAGGTCGGCCCGAACGAGGTGGGCGAGCTGTTCAGCCTGTCGCCGTTCCTGTTCAGCGGCTACTGGGGCAAGCCGCAAGCGACCAGGGAAACCTTCCGCGATGGCTGGGTCAGTGTCGGTGACATGGCCCTGCGCGACGACGAGGGCTACCTGTACATCGTCGATCGCAAGAAGGACATGGTCATCAGCGGCGGCATCAACATCTACCCGCGCGAAGTGGAGCAGGTCCTCGATGAGTATCCGGGCCTGGTGGAGTCGGCGGTGATCGGCGTACCGGATGCGCAGTGGGGCGAGCTGCTTGCCGCCTGCCTGGTGCTGGCGCCTGGCGCTTCGCTCGACAACGAGGCGCTGGAGCAATTCTGTCGCAGCCAGTTGGCTCCGTACAAAGTCCCCAAGACCTTCGTCAGCATCGAGGCCTTGCCGCGCAATGCCAACGGCAAGGTGCTCAAGACCGTACTCAGGGAGTGGTACGCGGCACAGTGACAGGCCTTTGCAAAACAATAAAAAAGAGCATTGTGGTCCTTGCGGGGGCCACGACCATGCGTTCTGCCAGTGACCGATGGCCGTGAGCGGCCATCCTCCTTCTGAGAACCCAACGAGGCTGTGGAAAATGACAATAAAAGAAGAGGTAGCCGTGCCAACCCGAGCGACCGAAGACGCGGACTGGCCCAGCGCGAAAACCGGCTGGTATGCCGTGGCGGTGCTGTTCATCGCCTACACGTTTTCCTATGTCGACCGGGTCATCCTGACCATCCTGGTCGAGCCCATCCAGCGTGACCTGCAGATCAACGACAGTCAGCTGGCGTTGCTGCACGGCCTGGCCTTCGTGATCTTCTACGTCGGCCTGGGTGTGCCGCTGGGCTATGTCGCGGACCGGGTCAGCCGCAAGAAACTGATCGCCGCGAGCATCACCTTCTGGAGCCTGGCCACCGCCATGTGCGGCCTGACCAAGTCGTTCGGGCAGTTGTTCGCCGCCCGTGTCGGGGTCGGTATCGGCGAGGCCGGATTGTCGCCGGCCAGCTACTCGCTGATCGGCGATTACTTTCCGCCCAACAAGCGCAGCTTTGCCCTGGGTGCCTACTCGGTGGCGATGTTCTTCGGCGGCGGGCTGGCGCTGTTGATCGGTGGTCTGGTGGTGCAGGCGGTGGGGGCTTCGCCGACGGTGATCGTGCCGCTTCTGGGTGAGATCCGTTCCTGGCAGCTGGTCTTCATCGTCGTCGGTCTGCCCGGGCTGTTCGTGGCCTTGCTGGCACTCACCGTGGCGGAACCCAAGCGCCGTTCGGACAAGGCCGTGCTCAAGGACGGCGAGCGCTCCGGGCCGACCTTCCGCCAGCAGTTCATGCACCATTGCCCGGCGTACCTGTTGCACTTCTGCGGTTTTGCGATGCTGTCCATTCCGTTCAACGTCACCTTGCTCTGGGCCCGGCCGTTTCTCTCCCGAGTCCTGGGCCTGACGCCGGCACAGGGCGCCTACACCGTCGGCATCCTGATGATGGTGTTCTGCTCGGCGGGCCTGATCACCGGCAGTCTGCTTGCCGATCGCCTGCAGCAGCGCGGCAAGGTGGACGGTACGGTGCGCGTGGCCTGCATCGCCGGCTTCGGCCTGCTGCTGCCGCTGGCGCTGTTCCCGTTCATGCCCAATGTCTGGCTGGCGTCGGCGGTGCTGTCGGTGATCCTGTTCTTCGGCGCGTTCGCCTACGGTGCCGGGCCGGCTGCCTTGCAACTGATCACGCCGAACGGCCAGCGGGCGATGATCTCGGCGTTCTACCTGCTGGGCATCAACATCGTCGGCCTGACCGTGGGGCCGACCATGACCGGCGTGCTGACCGACTACGTGTTCCAGGACAAGGCGGCGGTGGGCTATTCGGCGGCGATCGTCGGGGTCTCGGGCGCCCTGCTGGCGGCGCTGTGCTTTACCTTGCTGTTGCCCAGGTTCCGCGAGGCGGTCGAGCGCGAGCGTAGCCAGCCACTGAACTGATGTTCTCCTGCTCCACCTTTGCGCCCGGGTTTTCCCGGGCTTTTTTTTATGGGGTTTGTCGTTTTGCGGAGCGCGGATGGTTGAGGGCTGGTGAGCGCATTCCATCCATTCGGGAGTTGGCCACCAACCACGGTGTCAGCACTGCCACAGCGGTTCAGGCGTGTCATCAGCTGGAAAAAGAGGGACTGATCCTGGCTCGGCAGCGGATGGGGTTTTTCGTGTGCACTTCCTCACCCTCCTTGATCTTCAATACGCCCTCTGCGCATGAACCGGCGTTCATCAGCAATCCTGCATTACGCGAAATGCGCTTCATCAATGCAAGCGCAGATGTATTACCCCTGCACTACGCTCGTCCTGCCGCCTCACTCTTGCCCGACGCTGCCATTGCTGCTGCTCTTTCGCGATGCCTACGCAGGCAGCGGGATAGCGCTCTGGACTACTCGCCACCCCAGGGACATGGCCCACTACGACGTCAGATAGCCCAGCGGTACGTGAATCTGGGAGCCCAAGTGGCGGCGGAAGAAATCATCGTCACCTCGGGCGCCATGGAAGCCATCTCCCTGGCCTTGCGCGTTACTACGTCTCCGGGTGATCTGGTGTTGGTCGAAGCGCCTGCCTACCAAGGCATCCTGCAGACGATCGCCGCGTTGAATCTGCGGGTGATCGAGTTTCCTCACGATCCCGCTGGTGGGCTTCACATGGAGCGTCTGGAGGCCATGCTTGCGGCGGAGCCCGTTCGGGTAGCACTGGTTGTACCGAACTTCTCCAATCCTTCAGGCCGCACCCTCGATGACGCTACCAAGCAGAAACTGCTCTCTGCGTGCGAGCGGCACGGCACGATCATCGTGGAAGACGATGTCTACGGTGAGCTGGCGTGGGACGACAGTCGCCCGTCCCCTTTACGGCGCTGGGATTCGGGTAACAACGTGATTACCTGTAGCTCGTTCTCCAAGTTCCTGGCACCCGGCTTGCGCGTCGGGTGGATTACAGGAGGACGCTGGACCGAGGCACTAAGCCGGGCCAAGTACTTCTCCACCATCGGCAATCCCGCGCTTCCTCAACTCGCTATCAGCCATTACCTGGAGCGTCATGATCTTGAGCGTGGGCTGAGAAAACTACGCCGAGGCTTGGCGCAAACTGCGTTTCGCATGCGCGATGCGATCAGCCGCCATTGGCCCAGGGAAACACTTGCAAGCCAGCCACGTGGGGGGCTGTCCTTGTGGATTCAGCTGCCCGCAGGAGGCGACGCCCGGCACTTGTTCAACGCGGCTCTGGATAACGGCATTGGCATCGCACCTGGCCCTCTTTTCTCAAGTAATGGAGGCTACGGTGATCACCTGCGCCTGACGTGCGGCCTGCCATGGGATGAGCGGCTTGCCCAGGGAATGATGTGCCTGGGCAAACTTGTGCACGAGAACGTTATCGAGCACGGACCACGTACTTGAAGACCTTCATGAAATTGCTCGGCCCACAGGCGGCACGCCGAAGCGAATCCGACCATCGACGGTCATTCATCCATGACCGCCCCTGGCCGGAAGCAGCCGCTCATGGCCGAGCAAATCCGTACAGCGGATAAAGCCGCAGCTGCATTCGCCGGGGCCGCGCCGGGCTTGCAAGATGGGTCACGAACAAGACCTAGCTGGCGGATTCAACATGGCATATCGATTGGGTGTAGATGTTGGCGGGACCTTCACGGATCTCCTGCTGTTCGACGACGCGGATGGACGTTTCTGGCGGCACAAGACGCCATCCACCCCGCATGACTCCTCCGAGGGCATCGTCACCGGAGTCAAGGCGATCTGCGACAAGGCCGCCATCGAGCCGGCGGCGATCGAGGTGTTCCTGCATGGCACCACCGTGGCCACCAACGCGGTGCTCGAAGGCAAGGGCTCGCGGGTCGGACTGGTGGTGACCGAGGGCTACCGGCAGGTGATGCAGATCGCCCGCTCGCTGGTGCCGGGCGGCCTGGCGGCCTGGATCGTGTGGCCCAAGCCCGAGCCACTGGCGGCCCTGGAGGATACCGTCGAAGTCTTCGGGCGCATGGGCGCCGACGGGCAGGAAGTGCGTCCGCTGGACGAGGCGAACGTGCGTGTCCAGCTGCAACGGCTCAAGGCGCAGGGCATCGAGGCATTGACCGTGTCGCTGATCAACGCCTACGTCGATGGTACCCATGAGCTGCGGGTGGGCGAGCTGGCCGCCGAGATCCTGCCGGGCATCCCGGTGTCGCTTTCGCACCAGGTCCTCCCGGAAATGCAGGAGTACGAGCGCACCCTGACCACCGTGGCCAATGCCAGCGTGCGGCCGGTGGTCGGTCGTTACATCCGCAACCTGCGGGCGCAGTTGAAAGCGCTGGGCATGACCGCCCAGTTCGCCCTGTTGCGCTCGGATGGCGGCCTGATGTCCTCGGAAGCCGCCGAGGACTATCCGGTGTCGCTGCTGATGTCCGGCCCGGCGGGTGGCGTCACGGGGGCGTTGTGGGTGGCCGGCAATGCCGGACTGAAGAACATCCTGACCCTCGATGTCGGCGGCACCTCCACCGACGTGGCGCTGATCGAGAACCTCGAGCCGCGCCTGGCGCGCACCACCGAAGTCGGCCACCTGGCCGTGCGCGTATCGGCCCTGGACGTGAAGACCGTCGGCGCCGGCGGTGGCTCCATCGCCCGGGTTCCCGAGCTGACCCGTGCCCTGCGGGTCGGGCCGGAGTCCGCTGGCGCGGTGCCGGGACCGGTCTGCTACAGCCGTGGCGGCAGCGAGGCCACCGTGACCGATGCCAACGTGGTCCTCGGCTACCTGCCGGAAAACCTCCTCGGTGGGGCCTTCAAGCTCGACCGCGAAGCGGCCCACGCGGCGGTGGCGAAGATCGCCGATGCCCTGGGCGTGGACGTCTACGAGGCGGCCCGCGGCATCATCGATATCGTCAACGAGAACATGTTCGGTGCGCTGCGCATGATCTCCGTGCAGCAAGGCTACGACCCCCGTGACTTCGCCCTGATGGGCTTCGGCGGTGCCGGTCCGTTGCACGTCAACGCGGTGAGCCGGCTGTCCGGCGCCTGGCCAGCGGTGTCCCCGGTGTCGCCGGGCGTGTTGTGCGCCCTGGGCGATGCCACCACGCGGATGCGCACCGAAACCGCGCGCTCCTATTCGCGGCGCTTCTCGGCCTCGGTCGATGCCCAGGTCGCCGACCTGCTGGGGCAGATGCTCGAACAGGTCAAGAACAAGCTGATGGACGACGGCGTTGCCGCGACGGACATCGAGCTGCGTTGCGAAGCCGACGTGCGCTACCACGGCCAGGCCTTCGAAGTGCCGCTGCCGGTGCTTCAGGAAGACTTCGCCAAGGGGCAGGGCCTGCAACAACTGGCCGCAGCCTTCCATGCCGCGCACGAAAAACTCTTCGCCTTCCGCATGGAGTCCGAACTGGAACTGGTCAACCTGCGCGCCGTGGCGCTGGGCAAGGCCCTGGCCCTGCCATCCCTGGAACTGCCGCGCGGCAACGGCGACCCCAGCGCAGCGAAGGTGCGCGATCACCAGATGTGGGTCGACGGCGGCTTCCGCCCGGCGGTGATCTACGACCGCGCGCGGCTGCGTGCGGGGGACCGCATCAGTGGCCCGGCCATCGTCAGCGAGATGGACTCGACCACGGTGATCCTGGCCGACCACGTGGGCCACGTCGATGCATTCGGCAACATCCTGATCAACCCGGCTTGAGGCGCAGACCATGACCGCACGCATCATCGAAACCAATGCGACACCCTTTGGCCGCGCCGACGTCGACCCGGTCACCCTCGACATCCTGGAAAACGCCCTGCGCAACGCGCGCAACGAAATGGACGCGACCCTCGCGCGCACCGCGATGTCGCCGGGCATCCGCGAGCAGGGCGATGCCTTCCCGCTGATCGCCGACCGCCGCGGACGCATGGTGGTGGGCCAGTTCGGTTCCTTCATCGGCGGCTTCCTCGAAGGCTATGACGGCGATATCGAGGAGGGGGACGTGATCCTGCTCAACGATCCCTATTCCTGCGGCGGTGCCGTCAGCCACCTGAACGACCAGTTGGTGATCGTCCCGGTGTTCCTCGACGGGCGCCTGGTGGCCTGGTCGGCGATGTTCGGCCACATGACCGACGTCGGCGGCAAGGTCCCCGGTTCGTTGCCGACCAACGCCAGTTCGATCTTCGAGGAAGGCTTCCGCCTGCCGCCGGTCAAGCTGTACAAGCGCGGCGAGCTGCAGGCCGACATCGTGCGCATCGCCGCGGCCCAGTCGCGCATGCCGGAATGGTTCAAGGCCGACCTGCACGCCCTGGTCGCTTCGTGTCGTGTCGCCGGACGCCGGGTGATGGAGCTGTGCCAGCGCTTTGGCGTGGATGTCTTCGACAGCGCGCTGGACCTGCTGCTGGAGCGCAACCTGCGGGCCATGCGCCAGCTGATCCGCAACTCGATCGGCGAGCAGCCGGTGTCGTTCGAGGACTACCTGTGCGACGACGGCGTCGGCGCCGGTCCGTTCAAGATCCGCTGCACCCTGCAGCGCGACGGCGACCGGGTGATCCTGGACTTCGCCGGTACCGACCCGCAGTCGGCCTCGTCGATCAACTTCTACCTCAACGAAAACATGCTGAAGATGTTCTTCGGCATCTACATGATCATGGTCTTCGACCCGCAGATCCTCATCAATGACGGCTTCTACGAACTGGTCGAGGTGCGCATTCCCCAGGGCTCGCTGCTCAAGCCCGACTTCCCGGCGGCGCTGTCCTGCCGGACCCATGCCCTGGGACGGATCTTCGACGTGCTGGGTGCGCTGCTCGGCCAGCGTTCGCCCGAGTTCCTCAACGCCGCCGGCTTCTCCAGCTCGCCGCACCTGATGTATTCCGGCTACGACGCCCATGGCGAGTGGTTCCAGCTGTTCCAGATCGGCTTCGGCGGCATTCCGGGGCGCCCGTTTGGCGACGGTCCGGACGGCCATTCCCTGTGGCCGGGCTTCACCAACGTGCCCAACGAGTTCCTCGAGAACTACTTCCCGCTGCGCATCGAGCGCTACGAGACCGTGGCCGACTCCGGCGGGGCAGGCTTGTACCGCGGTGGCAACGGCATCCGCATGACCTACTGCTTCCTCGCCGAGGGCCGCATCGCCATCCACGACGACCGCTGGTTCATCCCGCCGTGGGGGGTGAACGGCGGCGAGCCGGCCCAGCGCTCCTGGAAGCTGATGGTGCGGGCCGACGGTCGCCAGGAATACCTGCCGGCCAAGTGCGACGACATCCTGGTGCAGCCAGGCGACTGCCTGCACTTCGTCACCTGGGGCGCGGGTGGCTGGGGCGATGCGCTGCAACGGGACGCGCAACTGGTGGCCAAGGAAGTCCGCCAGGGGCTGGTCACGGTCGAGGGGGCGCGCGCCTACGGCGTGGTGGTGGATGCCGAGGGGCAGCTGGATGTCGCGGCGACCGGGCAACTGCGTGCCAGCCTGGCGGACAACCGTGGCGAGCTGGCGATGTTCAACCGCGGGCCGGACATCGAAACGCTGCGTGCCGACTGCGAGCGCGACACCCACCTGCCTGCCCCGGTGGCACCCCGCTGGAAGCGCCAGGGAGCCGGCGCGTGAAGGGCCGGCACTTGTCCGTCGTATCGTCGTGGCTCCAGGCACTGTGTGCCGTGGCCGACGCGGATGTGATCCAGGGCCCCGCCGTGACCGGCTATGCCCATGACATCTTCCGCGCCCGGGAACGGCCGCAAGCGGTGCTGGTGCCGCGCACGGTCGAGGCCTTGCAGCAGATGACCCGGATCGTGGCGCAGGCCGGCCTGGCGATCAACGTGCGTGGTGGTGGCGCCTCGTACACCGATGGCTACCTGCCGAGCTGTACCGACTCGGTGCTGTTCGACCTGCGCCGGCTCGACCGCATCGTCGAGATCAACGAGGAGGATGCGTTCGTCACCGTCGAGTGCGGCGTGACCTGGGATGCGCTGAAGACCGTGCTGGATGAGCGTGGCCTGCGCACCCCCTTTCGCGGCCCGTTCTCCGGACTGGTGGCGACCGTGGGCGGCACCGTCGCCCAGCACGGCATCAGCCATGGCACCGGCGCGCATGGCGGCAGCGCCGCGTCGGTGCTGTCGCTGGACGTGGTGATGGCCGACGGCGAACTGCTGAGCACCGGTTCCGCCGCGCGTGGCGCGGCGCCGGTCAATCGCTACTTCGGCCCCGACCTCACTGGGCTGTTCACCGGGGACTGCGGGGTGTTCGGGATCAAGGCGCGGATCACCCTGCCGCTGTTGCGCGCCGGTACGCAGCATGCGACCGCGTCGTTCGCCTTCCATGACTTTCGTGCCTTGCGCGAGGGCATGCTCGCGGCGGCTCGCGCCGGTGTCGATGACACCCACTTCGCCCTGGATGCCAGCCTGATCCGTGGTCAGCTCAAGCGTGGGCGCAGCCTGCGCGACACACTGGAGATCGCCCGGGATGTGTGGCGCACCTCGCCGTCCTGGCTGGCCGCCGGGCGCCAGTTGCTGCGCATGGGGCTGGCCGGCGAGCGCGCGCTGCGCCAGTCCGCCTACATGGCCCACTACATCGTCGAGGGCGCCGATCGCTACAGCGTCAACGCGGCAATGGGGCGCCTGCGCGAAGCGCTGGCCGAGCATGGCCGGGAAGTCGCCAACAGCATACCGACGGTGATCCGCAGCCAGCCGTTCGCCAAGATGTTCAACGTGGTCGGGCCCAAGGGTGAGCGTTGGGTCCCGGTGCATGGCGTGCTGCCCAATTCGGCGGTCATGGCCTTTCACGAGGCCTTGCAGGAGCTGTTGCAGCGCCACCAGGGGCTGATGCAGGAGCATGGCGTGTGGACCGGCACCCTGTTCGAGAACGTCGGGCCGGGCGCGTTCATGTATGAGGTCGGCATCTACTGGCCGGATGCGCTGGGCAGCTATCACGACATGACCCTGTCGCCGGCCTTGCGCCAGCGCCTGCCGGCGCATGAAGAAAACCTCGCGGCGCGTGCCTGGGTCACCGCGTTCAAGACAGAACTGGTGGCCCTGTACGACGCCCACGGTGCGACGCACTTCCAGCTCGGCAAGGTCTACCCCTACGCCCAACTGCTCAGTCCCGCCGCCCTTGGCAGCGTGCGCGCGATCAAGCGCGCGCTGGACCCGAACGAGCGCTTGAACCCCGAGGCACTGGGGTTGTAGCGCAGCCAATCAACGTCAAATCGCACAAGGACTTCGTCATGTCCAAGCCACTTCATGGCATTCGCATTCTCGACCTCACCCATATGCTTTCCGGTCCCTATGGCGGCATGTTGCTGGCCGACCTGGGCGCCGAGACCATCAAGGTCGAACCCCTGGCCGGGGAGGGCACCCGCGCCCTGCTGGCCAAGGATCCGGCCAACTCGCTGAATGGAATGGGGGCGTACTTCCTGACCCTCAACCGCAACAAGCAGAGCGTCTGCATCGACCTCAAGAGCGAGCAGGGCCTGGCCGTGTTCCACGACCTGGTCCGGCAGTCGGACGTGGTGCTGGACAACTTCAGTGCCGGGGTGACCGGCAAGCTGAAGATCGACCATGCCCACCTCAGCCAGGTCAACCCGCGCATCATCACCTGTTCGATTTCCGGGTTCGGCGAGGACGGCCCCAACTACCGGCGCCCGGCCTTCGACCAGGTGGTCCAGGGCATCAGTGGCGGCATGTCGATCACCGGGGTCGATGCCAGCCAGCCGATCCGCGCCGGCATCCCCATCGGCGACCTGGGCGGCGGCATGTTCGCGGTGATGGGTATTCTCGCCGCGCTGCAGGCGCGCCACGCCAAGGGCCACGGCCAGCACGTGGACATCAGCATGCTCGACTGCCAGATCAGCATGCTCAACTACATGGCCACCATGCAACTGCTCAGCGGCATCGACCCGACCCCGATCGGCAACGGCCATTTCGTCCATGTGCCGTACAACAGCTACCCCACGGCGGACGGCTTCGTCGTCATCGCGGTGATCTTCGACGGCTTCTGGGACAGCCTGGTGGAACTGCTGGACATCGACGTGCTGCGCGACCCGAAATACAAGACCCAGCCAGGTCGCCTGGCCGACAAGCTGCTGATCGACGGCATCCTCAAGGAAGTGCTGGAAACCCGGCCTACCGCCCACTGGGTGGAACAGCTCGACCGCGCCCGGGTGCCCTGCGCACCGGTCAACTCGCTGAGCCAGGCGCTCAACGACGCGCAGGTCCGCCACCGGCGCATGGTGGTTTCGATCGAGCACCCGCAGGGCGGTCGTTTCGAGGCCCCGGGCAACCCGATCAAGCTGTCCACCGACAACACCGACGCGTTTTCGCCGCCGCCGCTGCTCGGCCAGCACACCGAGCGGGTGCTGGGCGAAGTGCTCGGCTTCGATCGCGAGCGCATCGAGCAACTCAAGAACGCCGGCGTGGTGGGTTGAGTCATGGCCGAGCACATCATCATCAACGAGGTGGGCCCGCGTGACGGTCTGCAGAGCCAGGGCAAGACGCTGTCCGTGGACGAGCGCCTGACCCTGATCGAACAACTGCTGGGTTGTGGCATCGAGGCGATCGAGGTGGGCAGTTTCGTCTCGCCGAAGGCCGTGCCGCAGATGGCCGGCACGGCGGAGCTGGTGGCGCGCCTGCCACGCCGCGAGGAAATCGCCTATTCCGCCCTGGTGCCGAACATGCGCGGCTACCAGATGGCCCTGGAGGCTGGGGCGAAAAGCGTGGCCGTGGTGCTGTCTGCCACGGAAACCATGAACCAGCGCAACATCAACATGAGCCTGGCCCAGGCTCGGGCGGCCAGTGCGCAGGTCCTGGCCCAGGCACGCGAGGATGGCATCGAGGCCCGCGCCTATGTCGCCGTGGCCTTCGAGTGCCCGTTCGAAGGCCGGCCCCCGACGAAGGTGGTCGCTGCGCTCACCGAGGAGATGTTCGAGGCCGGCGCTGGCAAAGTGATCATCGCCGACACCATCGGCGCGGCCAACCCGGCGTCGGTCCGCGAGGTGCTGGGGCAGGTGCGCGGCGTGGCCGGCGGCCTGCCGCTGTCCTGTCATTTCCATGACACCCGGGCCATGGCCGTGGCCAATGTGCTCGCGGCCCTGGAGTTCGGTGTCCGCGAATTCGACTGTTCGATCGGCGGCCTGGGCGGCTGCCCGTTCTCGCCGGGCGCCAGCGGCAACCTGGCGACCGAAGACCTGGTGCTGCTGTTGCACTCGATGGGTCTGCACACCGGGATCGACCTCGACCGCCTGATCGACGCCGTGCCTTTGGTCGCGCAGTTGACCGGCGTTGCCCTGGGCGGGCGCAGCTACAGCTGGTTGAGCCGCCAGCGTGACCGCCAGCGCGGGGGGGCCTGAGCCATGGCCGGCAAGACCCTTTACGACAAGCTGTGGGACAGCCATTGGGTGGCGGATCTCGCCGATGGTTCCAGCCTGCTGTACATCGACCGGCACCTGCTGCACGAGGTGACGTCGCCCCAGGCGTTCTCCAACCTGCGCCATGCCGGGCGCAAGCCCTGGCGCCTGGATACCACCTTGGCCACCCCCGACCATAACGTGCCGACGGAAAATCGCGCCGCGGGCCTGGACGGTGTCGCCGACCCGATCGCCCGCCAGCAGATCGCCCGGCTCGAACACAACGCCGCCGAATTCGGCGTGCGCCTGTTCGGCCTCGACGATGTGCGGCAGGGCATCGTCCATGTGGTCGGCCCGGAACAGGGCCTGACGCTGCCCGGCAGCTCGCTGGTCTGCGGCGACTCGCACACCGCCACCCATGGCGCGTTCGCCGCGCTGGCCCATGGCATCGGCAGCAGCGAGGTGGAGCATGTCCTGGCCACCCAGACGCTGCGCAGCCGCAAGCAGCGCAACCTGCGCATCCGCATCGAAGGCGACCTCGCCAAGGGTGTCAGTGCCAAGGACGTGGCCCTGCATGTGATCGGCCGGATCGGCACGGCCGGTGGCACCGGGCATGCGATCGAGTTCGCCGGCTCGACCGTGCGCGGTCTGTCCATGGAAGCGCGCATGACCCTGTGCAACATGAGCATCGAGGCCGGCGCTCGGGTGGGCCTGATCGCCTACGACCAGGTCACCGAGCGCTACCTGCGCGGGCGTCCGCTGGCACCGGCCGGCGAGCACTGGGCCCAGGCCTGCCAGTACTGGCGCAGCCTGCGCTCCGACGCCGATGCCGGCTTCGACCTCGACCTGCGGTTCGACGCCGCCGATATCCCGCCGCAGGTCACCTGGGGCACCTCGCCGGAAATGGTCGTGCCGCTGTCCGGGCACGTGCCGCAGCTGGACCAGGCGCGCGATGCCTTGCAGCGCCAGGACTGGGAACGGGCGTTCAGGTACATGGACCTGCAGCCGGGACAGGCCTTGCTGGGCCTGCCGATCGACAAGGTATTCATCGGCTCCTGCACCAATGCCCGCATCGAAGACCTGCGCAGCGCCGCCTGCGTGCTGGCGGGGCGCAAGGTGCACCCGCGGATCCGCCAGGCGCTGGTGGTGCCCGGTTCCGGCTGGGTGCGCGAGCAGGCCGAGGCCGAGGGCATCGACAAGGTGTTCAAGGATGCCGGTTTCGAGTGGCGTGACCCGGGCTGTTCGATGTGCCTGGGCATGAACGCCGACCGCCTGGAGCCCGGCGAGCGCTGCGCCGCCACCTCCAATCGCAATTTCGAAGGGCGCCAGGGCAAGGGTGGGCGTACCCACCTGCTGTCGCCCGAACTGGCTGCCGCCGCCGCCGTGGCCGGGGCACTGGCCGATCCAGGGAGTTTGTCGTGATGAAGGCATTGAGTAGCCATACCGGCGTGGTCATTCCGTTGAACCGCGCCAATATCGATACCGACGTGCTGCTGCCCAAGCAGTACCTGAAGAGCCTGGAGTCGGTCGGCTTCGGCGACTTCCTCATGGACGACGAGCGTTACCTCGACCCGGGCGAGGTCGACACGCCAACGGCCAGCCGCCGGCGCAACCCCGAGTGCATCCTCAACCAGCCCCCCTACGACCGCGGCAGCGTGCTGCTGGCCCAGGCCAACTTCGGTTGCGGCTCGAGCCGCGAGCATGCGGTGTGGGCGCTGCGCGACTTCGGCATACGGGTGGTCATCGCGCCGAGCTTCGGCGATATCTTCCGCAACAACTGCTTCAACAACGGCCTGCTGCCGTTGAGCCTGGCGCAGTCCGACATCGATGCGCTGTTCCTGCGGCTGAAGGCAGCCCCCGGCCTGCGCGCGCAGGTCGACGTGGCCGCGCGAACGCTGACGCTTGCCGACCTGCACCTGACCTTCGCGCTCGAAGAGGGACGCCGGCAGAACCTGATCCAGGGCATCGACGAAATCGGCGAAAGCCTGCTGTTCGCCGGGCGGATCCAGGCCTACGAGCGTGCGCGTCTGGCCGTCGAACCCTGGATCTTTGGCGTCTGCGGGCCGCAGGAGGTTGCCGATGCAAGGGACTGAACCGGCGGTGCTGCTGATGGAGGAGGAGGGTGTCGCGTCCATCGTGTTCAATCGGCCGCAACGCCTCAATGCCTTCGATGCCGACTTCGCGCAGTGCTTTCTCGAGGTATGCGAACGCTTGCGCTGCCGCGCCGACCTGGCGGCGATCGTGCTGCAGGGCAGGGGCCGTGCCTTCATGGCCGGTGGCGACATCAGCGCGTTCCAGCACAGTCCGGCGCAGGTGGTGGAGACGCTGATCCGTCCGATGAACCGTGCGCTGCAGATACTGGTGGAGCATCCGGCGCCGGTCATCGCCAGCGTGCAGGGCGCCGCTGCCGGCGCGGGGATGAGCATCGCGCTGGCCTGCGACCTGGTCATCGCGGCCCGCTCCGCGCGCTTCGACTTCGCCTACCTGAAACTCGCCGCCAGTTGCGACCTGGGCATGTCCTGGCACCTGCCGCGCCTGGTCGGGCTGCGCAAGGCCCTGGAAATCGCCCTGCTCGGCGAGCCGTTGACGGCCCTGGATGCCCAGGAGCTGGGGCTGGTCAACTGGGTGGTGGAGGATGAGCGACTGGCCTTGCGTACACAGCTGGTCGCCGAGCGCTTCACGGTGATGCCGAGGCCGGCGCTGGGCGAGATCAAGCGCCTGCTGCGCCATGGCGCGCCGACCTTGCAGGGCCAGCTCGAACAGGAGGCACAGGCGTTCGCCCGGGTCATGAGCAGCGACGCGTTCAAGGTCGCCGTCAGTGGCTTCTTGAGCAAGCCGTCAGCGCGCCAGCCGGCGAGGTGAAATCAGGAGAAATGACAATGTATCGAAGGATGAAGCGTGCTCTTGCCAATCTCGGCGTGCGCCGCAAGCTGGTCATCGGCTTCGGGCTGGTGTTGTCGATGACCCTGCTGGTGTCGTTGATCGCCTGGTGGAACCTGGCGGGGGTGGTCGACCGCAGCGAGAAGACGCTGGCGATCCTGCAACTCAAGATCGCCGCCAAGGACCTGCGGGCGCAGCGACTGGTGTACCAGGCCAGTGGCCTGGCGCCTGACGGGGAGCGGGTCCAGGCCCTGCTCGGCGACCTCGACCGGCAGGTGCGTGGCCTGGCGCCCCTCCTGGCCGCAGTGGATGACCGGCAATGGCTCGCACAACTGTCCCAGGACGTGCAGGCCTATGCGGAGGGTTTCAAGGGCCTGGTCGGCACCTTCGAACGCCGCGAGGAGGCACGCAAGGCCCTGACCGATCGAACCAACGAGGTCGCCGTCGGCTTCGATCGCATCGAACGCAGCATCCTGGAGGACCACGAGGCGGACGCGCAGCGGCGGCTGGACTACATGCAGGGTCTGTCGCAACTGGGCTTGCTGGTGGTCAAGGCACGTTTTCGTGCCTACGCCTATTTCGTCAGTGACAACCAGGTCATGAAGGATGGCGCCTTCCAGGCCGTCGACGAAGCCATCGAGCAGACCCGGGCCTTGCGCGACCGCATGGGCCCGCGGCAGCAGGCGTCGGTCGGTGAGGCGATACACACCCTGGAGAGCTACCGGCAGACGCTGGTGTCCTTCTCCGCGGACATCGATGTCAGCCTGGCGGTGCGGGCGCAGATGAGCAGCGTCTCGGAGCATGTCGAGCAGGTCAGCGATGCCCTGCGCGAAAGCCAGCTGGCCAAGCGCGACCAGGATGTCGGCCAGGCCCGGCACTCCATCGCGCTGGGCACCCTGCTGGCCCTGTTGTTCGGCTTGGGCGCCGCCTGGTTGATCGCCCGTCAGATCGTCGAGCCGCTCAACCAGGCCTTGCTCGCCGCCAACCGCGTCGCGGCCGGTGATCTTGGCCACGACCTGGCGGGCGATCGCGACGACGAGATCGGCAAGCTGCAGCGCGCCATCGGCAGCATGACCCAGAGCCTGCGCACCCTGGTTGGCAGCATCCAGGATGGCGTGGTCAGGATCGCCGGTGCCGCCACCGAGTTGTCCGTGGTCACGGGCCACGGCAAAGCCGGCATCGACCAGCAGAACCTCGAGACCGATCAGGTCGCCACCGCCATCAATGAAATGGCGGCGACCGTCCATGAGGTTGCCCGCAACACGGAACAGGCCTCTGGCGCCGCCCACGAGGCCAGTGCTGAAGCCGCGCGCGCCAACCAGGTGGTCAGCAGTGCGATCGAGCATGTCGAGCGGCTGGTGAGTGAGGTCAACCAGTCGGCACTGGCGGTGGACGCGCTCAACAGCGAGAGCCGCAAGATCGGCGTGGTGCTGGACGTGATCAAGTCGGTGGCCGAACAGACCAACCTGCTGGCGCTCAATGCCGCCATCGAGGCGGCGCGGGCCGGAGACGCCGGGCGCGGCTTTGCCGTGGTGGCCGACGAAGTGCGCGGCCTGGCCTTGCGTACGCAACGCTCGACCGAGGAAATCGAGTCGATCGTCGGCGCGATCGACCTGGGTGCGCAGAACGCCGCGCGGGTCATGCAGGGCAGCCGCGAACTGGCGGACCACACCGCAGGCCTGGCACGCAAGGCGGGCGAGGCCCTGGCCGGCATCCATCAACGGGTGTCGAACATCCAGGAGATGAGCCAGCACATCGCGACGGCCGCCGAGGAGCAAAGCGCAGTCACTGAAGAGATCAACCGCAGCGTGATGCGCGTGCGGGACATCTCGCTGCAAAACGCCGTTTCCGGTGAAAAGACGGCGCAGGCCAGTGTCGAGATCGCGCGCCTTGGCGACGAGCTGCAACGGCTTGCGGAGGGGTTTCGCTTGCGCGACGACGAGACGCGAGGCTGACGAGCGCAGGGAGGTTTATCCGCCTGGCGGATAAACCGCGAGGGCGATTTGCATTCCTGGCCGCGGCTGGCTAGGTTCCGCGCCGGACCAGGTGGACTGGCTTCCCGGCATCAGCGGTTCGATCAACCGATGGGCGAGCAGGGAGTGGCGAGAGTGAAAGTACGATGGGTCATTGTCTTGATCTTGAGCACGTTGATTCTGGACGTTCTGATCCAGTCCCTCGTCTTTCTGTCATGGACGGCTCGATGATCGGCGTGTGACCTGGGGCGTGCCGGGTCACCATGGCATTCAATCACCTTGAACGAAAATACCTATGCCTCTGAGAAATATGAATGTCGCTCCGCGGGCGTTTCTTGGCTTTGGACTCATTGCATTGCTGGTCATCGCGCTGGGTGTGTTCGCCCATGGGCGGATGTCGATCATTCGCAGTGCGACGGTCAACATGGAGGAAACGCTGCTGCCCAGTGTCAGTTCCCTGGGCGAGGTCAGCGATTACGTCCTGCGCTTGCGCATCTGCAGTTTTCGCATCCTGCTCAACCGTGAAGCCGACGCCCTGAAGGAGACCGAGCGACGCATCGCTGAACTGGTCGGGCTGATGGAGAAGTCCAAGTCCAGTTATGCCGCGCTGCCGGCTACCGCCGAGGAACGCGAGATCTTCAAGCAGTTCGATGCGGCGCTGCTGGTGTACCTGTCCGAGCAGCAGAACGCGCTCGAGCTTTCCAGGCAGGGCAAGATCGAAGACATCCGCCAGCTGATCAATGGACCGATGAAGCAGCAGTCCGATCTGATGGCCGGTCTGCTCGCCAAGATGATCACCATCAACAAGAACGGCGCCGACGAGGCGTCGAATATCGCCGGCAGACAGTACGAGAATGCGACGATGGCGATCGTCGGCGTGTCGATCCTTGCCGTGCTGATGACCATACTGCTGGCCTGGCTGCTCACGCGCAGCATCGTCAAACCGTTGAGCCAGGCACTTGAGGTCGCGCAGGAGATTGCCAAGGGCGACCTTTCCGGGAAGATCGTCATCGACGGGCGGGATGAGCCAGCGCGATTGCTCGAAGCCCTGGCCGCCATGCAGCACAGCTTGCGCAACACCGTGGAGCTGATTTCCGGCTCGGCCAACCAGCTCGCCTCGGCGGCGGAAGAACTGAGTGCCGTCACCGAAGAGTCATCCAGAGGTCTGCAGCGGCAAAACGACGAATTGGAGCAGGCCGCCACGGCGGTCAACGAAATGACGGCTGCCGTCGAGGAAGTGGCGCGCAACGCGGTGTCCACCTCGCAAGCATCGCGCGAGTCCAACGACACGGCGCTGGCAGGGCGGGACAAGGTGGTCGAAACCGTCAGGTCGATCCAGGCCATGACCGAGGATGTGCAGACCACCTCGCGTCAGGTCGAAGGCCTCGCCGAGCAGAGCCGCGACATCGGCAAGGTGCTCGACGTGATCCGGGCGATCGCCGAGCAGACCAACCTGCTGGCCCTGAATGCCGCGATCGAAGCCGCACGGGCCGGTGAGGCTGGCCGCGGCTTTGCCGTGGTCGCCGACGAGGTGCGTGCGCTGGCGCATCGCACGGCGCAATCGACCCAGGAAATCGAGCAGATGGTCGCCAGCATCCAGTCCGGCACCGCTTCGGCCGTGCAGTCCATGACCAGCAACACCGAGCGCACCCGTACCACCCTGGCGCTGGCGGACGCGGCGGGCGAAGCACTGGAGGCGATCACCGCGGCCATCTCCTTGATCAATGAGCGCAACCTGGTGATCGCCAGTGCTTCGGAGGAGCAGGCACAGGTCTCGCGGGAAGTCGACCGCAACCTGGTCAACATCCGTGACCTGGCCTCGCAGTCGGCGGCAGGCGCCAACCAGACCAGCGCGGCCAGTCACGAACTGTCCAGGCTGGCGGTCGAGCTCAACGGGATGGTGGCGCGCTTCGTGATCTGAGACTGGCGAGAAGGGCGATGGCGGGCAGTTGCGAACAGGCATCGCCGCTGCCTGGGCTGATGACACCGGCTCTGCTCTCCAGGGTACAGCGTTGTCGTGCGCAGACTCGGCGCGGGCATTGCTTTCGAGGGTGTGATCGGTCAGGGTGGGACGCGTCGTTAAAGGTCCCTGCCCATGCTGATAGACGAAGAACTGACCCTCAAGAAACTCGAGATATTCCTGTCCTTCATGCGCTGCGGAAACCTCAGCCGCAGCGCCGAGGCCTTGTCCACCAGCACGGTCAGCGTGCATCGGGCGATCCACTCCCTGGAGAGTGCGCTGCGCTGCCCGTTGTTCAAGCAGGCCGGCCGCCAGCTGATTCCGCTGGAGAGCGCGTACGTGCTGGAGAAGAAGGCGCGCCAGCTGATCCAGGATGCCGAGCAGATGGTGCGCCAGACCCGTGAAGCCGCGGGGTTCTTCGCCGACCGCTTCAAGCTGGGCTCGCTCTATTCGCTGACCGTCAAGACCGTGCCCAAGCTGGTCATGGGCCTGAAGCTGCGGCGCAGCGAACTGACCATCGACCTGTCCCTGGGTTCGAACGTCGACCTGCTCGAGCGCCTGAAGAACCATGAACTCGACGCCATCCTGATTTCCCTGGACGAGAGCGTCAGCGACCCGCTGTTCGAGCACCTGCCGCTGTTTTCCGACGATATCTTTCTCGCCGCCCCGGTCGACTCGCCGTTCGCCGAGCACCCCGAAGTGGACCTGGCCGACCTGGTGGGCGCGACCTTCATCACCCTGACCCAGGGCTTCGCCACCCATCGCGACAGCGTCAGGGTGTTTCAGCAGGCCGGTTTCGAGCCGAAGGTGGCCATGCAGGTGCACGACATCTTCACCCTGCTGAGCATGGTGAGTTCGGGGGTGGGGTATGCCTTGTTGCCGGGGAGGGTCTCCGCCGTGTACGAGAACCGGGTCAGGCTGATTCCCCTGCAGTCGCGCTATCGCCTGCAGCAGCACATCGGCGTGGTGTTTCTCAAGGCCCGGGAGCGCGAGCCCAACCTGCTGGCCTTGCTGGCGGAGTGCAGGATGTACCGGGAGCGGGGGTGACGCGCCGCTCCCGGTTGGCGCCTAGCCGACCAATCCACGTACGCAGAAGTACAGGATCGAGGGGCCCATCAGGCAGCCCAGGCCGGTGTGGAAGGTGGCGGTGAGGGCGCCGTAGGGCACGAGCCTGCGGTCGGTTGCCGCCAGCCCCGCGGTGACCCCCGACACGGTGCCCGCCAGCCCGCCGAAGACCATGGCCGAGCGCGGGTTGTCCAGGGCCAGCAGGCGTGCCGACATCGGCGTGAAGACCATGACGATGATCGCCTTGATCAAGCCCGTGGCGATGGACAGGGCCATCACGTCGGAGCTGGCGCCGATCGCCGCCCCGGTGACGGGGCCGACGATGTAGGTCACGGCACCGGCGCCGATGGTGGTGATGCTCACGGCATCGCGGTAGCCGAATGCCCAGGCGACGGCGGCGCCGACGATGAAGGGCAGCACGGTGCCGAGCAGCAGCGCCACCACGCCGATCATCCCGGCCTTGCGCGCTTCGGTGGCCTGGACCTCGAACGCCGTGGCGACGATGGCGAAGTCGCGCAGCATGGCGCCGCCCATCAGGCCGATGCCGGAAAACAGCGCGAGGTCGGCCAGGCCTTTCTGGCCCCCGGTGAGGGTGCCGCCGACCCAGGCCAGGACCAGGCCGATGACGATGGCGATGGCCGAGCCGTGCACCCGGCCGAGGGTCAGGTACTTCGACAGCAGGACCGACAGCCACATGATCGCCCCCACCACCGCGAAGGCAGTGATCAGGCCGTTGTGTTCCAGCGCGTTATCGATGATTGGCCACATGATCAACGGCCTCCGGCAGGTGCGACGTGCGCAGGGGTGTCGGCAGCGGCCTCTTCCCTGGGCAGCGGCTCGCCGCGATGGGTTCGGCTGATCAGCGCGATCGTCGCGCCGCACGACAGCACGGCGCCGATGGCGGCGAGCACCGCCACCGGGCCGCCGTGGAGTGCGGTGACGACGTTCTGCTGGGCAGCCATCGCCACCACCACGGGGATGTACATCGCTCCCCAGAAGCCCACGCCCAGTTCGCACTCCTTGCTCAGGCCGCCACGCTTGTGCATGTACAGCCGTGCGCAGATCAGCAGGATCATGGCGATGCCGACCCCACCGACGTTGGACTTGACGCCCAGCAGCACACCCAGGAAGTCGCCGACGATGACGCCGGCCAAGGTACATACCGCAAGCAGAGCCACACCATAGATGATCATTGTTGTTGTCCTCGGTCTTTTGTCGAAGTTGCTTGTTGTTGTTGTCCTTCGGAAACCACGCGCTTACTGGGTGCCGGCCACCTCCTGACGCAGCAGGGCGTCCACTGTATCCGGCCGGGTGCCGTCGAGCGCAACCACCCGGCCGTCCTTGAACACGCCACGGGCCAGGCCGCTGAGGACGCTGCCCGGTGGAATCTCCACCTGCAGGCGCACGCCGCGTTCGTAGGCATGGCCCAGGGTAGCGCGCCAGTCGACCCGGCGTGCCATGTTGCCGGCCAGGTCATCGCGCAGGCGCGCGCTGTCGAAGATCGGGCGTGCGCTGCTGCCGCTGAGGTAGGTGATGCGCGGGCGCTGCAGCCTGACCTCGGCGAAGGCCGCGGCCAGTGCCTTGGCCGGTTCGTCCAGCAGCGGGCAATGCGACGGCACGCTCACCGCCAGGCGCCGCGCGACACCCTGGCCACGGCGGCGGGCCAGGGCCGCGACGGCGGCCATGGCCGTGTCGCTGCCGGCGATCACCACCTGGGTGTCGCTGTTGAGGTTGGCGAGGTGCACGGGGCCTGCGACCTCCCCGAGCAGCGCTTCGACCTGGTTCGCGTCGAGCCCGCTGAGGGCGGTCATGCCATAGCCTCGTGGATAGGCACGCTGCATCAGCTCACCGCGCAGGCTGACCAGGCGCACGGCGTCGGCGAACGCCAGCGCCTCTGCACTCACCGCCGCGGCATAGGCGCCGATGGACAGCCCGGCCACATGCTCCGGCCGTGGACTGCGCTGCATCAGCCAGCGGGCCCAGGCCACGCCACACAGCAACAGGCACAGTTGCACCGCGCGGGTGGACTGCAGCGCCGTCGCCGTGTCCAGCGCCAGCACCGACTCGTTCAGGCTGTCGCTGGCTTCCTCCAGCAGCGCCGCCGAGCCTTCCGGCAGCCGGTGCAACAGGCCGGGTTGCTGTGCGCCTTGTCCGGGGAACACGAAAAGACTGCTCATGACCGCGCCCCCTGTTCGTGCCAGGGATCGGCCACCAGCCGCGCCCCGGAAGACGACTTGAGCAGGACGCGGGGCGCGCCCGAGGCCCATTCGCGCAAGGCGATCGCTCCCGCGGGGGTTTCCAGTTGCACGTCGATGCGGCAGGGCGCCAGGTCCAGGGCCGCGAGCAGGTCCCTTGCCCGACCGCGTGCCAGCGCTTCAGGCGTGCGCAGCAGCAGGTCCAGGTCGCTGCTGTCATGCAGCACCGCAACGCCCGTGGCCAGTTGATAAGCGGTCCCGCCCGTGGGCCCCCACGCCAGTCCGGTCGCCTCCAGCCGCGCGCTCACCTGCTCCAGCGCCAGCAGCGGCGGCAGGCTGGCGGCCTGCGCGCCGCGCAAGGCCTCCGGGCTGACGCACGCGGTGATCGCGTCCAGCGCCATTTCACAGGCCAGGCGCTGTTCCCGTCGCGGACCGCGCAGCCCCACCGCCACCTTGCCGGCAACGCTGACGGCGCGGCGCACGACCACCGGCTGCGCGCTGCGCACCACGGCGTGCGCCCAGGCCGGGGCGTCTTCGGGCAATGCGTCCGAAGCGAGTCCCCAGAGCAGGTCGTGCGGGCGCGGCGCTGGCATCTCAGGCCTCCTGCCATTGCGCGCGGAGCAAGGCCCTGACGTTGCGCGAGGCACTGCGGTGGGGGCCTTGCAGGCGCGCCGACAGGTCACTGCGGGTACCGATGTCCTGCAGCGCTGCCACCAGGCATTCGCCGACCCGCGACAGGTCGGCTGCGCTCGGCCGCTCGGCATCGTCCACCGCCAGGCGTCGCCACAGCAGGCCCAGCGCGTCGTAGCTGGCCAGGTCGTAGGCCATGGGCGGGATCTCGGCGGCCAGCGCTTCGAGTTCCTCGACGCTGCGCAAGGTGATGCGCGCCGCCGCCGCCTTGCCCATGGCATGGACCAGCACCCCGTCGTCGTCCAGGGCGATCAGGCGCTGGGCCTGGTAGCCATGGGCGAGGAACGCACCGGACATGGCCTTGCCCACCAGCAGGCCGATCAGCGGATGACCGGCCAGGCGCGCCCGGGCATAGGCGTCCACCGCCGCCGCCAGCGCCTGATGGATGCCCAGGGCTTCCTCGCGGCGTCCATAGGCCTGGCTGGGCACGTCGATGATCGCCACCAGCGCGCGCTTGTCTCCGTCGCGGTCCTGTTCGATGGCCTCGTTGACCGCCTTGGCCAGGCCCCAGCCTTCCAGCAGGCCTACTTCGCCGCCACGGGCCCTGGGGAAGGGATTGTCGGCATCGGGGACCACGGCGAGGAAACGCACGGCACGGTTGGCCAGTTCGCTGTCGACCACCCGCAGCGAGGCCGGATAGCCGGGCAGGGGCGCCTCGTGGGTCAGGGCCGACAGCCAGGTCTGGGCACGGTTCATGACAGTTCTCCTTGGTAGAGGGTGCGTACCGCCGCCGCATCCAGTTGCGCGACGTCCGCGCCCAGTTGCGCCAGGCGCTCGAGGTACTCGTGGTGGCGCTGGCAACGCTGGCGCGACGGCGTGTCGGCCAGTTCGATCAGTTGTCGGCGGATGCTTTCCACATCGTCGTCCACATAGCCGTCCGCCAGGCCGCAGGCATGGCGTTGCTCGCCACCGGTCAGGCCCCAGATGAACGGCCGGTCGCGGGCGTCGTATTCGCCGATGCCCGCCTCCTGCTCGATGACCTGCGGGCCGTTCAGGCCCAGGCGCGCTTCCCGGGTGACCAGCAGGTGAGTGCACAGGCCGGCGGCGATCGACATGCCGCCGAAACAGCCGACCGAGCCGGCGATCAGACCGATGACCGGCTGGTAGCCGCGCAGTTCGACGATGGCCGCCTGGATCTCGGCGATCGCCGCCAGCCCGAGGTTGGCCTCCTGCAGGCGCACGCCGCCGGTTTCCAGCAACAGGACGGCCCGCATGGGAATGCCCTGGCGGTTGTCCTCGATGGCGAGCTCCAGGGCGCCGGCGATCTTCGCGCCGCCCACTTCGCCCATGCTGCCGCCCTGGAACGCGCCTTCGATGGCGGCGATCAGCGTTGGCTGTCCGGCGAGGGTGCCCTTGGCGATCACCACGCCGTCATCGGCCTGGGGGACGATGCCCTGGCGAGGCAGCCAGGGCGACATCTGCCGGTCGAAGGGACCGAGCAGTTCGCGGAAGCTGCCACTGTCGAGCAGGGCCCTGGCCCGCTGCCGGGCTCCCAGTTCGACGAAGCTGCGGGCCTTGAGCAGGCGTTCGGTATCGGTCATGGCGCGATCTCCTCGAAGCCTTGTTCAAGGCGCAGGCGGGCGACCCCGGGGGTGGCGCCGAAGTCATGGATCTCGATGTTCAGTGCGGGCAACGAGCGGCCGTCGAACAGCCGTTCGAGCAACTGCGACCAGCGCGCCGAACTGCCGTTGACCGAGGTCACCACCTGGATGCGCAGGCGGCCATGGGTGCCCGGTTCGATCAGCACTTCCAGGTCGCCGGAACTGACGCAGCCCACCAGGCTGCGACCGCGGCCGGGTTCGGCCGCGGGAAATTCAAAGGTCAGGGTTTCCATTCACAGACTCCCGATTCGGTCGAGGAACAGGCAGGCGGCCAGCAGGTCCGCGGCGCCGCCTGGTGATGCGTTGAGTTGCAGCAGCAAGGTGTCGAGCGCCTGCAGGCGACGGCGTCCGTCGAGGCTGGCGCTGCCGCCGGCGTCGAGTGCGGCGCGGGCGCCCTGCTGCAGCGCGGCCAGGCCTTGCTCGCCCGTGCGCCAGAGGACGCAGGTGTCGCTGAGCACCGCCATCATCGCCAGCAGGGCATCCAGGCGCGCGTGGTTCTCGCTGACACCGGCGGCCCGGCTGCGCACCAGTTGCGGCAGCCCCACCTCGATCACCGCGGGGAACCCCAGTTGCGCCTGCTCCCGTGCCCCCAGGGCGCCGTAGCGCCGCAGCACCTGGGCGCCATGGCTGTTGCCGACCGGGGCCGCAGGGTCGTCGAGCAGGGCGATCCGACCGGCGCGGATGGCGACGGTGGCGGGGTCCCGGCTGTCCGGGTGCAGGGCTTTCGCGGCGATCAACAGACCCAGTGCCCAGATGGCGCCGCGGTGGGTATTGATGCCCCGGGTCGTGGCCAGCATGGCGGCTTCGCCGTCGCGGCCGGTCTTGCCCAGCGCCTTGCGCAGGGTCGGGCCGATCTCGCCATGGGCCTGGGCGGCTTCGGCCATCTGCCGGAAGCACGGCCACAGCGACAGGGCGGAGGCCTGCATCAGGGCGAGGTTCATGTCGCCGTGCGCACCGCTGCCGCGGCGATCGACCAGGCCCGGTTTGGGCGAAAGCTCCGCTTCGTCAATCAGTGCATCGACGGCCAGGTCGGCCAGGCGATCAGCCAGGGGCAGCTCGGGGAGCAGCGGGTTGAGGGCCTTCATCACCAGCTCCTGAAGCGTGCAGGCGGGTTGTAGAGCCCGCCGGACCATTCCACCAGCTCGGCGATGCTGCGCGCCGCCAGCAGTTCGCGGCTGGCATCGGTGCGGCGGATGCCGAGGTCTTCCGGCAGGGCCACCAGCCCCGCCTGGCGCAGGCGCAAGGTGTCCTTGGGGTCGTGACGCAAGCCGATGGCGGTGACCCCGGCCACCGCCGCGATCATCTGCCGGCGCTCCTCCAGGCTGCGGGCCTTGTACAGGTAGGCGATGCCTTCCTCGGTGAGCAGGTGGGTCACGTCGTCGCCGTAGATCATGATCGGCGCCAGCGGCATGCCGGTCTTTTTCGCCACGTCCACCGCGTCGAGGGTTTCGACGAAGGTGGGCTTGCCGCCTTCTTGGTAGGTCTCGACCATCTGCACCACCAGCTTGCGGCCACGCTCGAGCAGGGTGTCCGGCACCGTCATGTCCAGCCAGGCCGGGGTGGCATGCCGGCGGCCGCGCGGGTCATGGCCCATGTTCGGCGCACCGCCGAAGCCGGCCAGGCGGCCACGGGTCACGGTCGAGGAGTGGCCGTCGCCGTCGACCTGCAGGGTGGCGCCGATGAACAGGTCGACCGCGTACTGGCCGGCGAGCTGGCACATCATGCGGTTCGAGCGCAGGGAGCCGTCGCGACCGGTGAAGAACACGTCGGGGCGCTGGGCGATGTAGCTTTCCATGCCCAGTTCGGTGCCGAAGCAATGCACGCTTTCCACCCAGCCGGTTTCGATGGCCGGGATCAGCGTGGGGTGCGGGTTGAGCGTCCAGTTGCGGCAGATCTTGCCCTTCAGGCCCAGCGACTCGCCGTAGGTCGGCAGGATCAGTTCGATGGCCGCGGTATTGAAGCCGATGCCGTGGTTGAGCGACTGGACCTGGTGCTTCTCGTAGATGCCACGGATCGCCATCATCGCCATGAGCACGTGCACCGGCTTGATGTGGCGCGGGTCGCGGGTGAACAGCGGCTCGATGTAGAAGGGCTGGTCGGCGACCACCACGAAGTCGATCCACGAGGCCGGGATGTCCACCCGGGGCAGGTCGTCGCTGCGCTCCACCAACTGGTTGACCTGGGCGATCACGATGCCGTCGCTGAAGGCCGCCGGTTCGACCAGGGCCGGGGTGTCCTCGGTGCTGGGGCCGGTGTAGAGGTTGCCGTCACGGTCCGCCATGAAGCCGGCCACCAGGGTGACATTGGGGATCAGGTCCACCAGCAGCCGGGAATACAGCTCGATGTAGGTGTGGATCGCGCCGACTTCCAGCAAGCCGTCTTCCAGCAGTTGGCTGATGCGCAGGCTCTGCGGGCCGGCGAAGGAAAAGTCCAGCTTGCGGGCGATGCCGCGCTCGAACAGCTCCAGGTGCTCGGCACGGCTGACGCTCGGCATGATCAGGTGCAGGTCGTGCAGGCGCTCCGGGTCGGCTTTGGCCAGCGCGCGGGAGAGGAAGTCGGCCTGCTTCTGGTTGTTGCCTTCCAGCACCACGCGGTCGCCCGGTGCGATCAGCAACTCCAGGGCTTCGACGATGCGCTCGGTGGGCAGCACGGCCCCCTCGGCGAGGTGGCGGACCCGGTCGAGACGACGCTGCTTTTCAGCGCGCCGCCGTGACCATTGCGGGGGAGGGGTGAGAGCGGTGGTCATCGGTGACTCCACGTTTGTGGTTTTTGTGGGGTCACTTTGATTTCGAACAGGGGGGCGATCAATCAAGCCGGGAGTGGGTTCGTTACTCTGAGGTTAATGGTTTGTCGGGGTCGATGCCGTTGGCCAGAGCGAAGCGCGCTGATTGCATTCTGCAATCGATGCCGAACGATGACTGGACCGCGCGCCTGGCAGGCGCCTACAGCCATAACCAGCAGTACATGAAATACGCCCAGGGCGTGGGGTCGGATACGTGACCCCTGGCGCCACGTCATCGTCGATCCAGTCGATCGCCGGCCTGTTCGACTACGACTCGGTGGACACGCCGTTCGCGGCAGTGCTGTACGACCTGACGCCGAACCTGACGGTGTACGCCAGCTATGCCGACATCTTCCAGCCGCAATCCTACAAGGATGCCGAGGGCAAGGTGCTGGAGCCCAAGACCGGCACCAACTATGAACTGGGGATCAAGGGCGAGTGGTTCGACGGTGCGCTCAATGGCTCGCTGAACCTGTTCCGCGCCTACCAGGAACATGCCGCGGTGGCGGTCACCGACAAGAGCATCTGCGCCTCCTGCTCGGTCGATGCCGGCAAGATCCGCGCCCAGGGCGTGGAAATGGAACTGACCGGCGCGCCCATCGAGCGGCTGCAACTGACTGCGGGCTATACCTACACCGCCACCGAGACCTTGGGCAGCACGGTACGCAACGCCAATGTGGCAGCGGTCGATGGCGACACCTACAACACGCTGGTGCCACGCCACTCGTTGCGGGCCTGGGGCGACTATGCCCTGGCCGGCAGCCTGAGCCGCTGGAGCATTGGTGGGGGAGTGAATGCACAGAGCGATATCTCCCGGTTGTCCGGCACCGTCAAGACCGAACAACCTGGGTATGCCATCTGGGGCGCGCGGCTGCAGTACCAGATCGACCCGCACTGGGCCGTGGCGCTCAACGGCAACAATCTCTTCGACAAGGTCTACTACGCCACCGTCGGTGATCGCAGCGGCGGCAACTACTATGGCGAGCCGCGCAACTACATGGTGACCTTGAAGGGGAGTTTCTGATCGGTCTCACCCTGTTGCCCACCTCGGCGGCGTGATCCCGAGCCCCGATGCTGGACCGAGACCCGCTGCAGGGTCGGGGGTGTTTTTCTGCTGCGGTGGATGGATGCTGTTCAGGAGGGTCGAACGAAGCCTGCTCGGGGTGGATAGCCGTCAGCCGGCTAACGCCCATGAGTTTCAGTTGAATGGCCCAGGCGCTTATGGCATTCCCAACCTGGTGCTTGAGAGGATAACCTGAGTTCCTTTCTATCCGCGTAGTACCGATATGGACATCAATCTACTGACCGAATCCATGCTTGGCCACTTCCCTTCTTCCACGGGTATTTGGCAATGCGAGTTCCAGTTCGGCACCCGATTGATTTATGTCCAGCACCGCTACAACGAGTCACCTCAGGTCAGAGTCGCCGCCGCGCAACGCGTGATTCAGGCCGTGTGGAATGACCTGCCCCAGGCGCTCAAGTTTGCCGAACAGCACTGCAAAGCAAAGATGCCAGAGCTCATGTGGCTGTACGAAACCCACATGCCGTGGGAGTCGCCGTTGCTCGTTTACTCGATCCACTTCGATCTCGACCAACCTTACCCTGGCTATGCCATTTCCAGGAACCACGACTTCGATTGGGGTCGAACCCTGCTCTACGAAGATGAACTGGGCCAGGAACACAGCGTGTGCATGGAGCGACACGACCCAGGAAGTGACTTCTGGATTCACGTCACGCGCGTGGGGTTTCAGCAATTCGAGCTTGAGGGTTAGCCGGGCAATCAAGTATGTGCAAGCCCTCCATCATGCTGGCTTTGTCAGACACATCAAGGGCCCGGCTGAATCGGCGGACTGGATGTTGCTCGTTCGTGTTCGGCGAACTCATCTGGCTACTGAGTGCGTCCTAAGGTTATGCATAACAGGTCTTATACCTCTCCAAACGGTTCTCCTATGCTGGCGCCTCGGGAGATATAACCACTGAACGCGATGGGATCTGTTCACAGCGCAAAGTGCGAGACACCACGACGGAGGCCAGGTTGATTCACGCTTTTATGGTTGATGTGGATGGTGTCGTCGTTGATGGTCGGCCCTCCGACGGCAAGGGCTGGGCTTCATCTCTCGAGGAGGATCTCGGGCTGGCAAGCGCGGATCTCCATAAGGCGCTCTTCGAGCCTTACTGGGACGCCATCGTTACAGGACAGTCATGTCTGGAGGAGAGGCTTGCGGCGGTGCTGGCAGATATCGCTCCGCACCTTTCTCGGCAAAGAGTATTGAATTACTGGTTTGAAAACGATGCTCGGCTCAACCTCGAATTACTGTCGGATCTAGCCGACCATCGTCGTCGTGGTGTGAAAGTATTTCTCGCGACCAATCAGGAACACCTGCGGGCAAATTTTTTAATGACGTCGCTTGGCCTGGATCACTACTGCGATGGCATGTTTTACTCCGCGGCGCTGTCCTGCCGAAAGCCAAGCCTCGAGTTTTATAGAAAAATCACCGAATTGTCCGGGTTTCTACCTGAGCAATTGCTCTTGATCGATGACAGTCCAGCCAATGTTCAAGCCGCACGTGAATCAGGCTGGAATGCCATTTGCTGGACGAAATCCAGCGATCTTGAGGCGCAGATGGGTGATCTGCGAGTAATAGGCAGCGACGCATAGTGCGCAGGGTTGCAGTCGGATCGAGTGCGCTCGAGCTGGCGTGGTTGGTGAAATCGGCTCCTGAATGGACGCTGTCTCGATCAATGGCAATGGCTAGCATCATGATCCCTTCAGTGATTTGAATCACGCTAGCCAGCATGTGGTGACGAATGGCGAGTTGCCTACCGTCCGCTTCTGGTCGATTTCTGCTCCTCGCTATAGGCAGATTTCGACCCATACCAGTTGTTCGCTCTTGAGCTGCTTGGTCAGAGGCGGACATCCGCGCCGATCGATTGTAACTCATAGCAATGGTTCATGAACGATTTCTTCTGACCTAGAATGATTCCGTCCAAGCGCTTACTTCGCCTCCGTCAGATGAATACCAGCCCTTTAAACGCAGGCCATTTGGTAGCTAGTGTCAGTTCTTCCCAATTGCACGAAATTTGACAAGGGAACTTCCGGTTATCATTCGACAGCCTATGAGTGTTCAGTATGCATACTACTAAAATCTAAGGTTTCGTCTATTGAATACAAATTTTTCGTCGACAAGCTTCATCCTTCCCACAAAATCACGGAGCAAGTCCCAATACTTGTCATTTTTGTCTTCGCCGACCCAAAAGTGATTACTTTCATAGCATTTAATAGCCAAATATCCGAACATGTAGTGTGCGACATGCTCATTAATCATCTTGGAATTAAGCATTAGCGCCACTTCTTCGTAAAGCCCGAGATACTCTAGTCTTGTGGATAGCGGAATTATTGCAAGAGACTTACTATCTCCGTCAGCGAGAAGCAATTCATTTATCTCCTGGAAAGCTTTTTCAGATAACAGTAAGCGCTCGATATTGAAATAGGCATCCGCTCTTTTTTGCGCACCTTGCCGCTGGTATTCGAGGACCGCTTTGGAAAAAGTTAGTGCTGCCACAATCACCCCAACTATAGAAATTATACTTTCAGCTTGCGAGATAGTCATGGGTTCCTGCTCCATGTGTGCTTAACTATAACGCGGACGCGCTAGCGAGCTAAGCTTCTTTCGTTTCGGGTTTTCCAGCTTGCCGGACAAAGATTGTATGCATGTCCATTACTCTACCCAGAAACATAGCTTGACGAAATAGCATTGCAAGGAACAATGAGCAGCCTATGGCTAGGTAATATTGGTAATACGACTGAAATTCGTAGAATTTTTGATCTCCAGAAAAACTACCAATGCACGCCAATACAATCAATCCGGTAAGTAGATTTTGACACAGTGTCACTTCGGCCATAGCTTTAACCAGAATTCGACCGGCCGCATCGTTTGCTTTGCACACTTGATCGATATTAACTGATATTTGTTTCCAGCGCTGGGCAAATGTAGCGGCGCTATCAAGATTCAAGGTCGGGCTAAATGGAGCGCGCTCAAGGATAAAAATAGATATTGCGTCCCAGATAATGCAAAACCCAGTCATAACAATGCCTGATACGTAACTGAGCAAAATAAGAATTATCAGGCTCCCCCCGGAAATAGAAGCTTGTGATTTATCAGGGGAATAGCTTATCAGGAAGTTCATTTCATACGAAAGTGCGACCCAGAACGCTAATCCTGGGCACACTCGCGCAATCAGGTCGTAATAGGCGCTTGGGATGAAATTTAGCAGTGAAGACAGTTCTTGGCCGATTTTATGCTGAGCAGGGTCATCTGCCACGGAGAGTACTCCATTATAATAAGACAACAATCAATAATGAATCACTTAATCCTCAGCGCTACATGCCCCTTGTTATTTCCGTAGCAGTTCCACGCATCATTGGCATAAGCATAGAGATACCCTGAACGCTTCGGGATATACGTGCAGCCATAGCCAATGAGGAAGGTTTCCGGTTTCAGTAGGATGCCTTTGGCGTCGACCCCTTCGCTGTTCGCTATTGCGCCTACAAGGCTGAACCAAGGAAAGTTCTCGTGGCGACGAGTAAAGTAAAAATTAGCGTTGCTGTTATTGAACAGCTTGCCGTACCAGATTTCCAGTTTGCCCAGCGCAGTACCGACCAGATATGCCAGTTCGCTGGGTTGAAAAAGGTTGTTCACTGGCCCGGCTGGATTACAAACGATCGAGGCATCAAGCCACTCACCGCTAGCACTGAAGGTGTAAGCGGTACCAGCGTTGAGCCACAAGCCGGTTTCGTTCCACGGCAGACGCGCGGAGATATCCAGCACCAGCGGGGTCGGCGGCGTTAGCATACGCAATCTGCGATACGGCGACTGGGTGATGGGCGGAGTTTTTTGTCGAGCCAGTGCTGAACTGTGAAACAGGTCCGGTTGTGTGGTTATATCGGCCACGCTGCGTGGCTGGGTCGCTAGCACGTTGAAAACGCCATTACATGAGTCATGCATGGTGTCGTAGATGTCGGGCTTGACCTGCTGAATAACACCCGGGTCAAATTTCAGACCGGCTGATTCCGCCTCATCAAGCATCCACTTCAGCGCGCCATCGGCTAGCCCACAGTTTTGGTAGCCACCGCCGATGTCTGAATGTACACCGGGGAACCAAATCTGTTTGAGGTCGGTGTCCTCTGGTGGCTGGCTCCACATTGTCGGTTGGAATGAGGCACGGTATTCGTCCATTGCCAATGCGTGCCGAGCGTGTTTTACCGAGGGGTGCAGTGTCGTGTCGTGGAAGGTGTAGCGTTCCCGATTGTCGAGCAGATTAAGCAGTGCCATGTCGTCAGGGATGCCCAACGCACCGACTGTGTCCCATACCCCTATAAAATGGATTGGGATGGGTTCTCCGACCTTGTTGTGGAACTTCCAGCCTTGAGCGGCCCAGTCTTCGCGCTGCTCGGTTTTACGCCTGTAGCCATAGGTGAGCAGGGTCTGAATGCGTACCCATACCTCACCGGGTGGTAACCCATCGATCTGCAGCAACCCGCAGCAACTGATGAATCCAGCTAGGCTGCGCACTGTGTAGGCACCGCGACTAAAACCGAAGAGGTAGATTGCATCGCCTGGCTTGTAGCAGTAGCAGAGCTTCTGATAGGCGCTCATGATGTTGCTGTCGAGCCCAGCTCCAGCGCCGCCGCCCACGGCCTTATCCCACCAACTACCATCGGTGCCGACACCGGGATGATAATAGGTGGTTTGCGCTGAGCCTTGGGTATCAAGATCAGCTATCGCGTTATATAGTCGTACCACATTGGTTGGGGCTGGCACGCCTTGGTCGAGCTGGTCGGGGGTATTCCAGGTGCCGTCGCAGCAAATCACCAGATTAGCCATGGAAAGTCCTTTAACCCGGCAAGCCGGAGTCCGTTAGAAATACCCAGCGGCAGAGTTGGCACATACTGCCGGCATGTGCCAAGCGCGTAAGTCTTCGCTGACCACGGAAGCCCAGCGGTAACCAGGATTCAAGAACAGGCCAAAGTAGTCGTCAAGCGGCGCTAGCTAAAAAACACTAGCACTAAGACGATGTCCGGCCAACATTGCTCATCAGGGTGGCTTAGGCCAATTACTGTCTTTGATCAACGGCAGCTATTGGCCGTTAGCAGCCCCTCACGAAGAGAGGCTTCGGGCGGATATATGAAAACTCCACCGGCGAAAAACCTAATTCACGCCAACCTGCTTTTCTTTGTCATCTAGTGTCTTCGCTGATCTTCGACGGTGCGCTGTGGCATTCACTGCCGTCCATCTGGCCGACCACCCTGGTCGCCTGTCCGTGTCGAAGGTTTTCATCGCCATCCCCAGCAACGCCGGAACCCCACCAACGCTGTGCTATCCTCCGCGCCCACCGCCGCGCTGGAGCTGTCGAGGACCCATGGCCAAACCGTTCGTAACCCTGGATGACGTCGCCAAGGCGGCGGGCATGTCCCGTGCCCAGGTGTCCCGTGCGCTGCGGGGCGATCCGGGAGTGCGCCCGGAGACCCGCGAGCGCATCGATGCCATCGCCGCGCACCTGAACTACCGGCCCAACCTGGCGGCACGCAGCCTGGTGTCGGCGCGCTCGTCCATCGTCGGCCTGGTCCTGGGCGATCCGAACAATCCCTTCCATATCCAGCTGGCCCAGGCGGTCGACCGGCGCCTGCTGGCCGCCGGCTTCGATGGCATCGCTTCGCTGCGCTCGATGGACGACGCCGGGGCGCTGCAGGAAGTCGAGCGCCTGCTCAGCCTGCGCGCGGCGGGGATCATCCTGCTCGGTCCCGCCCATCATCCGCAGGTGATCGGCAAGATCGCCGACCAGTTGCCTTGCGTGTTCATCGGCAGCAAGCGGGTCAGCCACCCGAAGGTGATCTCGATCGCCGTGGACGACGACAGCGGCGTGCGCCTGGCCATGGAGCACCTGTATGCCCAGGGCCACCGGCGCATCGCCCACCTGGCCGGCGCGCGCGAGCCGTCGTCGAAGGAGCGGGCCAACGCCTACAGCCGCTTCATGGCCGAGGCCGGGCTGGAGCCGCAGGTGATTCGCGGCAAGCACAACGCCGCCTCCGGCAGGGCAGGGGTGGATGCGCTGTTCGCCAGCCCGACGCCACCGACGGCGATCTTCGCCTCCAACGACTTCATCGCCCTCGGCGTGCTGGACCGGCTCAAGGGCATGGGCCTGTCGGTGCCGGACGATGTCTCGGTGGTGGGCTTCGACGATATTCCCGACGCCGCCAACAGCCTGTTCTCCCTGACCACGTTGCGCCAGGACACCGAAGCCCAGGCCCAGGCCGCCGTGGAGTCCCTGCAGGCCATCCTCTGCGGCAACCTGCCGCGCAAGCGCCGGCTGGACATGCCGGTCAAGCTGGTCGTGCGTGCCTCCACGTCGGCACCAGGCACCAGTCGATAATTATTCTCATGTTCTTGCCTGCGTCAGATTGACTCAGGATTTAACAATCCATAACATCCAGCCCGTTTGTCGGACGACCAGGAACGGTCGTCTTTTTTTGCGTCAATCATGAGAGCGCTCTCATTTTTTCGTGAAACCTCTGGGTCGGAGGTTGCGCGGCGAAATCTCACTGGAAATGAGAGCGCTCTCATTGTTCGCAAGCGAATTGCCACGGAGCGGCCGGCTGCTTGCAGCGCTGGAGCTTGCTGGGGATGTGCGGGGGCGGGGAGCGCCCGCACATCGATCTGAATGATGTGGCCAAGGCCGCACCTACCTTTAGGAATGGATATGAATGTGAAAGCCATCGTGCCGATTGTCATCGGCGCGATCCTGGCCCTGCTCGGCGTCGGTTTGACCCTGGGCGGCGGCAAGCTGGTTTCCCTGGGCGGCAGCGGGTACTACCTGCTGGCCGGCCTGTTGATGTTCGCCAGCGGCGTGTGCCTTGTCCGGCGCAAGGTCGCCGCGACCTGGGTGGCCCTGGCGCTGCTGCTGATCACCCTGGTCTGGGCGCTGGCCGAAGTCGGCCTGGACTTCTGGCAACTGGTTCCGCGCCTGGTGACCTTCATCGTCATCGCCCTGGTGCTGACCTTGCTGGTGCCGCTGCTGGACGGCAATCGACGCTTCCTCGGCGCGGGGCCGCGCGCGGGCATCAGCCTGGCGCTGCTGGCCAGCCTGGTGGGCTTCGGCGTCGGCATGTTCAAGCCGCACCCGACCGTGGTGGCGCAGAAGGGCGCTAGCGCGCCGGTGGTCGCGCCCGAGGCTGGCGAAGCCGATGGCAACGACTGGAGCGCCTACGGTCGTGGTACCCACGGCGAGCGCTTCGCCCAGTTCGCGCAGATCAACAAGGCCAACGTCAAGGACCTGCAGGTCGCCTGGACCTTCCGGACCGGCGACATGGCGATCAACGGCGCCGAGTACCAGGGCACCCCGCTGAAAGTCGATGACACGGTGTACCTGTGCACCCCGCTGAACAAGGTGTTCGCCCTCGACCCGGTCACCGGCGCCGAGAAGTGGAAGTACGATCCGCAGATCAAGGCGACGCCGTCGAACAAGGCCTGGAAGCGCTGCCGTGGCGTCGGTTACCACGATGCCGACAAGGCCCCGCAGAACGCCTCGACGCCTGTCGATCCGGGCGTCGCCAGCGTCGCGAGCGAGCCTGCTGCTTGCCGCCGGCGCATCATCACCACCACCGTCGATGCCCGCCTGATCGCCCTGGATGCCGCCACCGGCAAACCCTGCGAGGACTTCGGCGTGCACGGTGAAGTGGACCTGCTCAAGGGCATCGGCGCGAACACCGACGGCTCCTACTACCTGACCTCGGCACCGCTGGTGGCCGGCAACGTGGTGATCGTCGGCGGCAAGATCAACGACAACCTCAAGACCGGCGAGCCCTCGGGCGTGACCCGCGGTTTCGACGTGCGTACCGGTGAACTGCTGTGGGCCTGGGACGCGCTGAATCCGAAGCGCGGCGTGCCGCTGCCGGAAGGCCAGAACTACCCCTCCGACTCGCCGAACTTCTGGGGCACCGCCTCCTATGACCCGGTCCTGGGCCTGGCCTACATCCCCACCGGCAACCAGACCCCGGACTTCTGGAACGGCGACCGCAACCCTGGCTCCGACGAGTACAACGACTCGATCGTCGCCATCGACGTCAACACCGGCGTCGACAAGTGGCACTTCCGCACCGCCAACAACGACATGTTCGACTACGACGTGTCGGCCCAGCCGATCCTCTACGACCTGCCCAACAAGGACGGCGGCAAGACCCCGGTGGTCATCGCCCTGACCAAGCGCGGGCAGATCTTCGTCCTCGACCGCCGCGACGGTACGCCGGTGTTCCCGGTGGAGCAGCGCCAGGTCGCCAGCGACGGCGTGCCGGGCATGCGCATTGCGCCGACCCAGCCGTATTCGCAACTGTCGGTCGGCAGCGAGCGCTTCAAGGAATCGGACATGTGGGGCGGCACGGTGTTCGACCAGCTGATGTGCCGCATCGACTTCAAGGAAATGCGCTGGGAAGGCGAGTTCACTCCGCTGGTCGAAGGCCAGCGCACGCTGATCTACCCGGGCTACTACGGTGGCTTCAACTGGGGCGGCGGCGCGTTGGATGCCGCCACCGGCACGCTGATCGTCAACGATATCCGCATGGCCCAGTGGGGCCGCTTCATCAAGCGTGAGGATGCCCAGCGCACGGGGCTGAAGCCGAGCACCGAGGGCGAATACTCCGAGCAACTGGGCACGCCCTGGGGCGTGGAGCGCTCGATGTTCGTCTCGCCGCTGGGCGTGCCATGCTTCAAGCCGCCGTTCGGCAGCATGACCGCCATCGACCTGAACACCGGCAAGACCCGGTGGCAGGTGCCGATGGGCAGCATCGAGGATGCGCCGGTCAAAGGCATCGTGCCGGGCGTGCACATCCCGCTGGGCATGCCGACCATGGGCGGCCCGCTGGTGACCGGGGGCGGCCTGACCTTCTTCCACGGCACCCTGGACTACTACATCCGCGCGCTGGACAACGACACCGGCGAGGAGCTGTGGCGCGGACGCCTGCCGGTGGGCGGGCAGGGCGCGCCGATGTCCTACGTCGGCCGTGATGGCAAGCAGTACATCGTGGTCACCGTGGGCGGCGCGACCCGCACCGGGACCAACGACAACCGCGGCGACTACGTGATCGCCTACGCCTTGCCCGGCAGCACCCAGTAAATGCCGCCGCGACGTGGCTCGGGGCGACCGGGCTGCGTCCATTCCTCCCCAGGGCCTGGGGCCGCGTTGCGGCCCTTCGCGAGCAGGCGCGCTGCCACAGACAATCGCGGCCCTGGGGAGCGAGCTTGCTCGCGAAGGGCTGCAACGCAGCCCTGCATTCGTCCAGCCATCGGTACCAGACTTTCCCACGCCGTTTTCGCAGATTTTTTCTTATGCCCACTCCATTCCAGAACCGCAGCCGCCTCATGGCCTGTGGCACGCACCTTTGTTTTTGCATGGCCTGTCTTGCCACAGGTACCCCGGCGTTTGCCGAGGAACAGCCACTCACCCTGGACCCGGTCGCCGTGACCGGCAGCTACGTACCCTCCGCCACCTTCGACGTGCCGGCATCGCTGGACATCGTCGAGCGCGAGCAGATCGGCGACGGCCAGCTCGGCGTCAACCTCTCCGAAGCGCTGTCGCGGGTACCGGGCGTGGTGGTGCAGAACCGCCAGAACTATGCGCAGGACCTGCAGGTCTCGACCCGCGGCTACGGCGCCCGCGCCGCCTTCGGCATTCGCGGCATCAAGCTGCTCAGCGACGGCATTCCCGCCAGCACCCCGGACGGCCAGGGCCAGGCGGCCTCGCTCAACCTGGACGTGGCGGACCGTGTCGAAGTGCTGCGCGGTCCGGCCTCCGCCCTCTACGGCAGCAATGCCGGCGGGGTGATCCAGATGTTCAGCAAGGACGGCAGCGGCCCGGCCACGCTCGGCGCCAGCACGCTGGCGGGCAGTGACGGCTTCCTCAAGAACCGCCTGTACGGCCAGGGCGGCAACGACCAGGCCGGCTTCGTCCTGGATGCCTCGCGCATGGACACCGACGGCTACCGCGAGCACAGCTCGGCGCGACGCGACCAGACGTTCGCCAAGGTCCATGTGCGCCCCGACGACGACAGCCGCCTGGCGCTGATCTTCAACACCCTGGAGCAGAACGGTACCGAGGACCCGCTGGGCCAGACCTGGAGCGGCTACCGGCAGGACCGCCGCTCGGTGATTGCCCAGGCCGAGCAGTACGACACGCGCAAGAGCATCCATCACCAGCAGGTGGGGCTGAACTACGAGCGCGACTTCGGCGAGGCGACCCTGCAGTTCAATGCCTATGCCGGCCAGCGCAGCGTGATCCAGTACCTGGCCATTCCCCGGAGCACCCCGGCCAACGAGCGCGGTGGCGGCGTGGTGGATTTCGACCGCGAATTCCACGGCGGCACCCTGCGCTGGATCCAGCCGGTCAGCGCCGTGCCGGGCAACCTGAGCCTGACCGTCGGTGCCGACTACGACCAGAGCCGCGACGACCGCCGCGGCTACCAGAACTACCGCGGCAGCACCCTGGGCGTGAAGGGCGAGCTGCGCCGCGACGAGATCGACACCGCCACCAGCCTCGACCCCTATCTCCAGGCCCACTGGGAACTGCAGCGCTGGACCCTCGATGCCGGCCTGCGGCGCAGCAGCATGCAGATGGAAGTGGATGACCACTACCTGTCCAACGGTGATTCCAGCGGTTCGAAGACCTACCAGCGCACTACGCCAACCCTGTCGGTGATGTACGCCTTCACCCCGGACCTGCATGGCTATGTCAGCGCCGGCAAGGCGTTCGAAAGCCCGACCCAGGCGGAAATGGCCTATGCCCCGGGCGTAGCCGAGACCTTCAACTTCGGCCTGAAGCCGGCCACCAGCCGCCAGTACGAGATCGGCCTCAAGGCCCGGCTCGGCCAGTGGAGCCGGCTGAACGTCGCACTGTTCGAGATCCATACCGAGGACGAGATCGTGGTCGCCGGTTCGAATGCCGGGCGCACCAGCTACACCAACGCCGGCCAGACCCTGCGCCGTGGCCTGGAAGTCGGCCTGCAGCATCGCCTTGCGCAAGGCTGGGACCTCAACCTGGCCTACACCCACCTCGACGCCACCTACCGCGACGCTGTGACCGGCGGCAGCAGCCAGATCGAGAAGGGCAACCGCCTGCCCGGCGTACCGCGGGACAGCCTGTTCGGCGAGCTGGTGTGGAAGCCGCTGGCGGGGCTGAGCACCGCGCTGGAAGGCCAGTACCGCAGCCAGGTGTACGTCGAGGACAGCAACCAGCAGAAGGCTGCGCCGGCGTACGCGCTGGTCAACTGGCGAGTGCGCCTGGAGCAGCAGGTCGAGCGCTTCACCGTCTACCAGATGGTGCGCCTGGACAACCTGCTGGACCGGCGCTACGTCGGTTCGGTCATCGTGGGCGATGCCAATGGCCGGTACTACGAAGCGGCGCCTGGGCGCACCTGGTATGCAGGCGCGGGGGTGGAGTACCGCTTCTAGCACCTGCCGCGCACGGAGAGCGTATGGCTGGCCGTAATCCGGGTAACCGCGCGGTCACCCCAGCGCCGGCCTCGAGGCGTTGCAGCGGGCCGTTGGACGGGCCGCTGGTGAACAGCCTGGGGGCCAGTCAGTTAGCGCAACTGGGGCCGCTCTGCGACCCTTCGCGAGCAAGCTCGCTCCCACAAGGTTGTGCAATCGTGGGAGCGAGCTTGCTCGCGAAGGGCTGCAGAGCAGCCCCAAATTGTCACCGAATCACTAACTGACTGGCATCAGCCTGGGGGCTGGCTTTCGTCCGAATGGCTCTCGCAGGCGCTCAGTACCAGGTGTGGTCGCCTGAGGTGATACCCGGTTTGACACGCGGCAGACTGAAGTTCGGCATGAGGTGGTGGTTGAGCGGAAAGAGGATGTACTGGGCATGCCTGGTGCCAGCGATGTACTGGACAAGGTTGGCGTCGGCGACCACATGGACGTTGTTGACGTCAGTGGGCGTGTGTTCGTCGTAATGAGCGAACAGGCGCGCCAGTGAGGCCTGGGCGAGCGCCGGGTTGTCGATGAATGCCGTCATCTCGCCGTCGTACTGCATGCTTCGGTACGACCAGTTCGACGACCCCACGAGCAGGTAGCGGTCATCGATGACGGCCACCTTGGAATGGTTGTAGATATTCCGTCCATGGTTGGCCCCGTAGACGGACGTGTAGAAGTAGAAGGTGCCGGTAACCTTGGTGATTCTGTCGAACGTGACGCGGGTGTCGCCCGGTGGATCCCCGGCCGTGTGGAAAACCAGCGCATCCTCGTCCAGCCAGCGGGTGGCGGTCGGTGCGTCGGTGTCGTAGCTGTCCACCACGTTCCAGGTATCGCAGAGCGCGCGCTGTATCTGTCGGACGGTGCCTTGCTCATCCTGGTATTCGACGTCGGTGGTGTAGGGGGTGTTGGCGGGGTCGACGAAGCGCAACGCCATCTGCAGCCACGAGCGGCGCGTCATGTAGCCCGAGGCGCCTCCGCTGCGAGGCACGATGATGACCACGCGCAGTTCGTGTCCGGCCTGCTGGCGTGCGTCCTGGCGTTCGTACAGCGCGCGCACGATGTCCGGGTCGGTGAAGTGGTAGTTCTCCATGTAGACATAGTCGTCGGCGGCGTTGATCCGTGCGAGCAACTGGTCGCGGATGCTGGTGTAGCGCTGGTTGCCCACCGAGCGGGTCGTGGCGATGGCAACCGTATGGCCTGCGACCTGCGCCACCTGTGCCGTCGTGTTGTCCGCGGTATTGACCGCGGCCTGGCGAATGGTCGTGGTGGTGTTGAAGGCAAACGCGCGGGCCTTGACGTCGCCGTCGCCGAACATTCCCCCGAACAGGTTCCACGAGGCGGCGATGTTGCTGGTCCTGCGCCAGCGGCGCATCCACTCGTTCTCCACATCCTCGGTGGCCGGCCCGCGCAGGCGGATCGCCGCATCGTGCCAGGTGAGTCTCGGATTGCCGGCGGCGTCGCGGTGATTCGTCGGGGCGTAGTAGATGGGCGAGAGGTTGAGGCCGCCGAGGAGGACCGTTCGTTGCCCGGCAAGGGAGAAGATCACCATTTTCTGGTGGTTGGAGCAACCGATGACGCCTTCATAGAGCTCCATGTAGATGCGTGCCTTGCCGCTGCGTGGATTGGCCTGCACGGCGGCAGCGTCGAGGTCGGCGATGGCCTGCGCGAAGGCACCGTTGGCGGCGGCCACGCCGCCGGCCTCGTTGTTGATCGGGCGTTCGATCTGGTTGGGTTGCCAGGCGATGATATCGACGCCGTGGCCCGCGCGGATGATCCGGTCGATGTAGCTCAGCAGTGTGTGCTGGGGGTCGCCCTGGCAGGCGCCGTTGCCCACGCAGGTGGCCACGTCGATCATCCAGAACGCCATGCGCACGTAGGTCAGCGGATGCACAGGTGCGGCCAGCACCGCTTCCAGCTGTTGCCGGAACTCGCTGAAATACTCGTCGCCGTCGAGCAGGAACACCGCCTCGTTGTTGCCGGTTCCCGGAGGTCCGTCGCGGTAGTCGAAGGCATTGGCGAGGACCGGGCCGGCGGCCTCGCCGGGATTGGCAACGCCTATCCCCACCTGGCCGGCGATATGCGGCGGCACGCGGGCGCTGATGTGCTGGGCGTCGATATGGACGACGCTGGTGGCTTCGACGCCGTCGACCATGACACGCGCACCGTCGACGAAGTCGGTCCCGGTGATCGTCACCACTCTGCCGCCCAGGGTGGGGCCGTGAGCGGGCGTCACGGCGGTCACCGTGGGGGCGGCGCGGAACGTGAAGGCGCCGGCCAGGGGCACGCCGGCGAGGCCGCCGTGGTCAACCTGGACATCGGCCTGACCCGCGGCATGCGCGGCGGTGCGCGCCTTGATCGTCGTCGGCGAGACGACCTGGACGTCGGTCGCGGCGGTGCCGCCGATCGAGACTGCGGCGCCGGCGTGGAAGCCGCTGCCTTCGATGGTGACGGCGCTGCCTCCGGTGGCGGGGCCGATGGCCGGGACGATGCGGGTGACCGTCGCCGGGGCGCGGTAGGTGAATGCCGCCGCGAGTGGCATGCCGTCCACCACGACATCGACGGTCCCTGCGGCCAGACCGGCTGGTGTGGTGGCGGTGACGCTGGTGGCGGTCGAGCCCGGGATGACGGCGGCCGCCTGGCCACCGATGGACACCACCGGCGCAAGGGCAAATCCGCGGCCCGTGATCGTGACCTGCGTGCCGCCGCCGAGGGGGCCTTCGACCGGCGTGATACCGAGCAGGTCGCTGTAGGTGATCCCCGCGCGCAGGAATGTCGTCACGCCGCCCGCCTCGACCTCCACGTCGACCACGCCGTCCGCATGCATCGGTGCGATCACGCGGACCCGGGTGTTGTCCTGCGTGACCTTGTGCGCCGGGTTGCCGCCTATGCGTACCACCGCGTTCCTGGCGAAGCGGCCCAGAACATCCAGGTTGATGCCGCCCGCAATGCGCACGAGCGCTGGCTGCACGCCCGCGATGTCGGTGTATTCGTAGCCACCCGCGAGCACATGTTCGGCACCGCCGGGGTTGCGTACCGCGACGTCGACCTGTCCCGCGGCGTGTTGCGGGGTCGTCGCAGTGATCGTGTTGCCGGACTGGACGACGACATGGGTGGCGGCCACTCCGCCCACGCTGACGAGCGCGCCGTCGACGAAGCCGTTTCCGGCGATCGAGATCGCGGTGCCGCCGGCCGCAAGGCCGAACGCCGGACTGACGCCGGTGACCGTGGCCGCGGCGACGTATTCGAAATGGCTGCCGGTGCCGGCGTTCTCCAACGGGTTGGACACGCTGACGTTGGCGCGCCCCACGGCCCCCGCCGGAGTGTCCGCGCTGACCCTGTCCGGCAGGGTGACCACGATGTTGTTTGCCAACTGCCCGCCGACATGCACCTGGGCGCCGGCGGCGAGCCGTTCGCAGCGCAGTGTGATGCGCGTACCGCCGGCCGCCGGGCCGCGCGGCGGATCGATGCCGAGGATGGCGGCCCCGGCATATTCGACGGCATTGGGCAGGCTGCCGGTTGTGCCATCCGCCGGGTGGGTGACGACCACGTTGACGCGTCCGGCGGCATGCGCGGGGACCTGGGCGGTCAACTCCGTGGCCGAGTTGCGGTTGACCAGGGGCGAAGGGGTGGCGCCGAACTGAACGGTAGCGCCGGCCGAGAAGTAGTTGCCGCGGATGGTCACATTGCCTCCGCCGGCAATCGGCAGGGTGCTCGGTGTCACGCCGGAAACCAGCGGTGCGCAGAACCAGAAGTCGTTCCACCGGGTGCCGGTGATGCGTCCGGGGATGTACACATCGACCGGCTGCTTGCCAGCGGCGTGGGCCACGGTCGTCGCGATCATGCGCGTCGCCGTCACGTTGCGCACGGCGAGCACGGCGCCATGGATCTCGACGCTTACCCCGATATGAAAGCCTTCGCCGGTGATGGTGATGTCGGTACCGCCGGCGGTCGGTCCATCCGCCGGCTCCACCTTCGAGATCAGCGGCCGGTAGTGGAACCCCAGGGTCGCGTTACTGCCGTCCGGATGGCGGACCGTCAGTTGCACCGTGCCGCACAAGGTGCGCGCAGGCGCGGTCACGGTAATCTGGGTCGCGGAGTCGACGCGTACCGTGTCGACCTCCGTTCCGCCGAACCTCACCGTGACGCCATGCTGGAAATTGGCCCCGGTGAGCGTGATCGGGATGTTGCCCTTGATCGTCGCTTGGGGCGGATTGGCGCTGGTCAGTGCGATTGCCATCTGGGATCTCTTCCTTGTCAGAATCCGTGGAGTGGGGCCGGCCAGCCTCAGGAAGCATGCTCCTCCTTCAGTTTCTCCCGGGTTGCCGCATCGGGTGTCAGGGTTTCCGGGAGTTGGTGGGCACGCTGGAAATCAAGCAGGGCGCGCTGCGTGTACGGTCCCAGGGTGCCGAGGGCATCGTTGCCGCAGGGGTAGCCGAGGTTCTGCAGGCGGCGCTGCACGCCGGAGACGGTGTCGATCGGATCGAGTTCGGCGACCAGCAGGTCGTACAGCAGTTGTTCGGGTGGCTTGCCCAGGGTCAGCGTCACGGCGCTGGCATCGGCGGCGATCTCCTCGATCACGAAGCCGTCGCCGCTGGTCTCGCCCATGCGCTCGACCTCTGCGCTGGGCGTGACGGTACGCAGCAGGTAGGGCACTGCCACGCGGGGCTGGCCGGCGGCATCCATGAAGCGCAGTCGTGCCAGCGTCGGCGCCATTTCCAGACGGGCATGGTAGTGCCGGCCCGCTGCCACGGTGACGTCGGCCCGGCGCGGTGCCGGGATCATCAGCACGTCGCCGGGATTGAGGATGTTCTTGTCGGCACGCAGCGCCGCCAGTGCCTCGTTGCTGGGGGCAGACCAGAGTGTGTCGGGCAGCAGGCCATGCCCGTGGCCGATGGTCGAGACGCATTCGCCCTGGGCGACCACGTGACGTTCCGCGTCCCCCGGTGGCGCTGGCGTCTGCCAGGCGCAGGGGGCGCCGTCGCTGTTCCTGCGTTCGCTCGGCAATGCTTCGTCCGTGGTGATTGTCCAGGCGTCGGCATCGACGTCCACGAGCGACAGCGTATAGCTGCCCGGCTCCAGTCCATTGAAGCGCGCATGGCCGTCGTCGTCGGCCTTGGTGGTGAGCGCTTGGGTATCACTCTTGCGCAGTTCGAGCGCGATATCCGCTGCAGGCGCGCCGTTGGCGGCGAGCACGCTGACCTCGAGGGCGAGTGTCTGCTGCAGTGGGCAAGGGACAACCGTGCCGCTCGACGACACTGCCGGCAAGCCCCGCGCGGATGCCTCGGCGGATTCCAGGGTCGTGCGTTGGGCCGGATCCGGCGCCGTTGACTCGCGAGGCGACTCTTCCTGGCGTGGATTGCTGTTTGCGAAGTACGCTGCCGCCATGTCCCTATGGCCGTTCTCCATGTCATGTGGCTCCGATCAGGATGAGCTGGCAGTGAAGGCGCGGCGGGCTGCGGCGTTTTCCTCGCCGACCTTCAGCTGGCGGATGCAGCGGCTGACGACGCGGTCGACACGGGCCCCCATGTCACTGACCTGTCGGTCCTGCAGGTATTCGCCGACCCAGCTGAATCCAGGTTGCGTGAAGAAGGACCAGCCCAGCGCGATCGCCAGGTTGAGGAAGCGTGCATGATCGCGCTCCGTGTCGATGCCGTAGGCGCTGGCCTGTTCCGCCACGGTCCCCACCTGGCGGCGCAGCGCCACCTCGTCGAGCGCCGCGACTGCCGATGGAAACTCACGTCGCGCATGGGCAGCCATGGCGTCGAGGAAACGTTCGTGGCGCAGGTCCTGGAAAGCGGCCAGTTGCATTGGTCGGATGATGATCACGCGCTCCGGTCTCCATGTGTCCGGATGAAGTTGGCCATCATGCCCCAGGCCCTGCAGGAAAACCATTGAAATACTGAGGCGAATAGCCACTATCTTTCGCGCACCCCGGGGCCGAATGTCGGTCGGCCAACCAATGTCCCGCAGGCGAGTGCTACAGCGACGCCCGCCTGCGGGAGTGGCATCGGGCGACTGCCTGGGCGCCGGTGATTTTTGCCAGCGGGGGTCCCGACTGGACTGCACTTGCTGGCCTGTCAGCTCGCGCAAATGGGCGTTTGCCAAGGCGTTTCAGTCGAACGGCCCGGCGCAGGTGAAGGCGCCGCCCTGCAGGCCGGCGCTGCGCGCGTCCGCCGCCGCTGCGGGTAGTTGCTCCATGCGCGCACGGAACTGTTCGGAACTGTCCTTCGGGGCAAAGCCCAGATGGGCGGCATGGCGGTTGTCCCACCACAGGTCGCGGTTGGCGGACACGCCGTAGACCACGGTATGGCCGACGTTCTCGGCCAGCAGTGCGCGTTCCACCAGGTGCGCCAGGTCGGCGTAGCTCAGCCAGGTGGAGAGCATGCGCAGGTTGCGTGGCTCGGGGAACGAGGAGCCGATGCGCAGGCTGACGGTTTCGATGCCGTGGCGGTGGAAGTAGAAGGTCGCCAGGTCTTCGCCGTAGGACTTCGACAGGCCGTAGTAGCAGTCCGGGCGGCGTGGTGAGTGGGCGTCGACCGTCTCGTTCTCCGGGTAGAAACCGGTGACGTGGTTGGAGCTGGCGAAGATGACCCGCTTGATCCCCTGTTTGCGTGCCGCCTCATAGATGTGGAAGGTGCCGCGGATATTGGCGTCGAGAATCTCTTCGAACGCGCGCTCGGTGGAAATCCCGCCCAGGTGCACGATGGCGTCGACGCCGTCGGCCAGGGCCAGTACGCCGCTCTTGTCGGCGAGATCGCAGGGCATCACCTCTTCATGCTCGCCGGCGGCGGGCGCCATCGCGCCGATGTCGGATACCCGCACGACATTGGCGTGGGCCTGCAGGGCTTCGCGGAGGATCTTGCCGAGGCCGCCGGCGGCGCCGGTCAGCAGCAGGCGGTTGAAGGGTTTGTTAAAGGGTGTGGACATGGCAAAGGCCTTTGCTGATGTTGTCTGAGCACTGGCCGGGCAGCCTGTTCGGCTGCCCGGCGCAGGTCATTACAGGAAGTTGTACTGAATCCCCACGCGCCACCGCGCCTGGCGGTCGTCGGTGGTGGAGTTGACCTTGATGTCGCCCACCTCCATGAACGGCGCCCACTGCTTGTTGAGCTTGTACTTGACGATCAGGTTCTGCTCGTAGTCGCTCTTCTTGTTGTCGTAGCGGATGTAGTCGGTCTGGAAGTGGATGTACTGGTACTCGAACGCCCACGGGCCCTTGGGCGTGTAGCCGATCCAGCCTTCGTAGCGGGTGGTGTTCTGGTTGTCCTTGGCCCGGTCGTCCTTGCTGCGGTCGATCAGGTCGCGGTCCAGGCTCCTGGCGTCCTGGCGCAGGCGGCCGGCGACGTACCAGGTATCGGAGATCTTGTAGCTGTATTTCAGGCCGAACTTGTAGGTGGTGGCGTCCTTGGAGCTGTCCATCTGGAACGCCGGGGTCAGCGTCGACCTGGGGCTCAACTTGTAGTTGTAGTCCACGGTGAACTCATGGCCGTTGTTGACCATGTTGTCGTACGCGACGTCCTCGCGGTCGCCCGCGGTCTTGTACTTGATCTCGGCGGCGAAGCCGAGACCGCTGTCCATCCGGTAATTCATCTTGATGCGGTCCGAATGGATGCTGTCGTCCTCGGTGAAACCGTGACGGTAGTTGATGCTGGCGGAGTCCGCGAAAGCATGCAGGGACAGGCCGAGGGTGGTGATGGCAACGAGGCTGCGAAGTGTGGTGTTCATGCGATCTTCTTTTGTTTTTGTTGTTGAGGTCGTGACGAGGCAGGGGTGGGGGCGAGATGTCGTGGATGGGTAGCTCCGAGGCGAATTTGCACGATAAGTTATCGTACGACTTTGGGGTTGTCTACGATTTATTGAAATGTTGTCTGACGACTGTTTTTTATGGCTCTAAACCGTGTATTTCAGGCTGTTATAGGTGGCTTTTGGCCAAGCTGAAGAGAAAGGGGTAGGGGAAAAATCAGCAATTCCGGAGGGGTTTGAAAGATTTCGAGGAGGGGCTTTTCAAAAGTTGTATGATGACATAGGATCTGTCGCAGAGCGTGACTCTCCCGCCGCCAAATCAATAAAAAGGCTCAGACGTCCATGATCATCACTGCTGTAAACGTGCAGGTTTTTTCCTACCCCACCCGTCGCGCCGTCGACAGTGCCGGCCATGCCCATCCGGGTGATGTGACCCAGGCCAGCATGGCGCTGCTGCGCATCAGGACCGAATGTGGCAACGAAGGTTATGCGCTGGGTGCTCCCGAGCTGATCCGCCCTTACGTGCTCGATGGTTTCGTGCGCAAGGTGCTGGTTGGCGCCAATGCTTTCGACCGCGAGAAGATCTGGCATGACCTCGCCCACTGGCAGCGCGGCAGTGCCAGCCAGTTGACCGACCGCGCCCTGGCCCTGGTCGAGCAGGCCCTGTGGGACTGGGCCGGGCGCAAGCTGAACCTGCCGGTGCACAAGCTGATCGGCGGCTACCGTGACAAGGTCCCGGCCTATGGCTCGACCATGTGTGGCGACGAGCTGCCGGGCGGCCTGTCCACCCCTGAGGAGTACGGCCGTTTCGCCGAAACCCTGGTCAAGCGCGGCTACAAGGCGATCAAGCTGCACACCTGGATGCCGCCGGTGTCCTTCGCGCCCAGCGTGGGCATGGACATCAAGGCCTGCGCCGCCGTGCGCGAGGCGGTCGGCCCGGACATCGCGCTGATGATCGACGGCTATCACTGGTACAGCCGCACCGATGCGCTGACCATCGGCCGCGCCCTGGAAAAACTGGATTTCGCCTGGTTCGAAGAACCGATGATGGAAGACTCCGCCGAGTCCTATGCCTGGCTGGCGAGCCAGCTGGACATCCCGATCCTCGGCCCGGAGAGCCTGGGCGGCAAGCACCTGAGCCGGGCCAGCTGGGTGAAGAACGACGTCTGTGACATCCTCCGCGCAGGCGTGGCCGGAGTCGGCGGTATCGCCCCGTGCCTGAAGGTGGCGCACATGGCCGAGTCCTTCGGCATGGACTGCGAGATCCACGGCAATGGCGCGGCCAACCTGGCGGTGGTCGGCGCGATCAAGAACTGCACCTGGTACGAGCGCGGCCTGCTGCACCCGTTCCTCGACTACGACGAGGTGCCGGCCTACCTGAACCGCCTGGTCGACCCAATGGACGCGGACGGTTTCGTGCACCTGTCGGATCTGCCGGGCCTGGGCGAGGATATCGATTTCAACTACGTCGAGACCAATACGCAGCACAGCTACTGATTCGTGCATGGCGGCACGCGCGTGCGCGTGTCGCTCGAGAGTCCAATAAATACAAGAAAGGCTTTCTCACATGAGTGTTCTCCCGAAACTCCGCGCGGGGGTGCTGGCTGCCGCGTTGGCACTGACCGCTGCGCCCTTCGCGCTGGCCAAGACGCCGGCCGATCAACTGATCATCGGCATGAGCATGATCAACCTGCTGTCCCTCGACCCTGCCTCGGGTACCGGGCTGGACGTCTCCGAGGTCAATGCCAACCTCTACGACATGCTCCTGGTGCAGGATGCACGGCAGCCGGACCGCCTGCTGCCTGCCCTGGCCGAGCGCTGGCAGGTCAGCGACGACCGCCGGACCTTGACCTTCAACCTGCGCCAGGACGTCAAGTTCCACTCCGGCAACCCACTGAGCGCCGAAGACGTCGCCTGGTCGCTGCAGCGTGTGCTCAAGCTCAACCTGGCCCTGGCCTCGACCTGGAAGGCCTATGGTTTCACCGCTGGCAACGTCGACCAGTACATGCGTGCCGCCGATCCGTACACCTTCGTCGTCGAACTGCCACGCCCGACCGACCCGCTGCTGGTGCTCAATACCCTGGCGACCTCGCCCAGTGCCTTCATTCTCGACCGCAAGGTGGTGCAGCAGCACCAGAAAGGCGATGACATGGGCGGTGCCTGGCTGACCACCCACGCCGCGGGCAGCGGTCCGTTCGTGCTCAACGACTGGCGCGCCAACGATGTGATCCTGATGACCCGCTTCGACGGTTACTGGGGAGGGCCGGCCAAGCTCAAGCGCATCGTCATGCGCAACATGACCGAGTCGCAGTCGCTGCGCCTGATGGTCGAGCGCGGCGACCTGGACCTGGCCAAAGGCATGTCGGCGCCGGATATCGCGGCACTGGAGCACTCCGACAAGGTCCGTGCCCAGACCGTGCAGCGCGGCACGCTCTACTACGTCGCCATGAGCGTCAAGAGCAAGCCGTACGAAGACGCCCGGGTACGCAAGGCGGTGCGTTCGCTGATCGACTACCAGGGCATCAACGCCACGGTGATGCCGCATTACGGACTGCTCAACCAGCGCTCCCTGCCGCTTGGCCTGCCGGCGCGGCTGGATGACCCGGGCTACGCGCTGAACGTGGCCGAGGCGAAGAAGCTGCTGACCGAGGCCGGTTACCCCAACGGCTTCAAGACCACCATTCGCGTGCTCACCGAGCCGCCCTTCATCAATATCGCCTCCAGCCTCCAGGCCACCCTGGCCCAGGCCGGCATCCAGGCCACCATCATCACCGGCACCGGCAACCAGATCTACGGCGCCATGCGCGAACGCAGCTTCGATCTCCTGGTCGGGCGCGGCGGTGGCGGCGCAGAACGCCATCCGCACTCGAGCCTGCGCACCCTGGTGTACAACCCGGACAACCGCGACGAGGCCAAGCTGAGCAACTTCCAGGGCTGGCGTACCTCGTTCTACAGCCCGGAACTGAACGGTCTGATCGAGAAGGCCGAAGTGGAGCCCGACAAGACGGTGCAACTGGCCCAGTACCAGCAGATCCAGACCCTCCTGGACGAGCAGGTGGGGGCGATCCTGCCCGTGTCGCAGATGACCGACACCGTGGTGCTATACCACGATGTCCAGGACTACCAGGCCCACAGCGCGGCCACCACCCGTTACAAAGACGTCTACAAGTCGCGATGAACGCGCCAGGGGCGTGCCACGCCCCTCACGCTTCGCCGTTTGCTGAGCGCTTTTCAGGAGCCTGCCATGTTTCTTTCCACTGCCTCCGTGTCCGGTACTGCCCGCCGGGTCAGCACGGTCCTGGTGACCCTGCTCGGTCTGCTGGCGCTGACCTTCTTCATTGGCCGGGTGATGCCGCTGGACCCGGTGCTCGCCGTGGTCGGACCGGATGCCGACAGTTCCACCTACGACCAGGTGTACCGGGCCATGGGCCTGGACAAACCGATCTGGGCGCAGTTCGGCCTGTACCTCAACGACCTGCTCCACGGTGATTTCGGCAACGCCCTGCTCACCGGTCACCCGGTGCTGGAAGACATCAAGCGGGTGTTCCCGGCGACCATCGAGCTGGCGACGCTGGCGATCCTCTTCGGCGTGCTGATCGGCCTGCCGCTGGGCGTGGTGGCCGCCAGCAACCAGGGCCGCCTGGGCGACCACGTGGCTAGGGTCATCACCCTGTTCGGCTATTCCACACCGATCTTCTGGGTCGGCATGATGGGCCTGCTGGTGTTCTACGCCTGGCTGGGCTGGGCTGGCGGGGCAGGGCGCATCGACCTGGCCTACGACGGCATGGTGCCGGAAGTGACCGGCCTGCTGCTGGTCGATACGGCCCTGGCGCGTGACTGGGAAGCCTTCTCCAGCGCGCTGCGGCATATCGTCCTGCCGGGCCTGATCCTCGGCCTCAACTCGGTCGCCTATATCAGCCGCATGACCCGCAGCTTCATGCTCGAACAGTTGTCCCAGGAGTACATCATCACCGCCCGGGTCAAGGGCCTGTCGCGGCGCCAGGTGGTCTGGGGCCATGCCTTCCGCAACATCCTCGTGCAACTGCTGACGGTGGTGGCGCTGGCCTACGGCTCGCTGCTCGAAGGCGCGGTGCTGATCGAGACGGTGTTCGCCTGGCCGGGGTTCGGCCAGTACCTGACCAGCAGCCTGATGCTCGGTGACATGAACGCGGTGATGGGCTGCGTGTTGATCATCGGCCTGATCTTCGTCGCGCTCAACCTGATCAGCGATGCCCTCTACAAGGTGTTCGACCCAAGGACCCGCTGAGCCCGCCGGCCAGCCTTGAACACAGTGCATGACTATAAAAAGAAGGATGTCCACATGAACACTGCATTTCCGCTGCTGCGCCTGAGCCTGCTCGGCGCTCTCCTGGCGCTGGGCCCCATGACGGCGGTCCAGGCCAGGACCCCGGCCGATCAACTGATCGTCGGCATGAGCCTGGTCAACCTGTTCTCCATCGATCCTGCCAACGCCCCGGGCCTGGATGCCTCCGGGATCAACGCCAACCTCTATGACACGCTGGTCAAGCGCGACAACGGCAACCCGGAGAAACACCTGCCGCAACTGGCCGAGCGCTGGGAGGTGAGCGAGGACGGCAAGCAGATCACCTTCCATCTGCGCGATGACGTCAAGTTCCACTCCGGCAACCCGCTCACCGCCGAAGACGTGGCCTGGTCGCTGTACCGGGTGATGAAGCTCAACTTCGGCCTGGCCACCACCTGGAAGGCCTATGGCTACAGCATCGACAACATCCAGGGCCTGATCCGTGCCAGCGACGCCCACACCCTGCTGGTCGAACTGCCGCAGCCGACCGATCCGCTGCTGGTGATCGACTCGCTGGCGACCTCGCCCAGCGCGGTGGTGGTCGATCGCCTGGAAGTCCTCAAGCATGAGAAGAATGGCGACCTTGGCGGTGGCTGGCTGGTCACCAACGAAGCCGGCAGCGGACCGTTCACCCTGAGCAAGTGGAGCGCCAACGATGCCCTGGTGATGACTCGCTTCGACGGCTACTGGGGCGGACAGGCGAAGATGAAGCGCGTGCTGCTGCGGCACATGACCGAGTCGCAATCGCTGCGCCTGATGCTCGAGCGTGGTGACCTGGACCTGGCCTACGGCATGGCCGCGCCGGATATCAAGGCTATCGAGAGCTCCGACAAGCTGCAGGTCCAGGCGCTGCAGCGCGGCACCATGTACTACGTGGCGATGAGCATGAAGCAGCCCGAGTTCGCCAACCAGAAGGTCCGCGAGGCGGTACGCAACCTGATCGACTACAAGGGCCTCGACGAGCAGGTCATGCCGCACTACGGCACGCTCAACCAGCGGCCGATGCAGCTTGGCCTGGAAGCGCGCCTGCCGGACCCCGGCTACAAGATGGACGTGGCCAAGGCCAAGGCGCTGCTGGCCGAAGCCGGCTATCCGCAGGGCTTCAGCACCACCATCCGCACGCTGTCCGAACCGCCGTTCATCGATATCGCCGCGCGCATGCAGGCGACCCTGGCCGAAGGCGGGATCAAGGCGACCATCGTCCCCGGCACCGGCAACCAGGTGTACGGCGCCATGCGCGCGCGCAACTTCGACATGATCGTGGCCCGCGGTGCCGAGCGTTATCCGCACCCGTACTTCAGCCTGCGCACGTTCGCCTACAACCCGGACAACAGCGACAGCGCCGGCCTGCCCAACTTCCAGGGCTGGCGCGCATCGTTCTTCAGTCCTTCGCTCAATGCACTGATGGACAAGGTCGGCGTCGAGCGCGACGCCGGCAAGCGCCTGGCGATGTACCACGAAGCGCAGGCCGAGTACGAGCGTGAGGTAGGGCCGATCATGATGATCTCGCAGATGACCGACACCGCGGTCAGCGCCGCAGAGGTCAAGGGCTTCACCGGCGACGACGCCGAGGCGACCCGCTACCTGGGCGTCTACAAGCAACGCTGAACATCGCCGCGCGCCACCGGCGCTGCGGCGGCAATGACTTCACACCGAGAACATGCCGATGATTGCCAACATGTCTTCTACCGAACCCGGCGTCAAACCACAGGCTGACCACGTGCCGGCTTCCAGCCTTGGCGCGCTGTCCAAGAGCGGCCTGCGCGTGCTGCGCCATCTGCTGCGAAACCCGCTGACCCTGGTCGGGCTGGTGGTGGCGCTGCTGCTGATCGTGGTGGCCGCGTTCGCGCCCTGGATCGCCACCCATGACCCGGTGGTGCAGAACCTTGCCAACGCGTTGCGGGCGCCCAGCGCCGCGCACTGGTTCGGCACCGACGAGTACGGCCGGGACATCTTCAGCCGGCTGGTCTACGGCTCGCGCATCACCCTCTACATCATCGCCCTGGTGACGGTCATCGTCGGCCCGATCGGGCTGTTGATCGGCACCGTGTCGGGGTACTTCGGCGGGGTGGTCGACACGGTGTTCATGCGCATCACCGATATCTTCATTTCCTTCCCCAGCCTGGTCCTGGCCCTGGCCTTCATCGCCGCCCTCGGCCCTGGCCTGGAGCATGCGGTGGTCGCCATCGCGCTCACCTCGTGGCCGCCGATCGCCCGTCTGGCGCGGGCCGAAACCCTGTCGCTGCGCAAGGCCGATTTCGTCGTCGCGGTGGAACTGCAAGGTGCGTCCTCGACGCGCATCATCCTGCGCCACATCGTGCCGATGTGCCTGTCGTCGGTGATCATCCGCCTGACCATGAACATGGCCGGCATCATCCTCACCGCCGCCGCGCTGGGCTTCCTCGGCCTGGGGGCGCAGGCACCGCTGCCGGAGTGGGGCGCGATGATCTCCACCGGGCGGCGCTACATGCTCGAATGCTGGTGGCTGGTGGCGGTACCGGGCGCGGCGATCATGCTGGTGAGCCTGGCGTTCAACCTGCTGGGCGATGGCCTGCGGGACATTCTCGATCCGCGTAGCGAATAACCGGAGGCATCATGTCGACACCCAAACTCACCGTCGATTCGCTCAACGTGCGTTTCGTCAACGGCAAGAAGGAAATGCACGCGGTCCGCGACGTGTCCTTCACCCTCGGCCGGGAAAAGCTCGCCATCGTCGGCGAGTCCGGCTCGGGCAAGTCCACCGTCGGGCGCAGCCTGCTCAAGCTGCACCCGGCCAGTACGCAGATCACCGCGAACGCCTTGCAGTTCGGCGACGTCGACCTGCTCGGTGCCAGTGAAAAGGCCATGCAGAAGATTCGCGGCAACCGCATCTCGATGATCATGCAGGACCCGAAGTACTCGCTCAATCCGGTGGTCAAGGTCGGCGAGCAGATCGCCGAAGCCTACCTGGCCCACCACAAGGCCAGTCGCAGCGAAGCCCGCGAGCGGGTGCTGACGATGCTGGAGAAGGTGCATATCCGCGATCCCAAGCGGGTCTACGACCTGTACCCGCATGAAGTCAGCGGCGGCATGGGCCAGCGGATCATGATCGCCATGATGGTCATCACCAGCCCGGAGGTGATCATCGCCGACGAGCCGACCTCGGCCCTCGATGTCTCGGTGCGCCAGCAGGTGCTCAACGTGCTGGAGGAACTGGTGGTGGAGAACCAGATGGGGCTGATCTTCGTCAGCCACGACCTCAACCTGGTGCGCAACTACTGCGACCGGGTGCTGGTGATGTACGCCGGACGGGTGGTCGAGTCCCTCGCCGCCTGCGACCTGCACCACGCCGAACATCCCTATACCCGTGGCCTGCTGGCCGCCTTGCCGAGCATGGACAACCGCCGCCCGCGCTTGCCGGTGCTGCAACGCGACCCGCTCTGGCTCACCTGCTGAGGTAACCGACCATGTCCATGATCCAAGCCCAATCGCTGAACCTGAGCTTCGGCGCCGGTGCGTCGCTCAACCAGGTGCTGCACGACGTCAACCTGAGTGTCGAGGACGGCGAGTCGTTCGGCCTGGTGGGGGAGTCGGGTTCCGGCAAGACCACCGTGCTGCGCTGCCTGGCCGGGCAGTACCGGCACTGGAGCGGGGCGCTGAGCATCGCCGGCGTGCCGCTGCAGCAGAAGATTCCCAAGGAGCATTTCCGCAAGGTGCAGATGGTCTTCCAGGACCCCTACGGTTCGCTGCACCCGCGCCACACCATCGATACCGCCTTGCGCGAGCCGCTGAGCATCCACGGCATGGACGAGCGCGACGACCGCATCAACGACATCCTGCTCAAGGTCGGGCTCAACGAGAGCTTCCGCTACCGCTACCCGCACCAGTTGTCCGGCGGCCAGCGCCAGCGCGTGGCGATCGCCCGGGCGCTGATCCTGCAGCCGCGGGTGCTGCTGCTGGACGAGCCGACCTCGGCCCTCGACGTATCGGTACAGGCCGAGATCCTCAACCTGCTGTCGGACCTGCGCCAGCGCGAGAAGCTCACCTACCTGATGGTCACGCATGACCTCGGCGTGGTCAGCCACCTGTGCGACAAGGTCGCGGTGATGCAGCACGGGCGCATCGTCGAGCGCCTGGAGTGCCAGGGGTTGAGCCAGGACCTGGCGACGCACGAGTACACGCGCATGCTGGTCCAGGCCAGCCGCGACTTCAGTGCCGAGCCAGCGCGCGCAGCGGTTTGACAGGGCCCTGCACCCGCAGCCTCGCTGCGGGTGCCATGGACGGAAGCCAGCGGGCCAGACCGCACGCAATGGGAAGGCATCAATGAAGCTCTATCATCGACTCACGCTGATGGTGTTGTGCAGCGTCCTCGGGCTGTTGCTGATCGCCGGGTTCGGCCTCAGCGCGCTGCGCTCGAACATGCTGGACAACAAGCGCAGCGAAATCTACACCGTGCTCGACCTGGCCGTGCAGCAGGTGGCCCACTTCCAGGCGCAGGAGCAGCGCGGCCTGCTGACCCGCGAGGCCGCCCAGGCCAAGGCGATAGAAGCGCTGTCGAGCCTGCGCGACGGCAAGAAGACCTACCTCTGGGCACGTACCGTGGGCGCCCTGGGCCTGGTCCATCCCAATCCCGAGGTGATCGGCAAGGTCGACGTTGGCGTGACCCTGGCCGATGGCCGCAGCAAGTGGCAATCCTACCTGGACGGCCTGAAGGGCCAACGCCATGCGTTCTTCGACGATCTCGCCAAATACCCCGGCGCCGAGCAGCCGGTGCCCAAGATCAACGGCATCATGCGCATCGACGGCTGGGACTGGCTGGTGGGCTTCGGCATTTTCGTCGACGATATCGACGCGGCATTTCGCAAGCTTGCCTGGCAGTTTCTCGGCGTCGGCCTGCTCACGCTGCTGTTGGTCACGGGGCTCGCACTGGGCATGTCGCGGGGCATCTACCGCAGCCTGGGCGGCGAGCCGAGCTATGCCACCGAGGTGGCCCGGGTCATCGCCGCCGGCGACCTGAGCCAGCCGGTGCGTGGACGTTTCGGGCCCGACAGCCTGCTGGCTGCGGTGGCCAGCATGCAGGCCAGCCTGCGGGAAATGATCGTCGGCATCCACAGCGGTTCGCAGTTGATGGGGCAGGCGGCGAGCGGCCTGACCGCGCAGATGCAGCAGATCGACCAGGCGTCGCGGCAGACCTCGGAGGCGACCACGGCGACCGCGACGGCCATCGAGCAGATGTCGGTCACCATCGAGCACATCTCGTCCAGCGCCCAGGAAACCGAAAACAACTCGGCCCGCTCGGCGCAGCTGGCCGATGAAGGCGAGCAACGGGTGATCCAGGCTGCCGCGGCGATTGCCGAGGTGTCCACCCAGGTCGAAAGCGCTTCGACGCGCATCGCCGGCCTGGTCAAGCGCACCCAGGAAATCGACGGTATCACCAGCGCCATCAGCGACATTGCCAGCCAGACCAACCTGCTGGCGCTCAACGCCGCCATCGAGGCCGCACGGGCAGGGGAGCAGGGGCGCGGGTTCGCGGTGGTCGCCGACGAGGTGCGCCAGCTCGCCCAGCGCACGGCCCTGGCGACCCAAGACATCACGCGGATGATCGGCTCGATCCAGGTCGACACCGGTTCGGTGGTCGATGGCATGACCGCCGTCACCCCGCAGGTGGCGAGTGGCCTGGCCCTGGCCGAGCAAGCGGCTGGCGCGTTGCGCGAGATCAACAGTGGCGCTTCGCTGACCCTGGTCCAGGTGCGGGAAGTGGCCAGTTCCACCGCCGAGCAAAGCCTGGCCAGCGCCAGCGTTGCGCAGAACATCGAGCGCATCGCCGTGCGCGTCGAGGAATCGGCCGCTTCGGTACGGGCGGCCCACGACAACCTGCATGCGCTGGAGCGCCTGGCCGAGCAACTGCGTGAGTCGGTTACCCGCTTTCGCCTGTAAAGCACACGCCACCCTACAAGGAAAACCCTATGCCGCACTGCATCATCGATTGTCCCGTCAGCCTGGCCGAGCGCGTTGGCGAACCGCTGTTGCTGACGACCGTGCACGACGCCCTCGATGCCTTCGGCCTGTTCAAGCCGGGCGACATCAAGGTCCGGCTGAACGGCTTCGCGCATTACCGTTGCGGCGAGACGCAGGACGATTTCGTCCACGTGGTCCTGCAGGTGCTTTGCGGGCGTAGCGCGGAGCAACGCCGCCAGCTGGCTTCGGCCACCGTGGCGGCGCTGGTCGCCTTGTTGCCGCAGGTCCAGGCGTTGTCCATGGAGGTGAGGGAAATGCCCAGGGAGACCTTCGTCAACCGCAGCCAGTACCTCGAAGCGGCCGGTTCGCCGGCCTGAGCCCGACACTGCAACCCCGTCGGGGTGATGATTCAAACAATAAAAAAGGAATGCGACATGCCCTCTGAACACCCTGCTGAAGCCTTGCCACGCCACCCGCTGACGCGGGCGGTCCTTGCCACCCTGGTGCTGGGCAGCAGCTTGCCGTCATGGGCGCTGCAAGCGCCGGCGAAAGTGCAAGTGCCGACCCTGGCGTTCGATGACCGGCAGATCATCCTGGTCTGGGAAAAACCCACCGACCACGCCGACATCGAGGATTACCACGTCTATGCCAACGGCAAGCTGCTGGGCAGCAGCAATGCCAACAATGGCCAGGTGTCGCCGGCCAAGCCCTACATCGACCGCTTCTACGAACAGGACACGGGCAATTTCCATCACCGCATCGCGATCCACAGCTTCACTGCCCAGAGCCTGGAGCCCGACAGCGAATACCGCTTCACGGTGCGCTCGGTCGGGCGTGACGGCAAGGAGTCGGCCGACAGCCCGGTGCTGGTCCAGCGCACCACCGCCGTGCCGGCGCTGTTCGATGTGAAGCAGTACGGCGCCAAGGGCGATGGCAGCACCCTCGACACCGTGGCGATCCAGCGGGCCATCGACGCCTGCACGGTCGGCTGCAAGGTGCTGCTGCCCGCCGGGACCTACAAGAGCGGCGCGCTCTACCTGAAAAGCAACATGACCCTGGAGATCGCCAAGGGGGCGACCCTGCTCGGCTCCGAGCGTGCCGAGGACTATCCGCGCGACGGCTATATCCAGTACCCGTACTCCACCACCGTGCGCCCGGCCTCGCTGATCAACGCCTTGCCCCGCGACCCGCGCGCGCATCAGGCCTTCGAGAACATCCGCATCGTCGGCCAGGGCACCATCGACGGCAATGGCTGGAAGCGCAACGCCGATGTCGTCGACGAACGCGGCCAGCCGCTGCCGTTCTACCTGCCCAGCGACAACACCCGCTACCTGCAGGACGGCGTGCTGGCCAAGGCGCAGGTCGAGCGCGCGGTGGCCGAGGGCCTCAACGTCAAGGACGCCTACGGGCAGATGCGTTCTTCGCTGATCACCCTGCGCGACGTGAAGAACGTCTTCTACGGCGGCTTCACCGTGCTCAATCCGGCGTACCACGGGATCATGAACCTGGAGACCGAGAACGTGGTGATGGCCAACACCACGCACAAGACCTACGACGCCAACAACGGCGATGGCATCGAGTTCGCCAACAGCCGCAACGCCATGGTCTTCAACAACTTCTTCGACACCGGCGACGACTGCGTCAACTTCGCCTCGGGCACCGGCGCCGAGGCCGTCAGGCAGAAGCCCCAGGACGGTGCCTGGATCTTCAACAACTACTTCCGCAAGGGCCACGGCATGGTGGTTGCCGGCAGCCATACCGGCGCCTGGATCGAGAACATCCTGGCCGAGGACAACGTCGCCGACGGCACCGATGCCGGCCTGCGCATGAAGAGCACCAACTTCATGGGCGGCGGTGCGCGCAACGTCACCTTCCGTGATTCGGCGATGCGCAATATCGTCAAGCAGGCGTTCATCTTCACCCTCGACTACAACGACCCGAACGCCAAGCTCGACTACCAGCGTTCGACCATCGCCGGGCAGTTCCGCGATGTGCGGGTCAGCAACGTCAGCGTGGAAAACGCCGGCATGGCGGCGATCGAGGTCAAGGGCGACAGCCAGCACGATGCCTGGCACCAGGGCCTGGTGTTCGAGCAGGTGCGTTTCAGCGGCCCGGCCAAGGCGAAGATCGATGGCCTGCGCGATTCCCGGTTCGACGGCGTGCGCTTCAGCGAAACGGCGCCTGGCAACCCATGGCAGGTCAGCAACAGCCAGGGCCTGGCCTTCCAGGCGGTGGACCCGGCGCCGTAGGCCGTTCTACTCGCTATAGAAGGCCTGCAGCTTCTGCGCCTCGCGCAGGCGCATGCGGCTGTTGTTCAGGTGCATGAACATGGCCGCGCGCGCCGCATCCACCTGGCGGCTGGCGATGGCGTCGAAGATCTGCTGGTGCTCGACGTTGATCCCCGCCAGGTAGGTGCTGCGGTTGCTCTGCCCGGTATAGGCGGAGTTCATCCGCGTCCTGGGGATCATCTTGGTGCCCAGGTTCTTCATGATGTCGATCAGGTAGCGGTTGCCGGAGGCCTTGGCGATCTTCAGGTGGAACTGGAAGTCGGCGTTGGTGGAGGTGCCGGATTTCTCCGGTCCCTGCAGCAGCGCCGCGAGGGCCTGCTCCAGCTCCTCCAGGGCCTGGGGCGTGGCACGTTCGGCAGCCATGCCGGCGGCCTGGACTTCCAGGCTCAGGCGAAACTCCAGCAGGTCGAGCACGTCGGACAGCAACACGATGGTGGCCGGGCCGACGTTGAAACCTTCCGGTGGCGGCATGTCGAGGACGAAGGTGCCGACACCATGCCGCGTCTCGACCAGGCCTGCCGCCTGCATGCGCGACATGGCTTCGCGCACCACCGCGCGGCTGACCCCCTCGCTTTCCATGATGTTCACTTCGGTGGGCAGTTGCTCGCCCCGTTGCAGTTCACCGTTGCGCATGCGTTGGGCGAAGCGTTCGACCAGCGCCTCGGCGAGGCGGCGCGGCTTGTGTACGGCGGGGGCGGTGTTATCCGTCATGGGTACGCTCATCGTTGAACCAGCGGGCATTATAGTGTGTTTCGCCGGTAGCCTGCGGGTATAGTGCCACCATCGTCTACGTTGAATGGACCCCCTCCGATGCCGCGTGTTCCCTCCGAGCGACGCCCCAGCCTTGCCCAGCAACTGGTTCTCGACCTGTCACAGCGGATTCTCGCCGGCGAGTTCCCACCCGGCAGCAAACTGCCGACCGAGCAGGTCTTCACCGAGGAGCGGGGAGTCAGTCGCACGGTGGTGCGCGAAGCCATGTCGCGCCTGCAGGCCGCCGGCCTGGTGGAGACCCGGCGCGGTATCGGCACCTTCGTGGTCGATACCCAGAGCCCGGGCGAAGCACCGCACGACGCTGCGGAAAAAGGCAGCGCCTGCGATGCCGTGGCGATCACCGAGTTGCGCCTGAGCCTGGAAGTCGAGGCTGCGGCGATCGCTGCCCAGCGCGCCACGGCCGAACAGTTGCTGGCGATGCGCGTCGCGCTGGACGACGCGGGCACCCGTGAGGCGAATACCGAAGAAGCGGTGCGGATCGACTTCGCGTTCGACCTGCAGATCGCCCTGTGCACCGGCAACAGCTTCTTCATCGATGCCATCAGCCACCTGGGCAACAGCCTGATGGCGGACGCCCGGCAGGCCATCCCGGCGCTGCACGAGCCGCAGCGCCAGCTGTGGTTGCGCGAGCGCGAGCAGATCCACGCCTCGATCGCCCGCAAGGACGCCGATGGCGCGCGTGCCGCCATGCGCCTGCACCTGGTCAACTGCCTGACGCGTACGCAGCGAGCGGCGGTGGTAGCTGAGTGACAGGGGAGGCGGCCTATCGAGCGTGGGCCTGCTGTCCCTCCGTGGTACTGCAGTCTTTGCCCAGCAGCGTCGCCAGCGCCTCGACGACGATCTGGTGATCCTGCCAGTCCGGCAGACCGGAAACCGTCACGCTGCCGATGACACCCGCCCCGTACACCGTGATGGGAAAGCTTCCACCAAAGCCGGCATAGTCCGCGGCCGCAAGCTGGTAGCGTCGAGTGAGATCGGTGCCTTCGCTCTTCAACTGCAGGGCCATGCGGTAGGAGCTGCAGAGAAAGCGCTGCACGGTATTGCTCTTGCGCCTCACCCAGTCATGGTTGTCTGCCGTGATTCCCGCTGTCGCGGCGAGGAACAACGGGCGCTCGAAACGCCTGACATCGATCAGCAGCGGCCAGTGCTCGGTGCGGGCCCTGTCGTAGATGAGCGAGCCGAGTTGCCACGCGGCATGCTCATCGAAGCGTTCGAATTGCAGCACTTGCTCCTGGCGGGCCAGGACCGCCAGTTCTTCCTTCACATCCATTTTTCGACCTCTGCTGACCAGGGCTGCTTCCCGCGTCGAGCGGAAAGCAGCAAGGGGGTTACAGGCACTTCTGCAGCGATGCCGTGTGCTCGCTGCTGGGCGAACGGGTCTGGCGCATCAGTGCCGGGCCGAAGATGGCCAGGGGAATCAGCAGCAGCATCGGGAAGTACAGGAGCTTCTCGATACCGAAGGTGCTCACCACGTAGGCGATGGCCGCCGGGCCGAGCAGCATGCCCGAATAGCCGATGCAGTTGACGATGCCGATGTTGCGCCCGGCATTGGCCGGGTCCTTGCGACCGGCGCTGGACAGCATCAGCGGGGCGACGCAGGCCAGGCCGAGGCCGAACAGGGCGAAACCGACCAGACCCGCAAGGTGGGTGTGGAAGACCACGGTGATCAGCAGGCCGGCAATCGCGGTCAGCGCGCTGATGAACACCATGCGCGCCGGACCGACCCAGGCGGCGAAGCGGTCACCGATCAGCCGGGCGAGGAACTGTGCCCCGGTGAACACCGAAACCGCGATCCCCGCACTGGCAGCGGTGCTGCCCAGCACCCGCCGGCCATATTCCTGGCCCCAGTCGGCCACCGTGCTTTCGCCGACCATGCTGCCCAGCAGGAGAACGCCGAAACCGATCATCAGCAGGACCACCGCCAGCGAGGCCTTCCCGGCACCCGCCACCTGGGGTTGCGGGGCATGCGCGACCACCTCGTGCTTGTCGAGCATGAAGTAGCCGACCAGCGCGCCCATCGCCACGATCACCCCGCCCAGCACCGCGAAGGGCACGGCGGCACTTTCGGTGTAGCGCACGGCGAACATGCTGCCGACCATGCCCATGAGGAATCCGCCAAGGGAATAGGCGGCATGGAACGAGGTCATGATCGAGCGCTGGTAGAAGCGCTCGACCTGCACGCCGTGGGTGTTGAACGCGGTATCGGTGGCGCCGCGCAACAGCCCGAGGAGCACGCCGAAGACCATGGCGAAACTGAAGTCGCTGGTGAAGCCCAGCGGTATCAGCGACAAGGGATAGGCGATGCCGGTGGCGAGAATCACCTTCTTGGCGCCGAAGCGGTCGAGGAACATGCCCACGATGAAGGCCCCGGCCGCACTGCCGATGCCGATCCCGACCGCGAGCAGGCCGAAGTCGGCATCGCCCAGGTCACCGCTGAGGCCCATGTGATGACGGAACGCGGAAACGCCCGTGGACCAGATGTACAACATGGCGCCGATCATCATGAAACCCGCGAAGGTGGCGATTCTGGCTCTCCGGATCCGTGGAGTGACGAGGCTATTGTCTGTCTTGTTCATGTTCTAACAAATTCCTGTCGGCTTGACGCAGGCATCCCGCAAGGGTGCCGGTTCAGTGAAAGTGGGCGGCGACCCGCAGGGCGTTGGCGGCGATGGTGAGCGCCGGGTTGACCGCTGCCGAGGAAGGGAACGACGAGCTGTCGACGATCCACACGTTGTCCAGGTCATGCATCTTGCAATGGGTATCCACCACGCTGCTGGCCGGGTCCTTGCCCATCACGGCGGTGCCGCACTGGTGCGAGTTGGTGGCGATGCCCATGCGCTCGGTGAGCACCAGCGGATAGCCAGCCTGCTTCATGAGGTCGGTGGTACGTTCGACCAGTTGCTCGTGGGCACTGAGGTTGTTCGGGGTCCAGTGCACCTTGATCGCGTTGCGCTCGGCGTCGTACTCGATGCGGTTGTCGCGGGTCGGGATGTCTTCCGAGGTCAGGTACAGGTCGACGCTGTGCCCGGTGATGTAGCGCGAGACGATCTTCGGGATCCACGGCCGCATCGGGCTGATCATCGGCTCGCGGATCTTGCCGAGCATCTGCACGTTGCCCAGCGGGAAGGTGTTGCCTTTTCCGGCGGTATACCAGTCGTTGAGCGCCAGGGTCTTCTGGAACTTCACTTCATTGCTGCGTCGCGGATCGACGGCGATCATGAAGGTACTGTTGTGCACCATGTAGTTTCTCCCCAACTGGTCCGAACTGTTGCCCAGTCCATTGGGGTGCCGTGCATTGCGCGAGCGCAGCAGCAGGGCGGCGCTGTTGACCGCGCCGCAGGCGAGGGCGACACGCTGGGCGAGGATCCTCACGGGCTTGCCGTCCTTCATGCCTCGCGCCTCGGTGACGCGCTTGCCGTCGTCCGAGGTCAGCAACGCATCAATCTTCGTGCCAACCAGCAGGCGTGCGCCGCCTTGCAGCGCCGGACGCAGGGCGGAGACTTCCGCATCGCCCTTGGCTTCCAGCAGGCACGGGTAGCCATCGCAGGTGGAGCACAGCACGCAGGCCCGATCGCTGCCGTAGTCCACGGCGGCAGGCATTACGAAAGGTGACAGGCCGGCGCGTTTCATCGCCGCTTCCAGGGGCAGCAGGGCGGCATCGTGCTGCAGGCCGGGCCAGGGATAGGGCTGCGAGCGCCATGGGTCGGTCGGGTCCTGGCCGGCATTGCCGTGAACCTTGTACAGCGCTTCCGCCTGGCAATAGAAGGGCTCGAGGTCGTCGTAGCTGATCGGCCACGCCGGTGCGATGCCCTCGGCGTGCTGCACGGCGGCGAAATCCACCTCGCGAAAGCGCGGCAGCATGGCGCCGTAGAACTTGGTGTTGCCGCCGACGTAATAGAACACGCCAGGAGTGAAGGGCTGGTTGTCGCGGTCCAGCCAGGGTTCGGCATTGCGGTAGCGGCCCTGGCCGAACACGGCCTCGGCGCTCCAGTTTTCCGTCTCGCGCGGCAGGAAGTCGCCACGCTCGACGATCAGCACGTCCAGGCCCTTGGCGACCAGGGCGTGGGCGAAGGTCGACCCGCCCATGCCCGATCCGATGATCAGCACGTCGCAGGTCAGGGTTCCGTTTTCATCAGGCTTGACTGTCGAAGCGGAACGCCGGCGAACCGGCGCTCCTTCCGACGAGGCTGGCGCTGAATGAGTGATTGCTTGGTTACTCATTGCTTGCATGCCTTCGCGGGTATTACAGGTGTTGTTCTTTGTTGCGCAGTTCCCAGTACTCGTCCTGACGTTCGTCAGTGATGTACTCCGGCACCGGGAAGTCCCACCAGCCCGGCACCCACGGACCTGCCGCGTCGCGGTCGGTCGGCACTTCGATCAGTACCGGGGCGTTGGCCTCCAGGGCCTTCTGCAGGATCGGCTCGAGCTCGTCGTTGCTCTGCACGCAGTAGGACTGGATGCCGAACGACTTGCCCAGCGCCGCATAGTCCGGCGAGTAGGGTTCGCCGTTGGGCAGGTTGAACTCGCTGCCCAGGTGACGGCTGGTCTGCTTGCGCTGGCCGCCGCGGATCGACATGTAGCCGGCGTTGTTCTGGATCAGGAACACCACGGGGATGTTGTTGGTCACGCAGACCGCGATTTCCTGCGGGTTCATCAGGAAGTCACCATCACCGAGGATGCACACCACCGGCTGGTTCGGCGCCGCCAGCTTGGCGCCGATGGCGGCAGGCACGGCCCAGCCCATGGAGGAGAATCCGCCCGAGGTCAGGTGGGTGCGTGGCGAGTAGACCGGGAAGGTCTGTTTCACCGCGCCCTGGGCGTTGCCCGAGCCGACCACGACGATGGTGTCGCGCGGGAAGATCTTGCGCAGGGCACCCAGCGGGCGCTGCGAGGTGAACGGGAAGCGGTCGGAGTCGCGCCGGGTCGCCAGCTTGGCTTCCCACAGGTCCTGGTTGTGCTTCAGGTCCGCCAGGTACTCGCTGCGGTCGACGCTGTCGTGCTTGAGTTCCTCGACCAGGTGGGCGAGGGCGTGCTTGGCGTCGGCGACGATGCCCACGGCCACCGGGTAGTTCTTGCCGATCTCGTGCGGGTCGATATCGATGTGGATCAGGCGTCCCGGCGGGATCGAGAAGGTCACGCCCTGAGCGTAGCTGGACGACGACCAGTCGGTGAAGCGGCAGCCCACGGCGAGGATGACGTCGGCATTCGAGGCCATGTGGTTGCCGCACAGGGTGCCGGTCTGGCCGACGCTGCCGGAGAACAGCGCGTGGTCCTCGGGGAAGCCGCCCTTGCCGTTCCAGGTGGTGACCACCGGGATCTTCCAGTGCTCGGCCAGGGCCAGCACTTCGGCCGAGGCTTCGGCGGTGATCACACCGCCACCGATGACGATCATCGGGCGCCTGGCTTCGCGCAGCACCTCGGCGGCACGGCGGATGGCCTGCGGATCGGGATGGACCTTGCCGACCGGGATGCGCTCCTGCAGGTCGTGCAGGGTGACTTCCGCCGCTTCGGCCTGGACGTCCATCGGGATCTCGATGTGCACGGGGCCCGGGCGACCGGTCAGCATCGAGCTGAAGGCGCGGTGCATGATGAACGGCATTTCTTCGGTGCGGGTGGCCACCCAGTGACGCTTGGACACGGCTTCGGCGATTTTCGGGAAGTCGTTGTCGGTGTAGCGCTCCAGCTCCTGCAACAGGCCGTGGCCGCGCATGTGGGTGGGCGGGCCACCGGTGATCAGCATGCAACTGGTGGAGTCGGTGTAGGCGGTGGCCATGCCGATCACGGTGTTGCTGGCGCCGGCGCCGATCGAGGTCACGGCCGCCATCGGCTTGCCGGCCACACGGTAGTAGCCGTCGGCCAGGTGCACGGCGCTCTGTTCATGGAAGACCTGGATGAACTTGAGCCTGGACTCCTCTTCCATGAAGGCGTCCATCAAGGTCCAGATGCCGTGGCCGGGAATACCGGCGACATACTCGACGCCATAGTTTTTCAGGGTCTGGGCAACCACCTGGCTGCCGGTCAGTTTTGCCATGTTACTGCGCTCCTGGTTGGAGGGTTTTGCTTGGAGTCATCCGCGCACGAGTGTCCGCGGACATACCGGTCAGGTATTCATTTGCGCGCGGCCCAGAGCAGCCCTTGGCGGGTCAGGCGGCGGATGTTGGGGTCGGCGAGGTTGCTGGTGTCGTGGCCGATGGAGTGATAGAAGACCCGCCCATCGCCCCAGTTGCGTACCCACGCCACCGGGCTGCGATGGCCCTTGAGCCAGGGCATCGGGTTGCCGTCGAAGGTGGTCTCGGCGAGCACGTGGATATTCGGGTCGACCTGCATGTAGTACTGCTCGGAGCGCACTTCGAAGTCCTCGACGCCCTGGCTGACTTCGTGTTCACGGTCGATGAAATTGACCCTGTAGGGGTGCGGGTAGCCTTCGCCGGCCGGGTGTTCGAGGAACGAGCCGCCGAGGATGAAGTGGTACTTCAGGCTGGCGCGGAAGGCCGCGCCGGCGCCATGCCAGCCGACCAGGCCGACGCCGCTCTCGATGGCCTCGGACAGGTGCTTTTCCTGGGAAGCGGTGAGGGTTTCGGTGGTGACGGCGTTGTTCCAGCCGATCACGATCAGGTCGTAGCCCTTGAGGTCGCGGTCGAGGGTGAAGATGTCGGTCGATTCCTCGACGTCGAACTCCAGTTCCTTGAACAGCTCGCGCGCCCAGGCGGCGATTTCGTAGGGGTAGTGGCCTGGCCAGCCGCCATAGAGATAAAGAACACGGGTCACGGTTGTTTCTCCACTTGCTGTTTTTCAGGCGACAGGCAGCGTTCGAAGCAACTTCGAAGTCGGGCCTGTCGTTCTTGCAACTGCATCTTTCAGTTCCGGCGAGAACTTTTTTCCGGCTGCAGGCGGCCGCCGCAGGTCACTGCGGTTATTTGCAGAAGTTGCTGTTCAGCCCGGGGTGAACGTTACCGGCGCTGTTTCACTTCATCGCACGAGGAACGCCTGCGCCAACGCAGCAATGCTCGATGCGGACATGACTGGAGCTATGGGGGCAGTGACAACGAAAGGTGGCGAACACTGCGCTTGCCTGGTCGTGGGCAGCGGGTATCGCACGGGATGAACTAGCCGGGCGGCAAGCTCCGGCGGGTGGGCGCCTGACATGATAGGGCCTCGTTTCTTGTTAGGTGATTCAGGTGGGTTATACGTATAACCTGAGACACAAATTAACACGCGATTTCGCCTTGTCAATACCTCGGGATGACAAATGGCAGCGCCGCCGGTCACCCGTGCGCAGCGCCGCAGCCAGCTCGCTGAACGGGTTTGGAGCCGGTATGCTGGGCGCCATTCGCCTTGCCGGCGCCGCCTGCGCGCCGCAGTGACAAGCAAGCAAAAGGACAGGATTCAGATGGTTTCGATGAAGGACGTGGCCAAGGCCGCGGGCGTTTCCCAGCCGGCGGTTTCCTACGCGTACAGCGGCTCCAGCAAGGTCTCGGCGAGCCAGCGCGAGCATATCCTGGCGGTGGCGGCGCAGCTCGGCTACCCGGGGCCGAACCTGCGCGGGCGCAGCCTCAGGTCGGGGCGCGTGGGAGCCATCGGCCTGGTGGTGATGGACCAGTTGTCCTACGCCTTCGAAGACCCCTGGGCGATGTCCCTGCTCAAGGGCATCGCCAAGGTCAACGAACTGGCCAACGTCGCCTTGACCCTGTTCCCCATGCGCAGCAAGAAGCTCGAAGGCGAGGGGGCCGGCGACGCCAACCTGGCGGTGCGCGGCCTGGTGGACGGACTGATCGTCTCGACCCTGCCGGACGACCACGCCATCGTCCAGTTCATCGCCAGGCGCACCCTGCCGGCGGTGATCATCGACTCGCCTCGGGTGGAGGGCGTGCACTACGTCGGCATCGACGACCGCCAGGCGGCCATCGACCAGATGGAACACATCATCGGCCTTGGCCACCGGCGCATCGGCGTGCTGGTCGAGCGCCTGCTGCCCGATGGGCGGAAGGGCCTGGTGAGCAAGGCACGGTTCAAGGCGTCCACGGAAATGATCGTGCGCGAGCGCCTCGCCGCCTACATCGACGCCGCTGCGGAGCACGGCATCGCCTTCAAGGACCTGCTGATCGTCGAAGCCGGCGGCTTCACCGATGCGCTGGGGCGCGAGGCCGCGGCCACCCTGCTGCGCGACGGCGGCGTCACGGCGATCGTCGCCAGCTCCGATGTCATGGCCCTGGCGACCTTGTCCCAGGCCAGGGAGCAGGGCGTGCAGGTGCCGGCGCAGTTGTCGGTGATCGGCTTCGACGATGTGCCGGAGGCGGGGCAGCGTGACCTGACCACCATCCGCCAGTCGCTGATAGGCAAGGGCGAATGGGCGGCGCGCCTGCTGCTGGAAGAGCTGGAAGCCGGCGAGCCGCTGGCGCCGCGGGTGAAGATCTTCGATACCAGCCTGGTGGTGCGTGGCTCCACGGCGCGTCCGGCCTCCTGACTGCGCACCCCGAGGCGGAAAAGTGCGTCAGCCTGCGTCACTTTTCCGAGGGGTGAGAAATTGAGCCCCCTGAATTGGCCAACATAATCTGGACCGTGCCGTTCTACGGTCAAAAACAACAATTCAGGGCATCTCTGTGGACTATCGACTGGATTTGCCGTCCGAGCGGACGGTGGCTTCCCCTGGCGCGCTCTCCAAGGGCTTGAGCAGCCGCCAGATCACCATGATCTCCATCGGCGGGGTGATCGGCGCCGGCTTCTTCGTCGGTTCGGCCAGTGCCATCAGTGCGGCGGGGCCGGCCGTGCTGGTGGCGTTCGGCATCGCCGCACTGCTGGTGGTGCTGGTCATGGGCATGCTGGCCGAACTGGCCACGGCCAACCCCGACACCGGTTCCTTCTCCACCTACGCACAGCAGGCCCTGGGACGCTGGGCCGGCTTCGCCATCGGCTGGCTGTACTGGTGGTTCTACGTGCTGGTGATTCCGCTGGAGGCCATCGTCGCTTCGGACATTCTCGGCGCCTGGCTCGGCCTGCCGTCCATGGCCATCGGCGTGGCCCTCATCGTTGGCCTGACCCTGACCAACATCCTCAGCGTGAAGAACTTCGGCACCCTGGAGTACTGGTTTTCGCTGATCAAGGTGGTCACCATCCTGGCCTTCATCGTGCTGGGCATCTGCGCCATCGCCGGTGTGCTGCCGGGCAGTTCCGCATCCGGCTTCGGCCATCTCTGGGAGGATGGGGGCTTTGCTCCGACCGGTCTGCCGGGCATCGCCTCGGCCCTGGTCCTGGCCCTGTTCAGCTTCACCGGCATGGAGATCGTCACCATCGCCGCTGCGGAATCCGAGGACCCGCGGGCCAATATCCGCCGGGCCATCCGTTCGGTGGTATGGCGCATGCTGATCTTCTATTTCGGTTCGATCCTGGTGATCGTCAGCCTGGTGGCCTGGAATTCCCCGGCGCTGCAGGCCGGCTCGTTCCAGTCGGCGCTGGAGGTCATGAACATCCCGGGTGCCGCGACCATCATCCAGGCGGTGATCCTGGTGGGCGTGGCCAGCACCCTGAACTCGGCGATCTTCACCGCCTCGCGCATGGGCTACTCCCTGGCGGTGCGCCGCGATGCACCACGGAGCTGGGCGCAGACCACCGGCAACGGCGTGCCGAAGGTGTCCGTGCTCTGCGCCTGCGCCGGGGCACTGATCCTGCTGGTGGCCAACTACACCCTGCCGCAGTCGGTGCTGGTACCGCTGATCGCTACCATCGGCACCATTGCCCTGGTGATGTACCTGGTGATCGCGGTGAGCCAGGTGATCCTGCGCAAGCGCGCCATTGCCGAGGGACGTACCCTGCTGGTGCGCTTCCCGCTGTTCCCGGCATTGTCCTGCCTGACCATCGCGGCGATCGTGGCGTTCCTGGTGTTGATGGCCGTGGTGCCCGGTCACCAGACCGAACTGCTGGTGTCGTCGATCCTCACCCTGGCACTGGTGCTCATCGGCGCCATCTTGCAGAAGCGCGACAAGACATCGCGTTGAACCTTCTCTTGTTGAGTCTGCTCTCACCACCTTGCCCATCTTCGGATGGGCGTTTTTTTTAGCGCGGGTAAGTCATGAATGATTTGAATCACAGGCCGTTTGCGATCACGCCGGCCAACCTCCAGGCGTGTCGCACGGCGTTCCTCCTCTCGGGCGTGGCGATGGGCGCCTGGGCACCGCTGGTACCGTTCGCCCGGGAGCGCGCGGGGATCGGTGACGGTCAGTTGGGCCTGCTGTTGTTGTGCCTGGGGACCGGCTCCATGTGCATGATGCCGTTCGTGGCCAGGCTGGTGAGCAGGGTCGGCTGCCGGGCGGCGCTGGCGACGGCGCTCGGCGGCGCGACGTTGTGCCTGCTGGCGCTGGCCGAGGTCTCGGCGTTTTCCGTGCTGGTCATGTTCCTGTTGTGCTTCGGCGCCTGCATGGGGACCGCCGATGTCACCATGAACCTGCAGGGCTCGATGGTCGAGCGAGGCCTGGGGCGCAGCATGATGTCCGGATTCCACGGCCTGTTCAGCGTCGGCAACATCGTCAGTGCTTTGCTGGTATCCGGGTTGCTGGGGCTGGGACTGTCGCCGTTGTCGGCGGTCGCGGTACTGGCAGGCCTGGTCCTGGCGCTGTTGCTGACCCTCGGCCGCGGGATGCTGCCCTATGGCGAGGGTGCGGGTGCGCCGATGTTCACCCGTCCGAGCCGATTCGTGCTGCTGCTGGGCGTGCTGTGCCTGATCGCTTTCCTGGTCGAGGGCGCCATGCTCGACTGGAGCGCGGTGTTCCTGACCACGGTGCGCGGCATGGACATCAGCCAGGCGGGTCTTGGCTATGCGCTGTTCTCGGTCACCATGGCCATCGGCCGGTTGTCCGGCGACTGGCTGGTACCGCGCCTGGGCGAGCGCCTGGTGCTGGTGGGGGGGAGCGCCCTGGGCATTTCCGGCATGCTGGTTTCGGTGCTGGTGAACAGCCCGGTGGCGACCCTGGCGGGGTTCGTGCTGGTCGGTGCCGGTATCGCCAACCTGGTGCCGGTCTACTGCTCGGCGGCGGGCAAGCAGCAACTGATGCCGGTGTCGATGGCGCTGTCGACGGTCAACGCGATCGGTTATCTCGGGATCCTCATGGGGCCGGCGATCATCGGCTTCGTGGCTCACCTGTCGTCGTTGAGCATGGCCTTGCTGCTGACCGGTATCCTGCTGGTGTTCGTCATGCTGACGTCGACCAGGGTCATCCGCCGCGGGTAGATCTCGGCACAACCGAAAAGGCCGGCACCCTTTCGGGGGCCGGCCTTTTCTTGCGACAGCGAGGGGTCAGAACGCCGGTTCGCCGAAGCCGACTTCCTTCCTGCCGTAGCGGCGCACGCGGATGTTCGCCTGTTCCGCGTGGCCGACGAAGCCTTCCATCAGGCACAGGCGCGAGCAGTACTCGCCGATCTGCGAGGACGCTTCGTCGGTGAGGATGCGCTGGTAGGTGCAGGTCTTGATGTACTTGCCGACCCACAGGCCACCGGTGTAGCGCGCCGCCTTGTTGGTCGGCAGGGTGTGGTTGGTGCCGATGACCTTGTCGCCATAGGAGACGTTGGTGCGGGCTCCGACGAACAGCGCGCCGAAGTTGCTCAGGTGCTTCATGAAGTAGTCGTCGTCATGGGTCATGATCTGCACGTGCTCGGAGGCGTATTCATCCGAGAGCTTGACCATCTCTTCGTAGTTCTCGCAGAGGATGATCTCGCCGAAGTTGTCCCAGGCTTCGCGGGCGATCTTCTCGGTCGGCAGCTTGACCAGCAGGCGCTCGATCTCCTTGAGGGTGTCCAGGGCCAGCTCGCGGGAGGTGGTCAGCATCACCGCGGGCGAGTCCACACCATGCTCGGCCTGACCCAGCAGGTCGGTGGCGCACAGTTCGCCGTCCACCGAGTCGTCGGTGATCAGCAGGGTTTCGGTGGGGCCGGCGAACAGGTCGATGCCGACGCGGCCGAACAACTGGCGCTTGGCTTCGGCCACGTAGGCGTTGCCCGGGCCGACGATGATGTCCACCGGGCTGATGGACTCGGTGCCGATGGCCATGGCGGCCACGGCCTGGATGCCGCCGAGGCTGTAGATCGCGTCAGCGCCGCCGAGGGCCTGTGCGGCGACGATGTACGGTGCCGGCCTGCCCTGGAAGGGCGGTGCCGCGGTGGTGATGTTCTTCACCCCGGCCGACTTGGCGGTGACGATCGACATGTGCGCCGAGGCCAGCAGCGGATACTTGCCGCCCGGCACGTAGCAGCCGGCGGCATTCACCGGGATGTGCTTGTGGCCGAGGATGACCCCGGGGATGCTCTCGATTTCCACGTCCAGCAACGACTGGCGCTGCGCATCGGCGAAGCGGCGGACCTGGGCCTGGGCGAAGAGAATGTCGTTGTACTCACGCTCGGTCAGGCGCGCTACGCACTCCTTGACCTCGGCGTCGCTCAGGCGGTAATCCGCGCGATCCCAGCCATCGAACTTCACCGAAAGTTCACGTACCGCCGCATCGCCGCGTTTTTCGATATCCAGCAGAATGCGGGAAACATCGCTTTTAACCTGTTCATTGCGTTCTACCTGTTGTTCGGTAGGTTTCGCTTTTTTTATCCATTCAGCCATGACGTTACCTCGATCGGGCGCATACGTGTTATTCGGTTTTTGAGCAGCACTCGCCGGCGCACGCAATCTTGCTCAAGTGCGTGGTGGGCAATAAGTTGTGAGCGCTTCGCTATTCGCTGCTATCGAAAAAATACAGGCGGGGGGTGGGGCGAACAATTTCTCACCCGAACGACAGTTGACGCAGAGTGACGCACTCAGGATTTTACGCTGACGCAAAAAAGCGGCCGCTGGGGCCGCTTCTGACGCGCTTGCAGCTCAGACCGGGTCGATCGACGCCGTGCCGGAGCCCAGGTAGTCCACCACTTCCTTGGGAATGGAAGGATCGTCGGGGGACAGTACCGTGGCCCGTTTGATATGGGCCTTCTTGATGAAACCCTTGCCGACGAAGTTCATCGCCACTTTTGCCGCCACCGGTTGACGAACCATGGTTGCGGCAATACCGCTGGAAACTCCGAATATGTACTTCTTGCTGTTGCGACTGACTGCGGCCAGGTTGGTGAAGGTCATTTCATTGCGCTGGATGGTCTCGAAGTCGATGCAGAAGATGCGATTGGAGATCAGGAACGTCAGGCCGTGATACTTGAAGTGGTAGTCGATCTTGCCGCTGCCGTCCTGGTTGGGGAAACGCTCCAGGTAGTAGTGCATGAGCATGCCGTTCTTCTCGTAGATGCAGAACACCGAACGGACGATCCTGCCCTTGTAGATCGACGAGTAGTGATAACGCTCGTAGACCCCGGCGAGATCGCCGAGGTCGGCGTCGCTGTCCAGCAGCAGTTCGTTGATGAACAGCAGCATCTTCGGCGACTGGATCAGGTTGCGGAACAGGTGGAAGTGTCCGCCTTCGATCATCGAGCGGAAGTCGTTGGGGTTGGTATAGAGAATGTCGATGCTCAACCCGAAGAAACCGGCGATGGCGCGCAGGTTGGACTTCGAGGGTTGATGGGTGCCGGCCAGGTACTTGTTGAACTGCTGCCGATTGATGCCGACCCGCCGGCACATCTCCGAGACCGTGCCGACCTGCTCGCACAGCATCTTCAGGTTTTCCTGGAAGTTCTCTTGGTTCTGCATGGCGTCAGGTTCAGTCATATTCGAGCAGGGGCCGCAGTCTAGGGGCATTTCAGGGGGCGGACAAGGTCGCTTTCCCGGTGGGGTGGAGCACATGGTGAGCGCCTTTTTCACCGATCATGATAGCCATTGCATTGGTATTGCTGGAGCAGAGGTTGGGCGCCACCGAGTTGTCGATCACCCGGAGGCCTTCGACGCCTCTTACCCGCAACTGACTGTCGACCACCGCCTCCTCGTCGCTACCCATGCGACAGGTGCCCACCGGGTGCAGGGCACCGTGGGCGGACTGGCGGACGAAGGCGCGGTAGTCCTCTCGCGAGCGTAGCGGCCGGGCCGGGACGAACTCGCGACGGATATGCCGGGCGATCACGCTCTGCGCCATGATATGCCTGCCATACTCCACGGCTTCGGCCATGCATTCCACGTCATGGGGGTCGCCCAGGTAGTTGGGGCGGATCAGCGGTTTCGCCATCGGGTCGGCGCTGTGCAGCGCCACGCTGCCCACCGAGCGCGGACGGGTCTGGCACACGTTCAGGGTGCAGCCGTTGCCGCCCGGCACCGAGTCCACGCCGGCCTCCACGCCGGCACCGGCCATGAAGCAGTACTGCGCATCCGCCCGTCCTTCAGCCTGCGAAGTGCGCCAGAAGGCGCCGCCCTCGACGATGTTGGAGCTGGCCGGGCCGTTGCGGAACAGCAGGTACTGCAGCCCGGCATACAGCTTCCAGTGCGGCTTCTTGTAGCGGTCGTAGCTCAACGGCGCGTGCAGCTCGTTGATCAGCGACACCTCGATATGATCCTGCAGGTTGCGGCCGACGCCGGGCAGGTCCACCTGGGTCTCGATGCCATGGGGGCCAAGCGCATCAGCGGCGCCAATCCCTGACAACATCAGCAGCCGGGGCGAGTTGATCGCCCCGGCGCAGACGATCACCTCGCCCTCGGCGAACAGCCGCTCGACCTTGCCACCGCGCAGGTATTCCACGCCCACGGCACGAGCGTTGCGCAGAATGACCCGCAGCACCCGGGTGCCTGTTCTGACCTCCAGGTTCGGCCGTTTCCTGGCCGGCTTCAGGTAGGCGACGGACGTGCTGGAGCGTCGGCCATGCCGGGTATTGACCTGGTAGAAGCCGCAACCGTCCTGGCTGCCCGAATTGAAGTCCGGGTTGAAAGCCATGCCGGCCTCCTGGCAGGCCTGTACCCAGATGCGCGCCAGGGGGTGGGTGAAGCGCTGATCGCTGACGCCCACCGGGCCACGGGTAGCGTGGCTGGCGTTGTTGAAGCGGTCGTTGGCTTCGTGCTTGAGGAAGAACGGCAGCACGTCGGCGTATCCCCAGCCCTCGGCGCCGGCGCGCGACCACTGGTCGTAGTCGGCCGGCTGGCCGCGCAGGTAGACCATGGCGTTGACCGTCGCGCCGCCGCCCAGCACCCGGGCCTGGACCATGCTCGGGTTGGCCGGGCCGCTGTAGCCGGGTTCGGGCTGCCAGGGGTAGTGCTCGACCAGGCTGCCCTGGCTGGTCTTGTAGAACCCGACGGGCAAATGGATGTAGGGGTTGCGGTCGCTGGGGCCTTCTTCCAGCAACACCACGCTGGCATGGGGGTTTTCGCTGAGCCGCGCGGCGACCACGCAGCCGGCGGAGCCGCCACCGATGACGATGTATTGCACCACGTTGGAGTCCTCTGGCTATCGGGTTTCAGGCGGCCACGACGACGAAGCTGTCGGGCTGGCAGGTCAGCATCACCGGGGTGCCCGGCGCCATGGTGTGGCTGCCGGGTGTCGGCAGTTGCTGGCATTTCAGCTCCACCGCCGTGTCACCCACTGCCACCCGGTAGATGACCCGGTTGCCGATGAACGAGGTGTCCTTGACCGTCCCGGCGAAGGCGCCCGCCACCGTGGCACCGGTTGCCGAGAGGGCGATGGTCTCCGGGCGGATCGAGACATTCACCGGGCCGTCGCTCAACGCCGACTTCGGCAGGTGGGCGTACTGCCCGAACGGCAGCTTCACCCGGCCCGCGCCAGCCCCGGCGTTCTCGTACACGCCGTCGACGATGTTGGTGTCGCCGAAGAAGCGCGCGGCGAACAGGGTCTTCGGCGCCCAGTACATTTCCTCCGGGTCGCCGAGCTGCTCGATGCCGCCCTTGTTCAGCAGGACCACCCGGTCCGACAGGATCATGGCTTCGTCCTGGTCGTGGGTGACATAGACGAAGGTGGTCGAGGACTCCTCGTGGATGCGCTTGATCTCGTTGAGCATGTGGTGGCGGATCTTCAGGTCCAGGGCTGCCAGCGGCTCATCCAGCAGCAGTACCGCGGGCCGGTTGACCAGGGCCCGGGCCAGTGCCACCCGCTGTGCCTGGCCGCCGCTGAGCTCGGAGATCCAGCGGTTCTTGTAGGTGCTCAGTTGCACCAGTTCCAGCGCGCGGGTCACCTCGCGCTTGATCTCGTCCTTGGGCGTGCGCTTGAGGCGCAGGCCGAAGGCGACATTGTCGAACACGTCCAGGTGCGGGAACAGCGCGTACTTCTGGAACACCATGTTCACCGGGCGTTGCTCGGGCGGCAGGCGGGTGGCGTCCTTGCCATCGATCAGGACCTTGCCGGTGGTCGGTGTCTCGAAGCCGGCGATGATGCGCATCAGGGTGGTCTTGCCACAGCCACTGGGGCCGAGCAGGGTGAGGATCTCGTTCTTGCGCACGTTGAGGTCGAGTTGCCCCAGTGCGGTGAGGTTGCCGTAGGCTTTGGAAATCCCGGTCAGTTCGATGCTGTTGACGGCCATGCTTCATTCCCCCGTGCGTTCGAGTTCGACACGCCGGCGGCGTATCGTCATTACCAGTCCTGCCACCCCGATGATGCCGATGGTCATCACCAGCATGATCACCGAGGCGGCGTTGATGCTCGGATCAACGGCGCGGCGGATCATCGACAGGATGAGCAGGGGCAGGGTGGTGTCGGTCCCCGTGACGAAGACCGTGATCAGAAATTCGTCGAGCGACAGCGCGACGGTAAGGATTGCGGCGCCGGCGATGGTCGGCCCGATGATGGGCAGGGTCACCAGCCAGAACGCCTTGAGTGGCGTGGCACCGAGGTCCCTGGCGGCTTCTTCGAAGGACAGGTCGAAGTACTCCAGGCGCGAGCGCACCGACTCGACGAAGAACGGCAGGGTGAACAGCGTATGGCCGATCGTTACCGTCAGCAGCGAGCGCGGCAGGCCGATCAGCGAGAACAGGATGACTAGGGCGATGCCGAGAAACAGCCCGGGCATGGCGATGGGCGCGAAGTTGACGAAGGCGAATGCCGCTTTCGTCTTGCCCTTCATGCGCATCAGGGCCAGTGCCGACAGGGTGCCCAGCAAGGTGGTCAGCACTGCCGAGGCCGCGGCGACGATCAGGCTGTTGCCAAGCGCGCTCCTGAAGTCGTAGCTGGTGAAGATGGTCTGGTACCAGCGCAGCGAAAAGCCCTCGAACGGCAGTGACAGCGATGGCGTCGAGTGGAAGCTGAACAACACGATCAGGGCGATCGGCGCATAGAGGAACAGCATGTAGAACCAGGTGAACAACCGGGCCATTTCAATTCTCCGTTTCGATCAGTCGTGATAGCGCTTGCCGGGTGCCAGGTTGGCCGCCCGCAGGAACAGCAACAGCGCCGCATACACCAGCATGAACACCATCAGCAGTAGGTAGGCCATGGCCGCGCCGAGCGGCCAGTTGCCCACGGTGCGGAACTGGTTGGCGATCAGCAGTCCGGTGGTCATGGCATCGCGACCGCCGAGCAGTTGCGGCGTGACATAGTCCGCAGCGGCAAGGACGAAGGTGAACATGAACGAACTGACGATGCTTTTGTGGGCCATGGGCATGATCACTCTGCCGATCACGGTAAAGCCGCCGCCGCCCAGGTCGGCGCAGGCCTCCAGGTAGTCCTTCTTCACGTCGCGCAGCCCCGACACCAGCAACAGCAGGGTGAAGGGCAGCATGATGTGCACCAGGGTGATGACCACCGAGAACTTGTTGAACACGATCCACTCGATGGGCGCGTCGATCAGGCCCCACTGCATCAGCGAACTGTTGACCACCCCGGTGGAGCCGAGAATGGTGCGCCAGGCGTAGACCCGTACCAGATAGCTGGAGAACCAGGACACCAGGGCCAGGTAGAGGAGGGTGTTGGAGCGCGTGCGGTAGACGATGTACCAGGCCACCGGTGCGCTGAGCAGGGTGGACAGCAGGGCGGTCCAGAAACCGTTCTGCAGCGAGATCCACAGCGAGTCGTAGAAACCGCTGGCTCCCAGCACCCGGGCATAGTTGGCCAGGGTGGACGCAGGAATCAGGGTGAAGGAGCGCGACAGCCAGAAGCTTGAAACGAACAGCAGAATCGCCGGAACGATGAAAAAGACCAGGAGAAAGGCGAAGGGTGCGCCTGCCAGGTAGAACGGAGTGAAGCGTTTTCTATCGGAGTTTCCTTTGTTCACTGGATCGGATGCGTCCCTGCTATCCGCCGCCAACTTGCCTTCATCGATGACATTCATGATACGAACCCATTGCACCAGAGCACGGTGAATGCCAGGGCGTCGCGCCCTGGCCAGTTATTCGATTGTTTTAGAAGGAGCCCTTGAAGGCTGCCCACTGGTCAACCCACTCCGCGTAGGTCACGTACTGCTCGGAGTTCAGCGGGGGCACGCCGTACAACCTGGATTTCTGGAACACCGCATCGAGGTTGTCGTAGTCGAACAATTCCTTGAGTTCCGGCTTGAGCAGGGGAATGGCTTTCCTGTTGGTGACCCCGGAGAACATCGACCAGGCCATCTGTGCCTGGATTTCCGGCTCCAGCATCTTGTTGACGTACTCCAGGGCCAGCGGCACATCCTTGGCGGTCTGTGGCACGAACAGCGCGTCGCACCAGATCGCGGCACCTTCCTCGGGCACCGACAGGGCGGTCTTCACCCCGCGCTTGCGGGTTTCCAGCACCCCCTGCGCCGACAGCGAGAACACCGCGTCCACTTCCCCCGAGGCCAGCAGCGATACGGCGTCGCCCACCGAGGCGGCGAACACCCGGCACTGGTCGCGATAGGGCTGCAGCTTGGCGAAGGCTTCGTCGAATTCGGCGCGGGTCAGGTTGGGGTACTTGTCGCCATGGCCGGCGATGATCGCGATCAGGCACCAGGTCGACAGCGAGTCGTCGACGAAGGTCAGCTTGCCCTTGAGCCGAGGGTCGAGCAGGTCGCTGTAGCGAGTCGGCTTGTCGACCTTGGCGACGTTGTAGACGATGGTGTTCATCCCCCACAGCAGTGGAATGCCCCACTGCTTGCCGTCCCAGAACCAGCGTTCGCCCTTGTAGAACAGGGGCAGGGTGTCGTCGGCGTTGTAGTTGGACAGCTTCGCGGTGTCGATCGGCGAGAGGATGCCCATGTCGCGGTAGATCGCCTCGTAGCCGAGGGCGTACATGGTCAGGTCGAGCTGCACCGGATTGCTGCCGGCCAGGCGCGCGGTGATGTCGTCCTGGGTCGCGGCATAGCTGGAGCGCACGGTGATGTCCCGTTGCTTGCGCCAGGCGGCCAGTTCGGCATCGGCGGTCTCGCCCTCCCAGCCGAGAATCTCCAGGTGGCCGGTGGCGGCAAAGCTGTTCGGTACCCAGGAGCCGATGTACAGCCCGGCGGCAGCGGCGGCCGAGCCGAGCATGAAGGAACGGCGCTTGAGGCTGATTTCGCCAAGCGGCGAGATGACCGGGCCAGCGGGTTCGGCGTTGTCTGATTCGTGCTTCATATGAATGTCCTACTCGCGTTTGGGGGCAAATCGATCGAGGTCGTGCGCGCACCCGCTGGTTCGATGGCCAGGGGGGCAGGTACGAATTGGGCAGAATGAGGCAGAGGGCGAGGGGCACCGGACCAGGCCGGCGGCCGCTGCGCAAGACAAGCGGCAAGGCCGGCATGCCAAGGCAGTGTGCTTGGCAGGGGGCGGTGGCCAGGTTGCACGGGGTATTCGACGGGGAGGCCCACGGCGGAATCACGGCGTGCGCCCAGCGCTTGACAGGCTCGGCTTATTGTTTTCATGAGCCGAGTATCGAGCGGGCCCTGGGGGTGATCAATTTCGCATGAGGGGGAAATCTGACGCAGCTTGACGCAGGATGACCGCTGCCAGGTGACCTCCAGGCAAGTCGCGCACGGCATGTTGCGTCAGTCTGCGTCATCTGCCGCCACCCTGCGAAATTGAGCGAGGGCAGGCGCGCCTTGATACTCGGCCGATGACAGTCCGGGAGGCTGCGATGCCCAACATAACAAGAGATATCCCGAGGCCCGCGACACTGAAGGTCGGCATGATCGGCGGTGGCGAGGGCGCCTACTTCGCTTCGTTGCACCGTGCCGCGATGCGCCTGTGCAACCGTTATGAACTGGTCGCCGGGGTGTTTTCCTCGGACCCGGAAAAGTCCCGGGTCGCCGGCCTGGCACTGGGGGTGGAGGCGCAACGGATCCATCCCAGCGTCGAAGCGATGGCCCGCGCCGAGGCCGGGCACATCGACGCGGTCCTCATCGTTACGCCGAACCACCTGCATTTCGATGCCTGCCGCGCCTTTCTCGACGCCGGCATCGCGGTGATCTGCGACAAGCCACTGGTCAACGAGCTCCACCAGGCCCGTGTACTGCAGGCGCTGGCGGCACGCCGCAACACCTTCTGCGCCCTGACCTACACCTACCAGGGCTATCCCATGGTCCGTGAAGCGCGCCGACGCTTGCTCGATGGCGGTATCGGCGAGGTTCGCTGCATCCAGGTCGAGTACCTGCTGGAGTGGTTGGCGCCCGGCGTCGAGGCCCTCAATCCCAGCCTGGCCTGGCGCGGCGACCCGGCGAAGGCCGGGGTCAGCAGTGTGGTCGGGGATATCGGCACTCATGCCTTCAACCTCATGGAGTTTCTCACCGGCCGCCAGGTGCGGGCGCTCAACGCGACCCTGAGCAACAAGGTGCCGGGCTGGGGCATGGACGATCAGTGCATCGCCCAGTTCGACTTCGGCAACGGCCTCGACGGCCTGATGTGGGTGAGCTTCGCCGCACCGGGGCATCGCAACGGCCTGCGGTTCAAGGTGATTGGCAGCCATGCCAGCCTCGAATGGTCCCAGGAAATGCCGGAACTGCTGCACCTCAAGCCAGTGGACGGCGCCGAGTCGATCCTGCGCCGCGGCCAGGCGGACAACCCCGAGGCCCTGGCGTTTTCCAGCCTGCCGGCGGGATGCAGCGAGGGGTACCTGGAGGCCCTGGCGGTGCTCTATCAGGACTTCGCCATCGCCCTCGAACGTGGCGATGGCTGGAAGCAGGCGACCCGTGTCCCGCTCCCTGGCCTGGACCAGGGCGTGCGTGGCGTCGAGCTTTGCCATCTGTGTGTCGAGTCCAGTGCGAAGAAGCAGTGGGTCGGGTTTGCAAGTTGAATCGCGCGGAAGAAAACGAACGCGATCTGGTCTGGAGAGTTGGAAAATGTCCGTGAATGAATTGGCCTTTCACTGCACCGTGGCCCGCCACGGTACGGTGGCGCTGGATGTGACGATCGCCAGGGCCGCCGGCTTTTCGGCGCTGGAGATGTCCGGGGCGAAACTGCAGAAGTATTTCGATGCGGGCTACACCCGGGACGCTCTTCGAGCGTTGCTGGGCGAGCTGTCGGTACCGGGTATCGGCTACCTGCGCGATATCGAGCGCAGCGGTGCCCTGTACCCGGAGCTGATGGGCGAGGCGCGGCAGTTGTTTTCCCTCGCCGCTGCGGCTGGCGCCAAAGGGGTCCAGGTGCTGACCGGTCCGATCAACGTGCAGGCGGTGATCGACCATCGGCAGGGGCATGAGCCGCGGTTCTACCAGGGCCTGCTGGCGCTGGACCTGGAGGAGCAGAAGCGCATCACCGCGAGCAATCTGCGCGATCTCGCCGATCTGGCGGCGGAGTTCGACCTGATCCTCTATCTCGAAGCCCTGGCCTGGACCCCCATGACCGGCATCGGCCACCAGGTCGAGCTGATCGAGCGGGCCGAGCGGGCCAACGTCAAGATGGTGATCGACTTCTGGCATTGCTACACCTCGGGCGACACCCCGGCCGATATTGCTCGAATGGACAAGGCGTACATCTACGGCGTGCATGTCTGCGATTCGCTGCCGTTCGACGGCGGTATCCCCAACGAGGATGTGCTGCGCGACGTGCCCACCGGCCAGGGCGTGCTCGATCTGCAGGAATGGGTGCAGGCGGTCAAGGCTACCGGCTACCAGGGCTGGTGGAGCTGCGAACTGTTCTGTCTGAAACAGCATCAGGGCGACAGCTTCGCCGTCGCTCGCGAGCACTACAAGCTGCTCGACGATCTCGTCAATGGTTAAGCGTCAGTGGAAATGAACATGGTTGATTACATAGTGGTGGGTGGCGGTTCCACGGGCTGCACGGTGGCCGGTCGCCTGAGCGAGGACAGTTCCACCACGGTGGTGCTGTTCGAGGAAGGGCCGCGGGACCTGAGCCCCTACATTCATATCCCCGGCGCCTACTACAAGACCGCCCAGGGCGGTCTGCTCAAGCGCTACCGCTGGGAGCCCAGCGAGGCGCAGGCACGGAGCGAGGCGCCGACCATGGTCCAGGCCAAGGTCCTGGGAGGCGGCAGTTCGGTCAACGCGATGATCTACATCCGCGGCGTGCCGGAGGACTACGATGGCTGGTCGGCCATGGGCGCCAGCGGCTGGTCCTATGACGAGGTCCTGCCGTACTTCAGGAAGGCCGAGCACAACGACACCTTCAACAACGCGGTGCACGCTACCGGTGGCCCGCTCGGCGTGTCGTTCCCGCCCCATGTCCATCCGTTGTCGCGGGTCTGGCTGCAGGCCTGCCAGGAGTACGGCCTGCCCTACAACCCGGACTTCAACAGCGGCAAGCCCGAAGGCTGCGGCTTCTACCAGATCACCTCGCGCAACGGTATCCGCAGCAGCGCGGCGGCAGCCTATATCCGGCCTGCCCGGGGGCGCCGGAACCTGTCGGTGCGGACCGGCTGCAAGGTCGAGAAGATCCTGTTCGAAGGCAACGTCGCCAAGGGCGTGGTCTATCGCGAGAAGGGCGTGCGCAAGGAGCTGTACGCGAACAAGGAGATCATCCTGTCCGCTGGCGCCATCGCCACGCCGCAACTGCTGATGGTGTCGGGCATCGGTCCCGCCGCGCACCTGCAGCAGCAGGGCGTGCCGCTGGTCAAGGACCTGCCGGGTGTCGGGCGCAACCTGCAGGACCATATCGAGATCTCCATGGTCTACGAGCTGACCGGTCCGCACAGCTATGACAAGTACAAGAAACCGTTGTGGAAGGCTGCCGCCGGCCTGCAGTACGGCCTGTTCCGCAATGGTCCGGCGGCGTCCAACCTGATCGAGGCAGGGGCCTTCTGGTGGGGGCAGAAAGAAGAAAAGACCCCGGACATCCAGTACTTCATGGTGGTCGGCGCGGGCATCGAGGAGGGCGTGGATTCGGTGCCGGGCGGCAATGGCTGCACCATCAACTTCGGCCAGATCCGCCCGCGCTCCCGCGGTTTCGTCGAACTCGATGGCCGCTCCATGGACCAGGCGCCGCGGATCGTGCCGAACTATTTCACCGATCCCTATGACCTGGACGCCCTGGTCGAAGGCTTCCAGGTCGCCGACCGGATCATGCAGCAGTCGGTGTTCAAGCCCTATATCGCCCGACGCCACGTTCCGGCACCGCAGGTGCAGAGCCGCGAGGAAATCGCCCGCTTCTGCGAGGAGATCGCCCATGCTGCGCTGCACCCCTCGGGTACCTGTCGCATGGGCACTGACGAGGCAGCGGTGGTTTCGCCCGAACTGCGGGTCCACGGCATCGAACGCCTGCGGGTGGCGGATGCCTCGATCATGCCGACCCTGGTGTCGGGCAATCCGAACGCGGTGTGCATCATGATCGGCGAGAAGCTGGCGGACATGATCCGGCGCAATCGGCAGTAGTGCCGGCATGCCAGGGCCGGAGCCCTGGCATGCCGCGTCATGCGTCCTGACAACAAGAACGATAATCTTCGAGGTACCTGCCGTGGCCCTGTCCATTCGCGCGCGGATCGTCGTGCTCGCCGGTTTCTGCCTGCTTGCCGTGATTCTGTCGGTCGAGTTCTTCAACATCCGCCAGGCCTACCTGAGCACTGCCATGGTCTCCGGGCACAGCCAGCGCATGCTCGGCGAGTCGGTGTCGGCGCTGCTGCTCGCCCGGGCGGGCGAACAGGGCCGATCCTTCGCCATGCAGTTCGCCGGCAGGATGGCCACCATCACCTCCCTGGCCGACCAGGCGGCGACCCTGCGTGATATCTCGCGGCAGCGCGACGGTCGCGCGCAGGACCTGCGCGACGACATCGGCCGCCTGCTGCAGACGGCCTACCGGCAGCACCCCGATGCCCAGCAACTGTGGATCGCCTTCGAGCCGGACCTGCTGGACGGCCAGGACCAGCGCTTCATCGACGATGCCCGGCATGGCAGCAACGAGCGCGGCCGTTTTGCCGTCAACTGGAACCTGCAGGGTCAGGCGGAGCGCGCCTGGCCCATCGCCGATGCCGACTTTACCCAGGATGCCCCGGGGCCCACCGGGGAACCGTTGAACAGCTGGTACCTGTGCACCCGCGACAGCGCAGCGGCCTGCCTGAAGGACCCGTACAGCGATCTCAATGCCAAGGACCAGCCGCTGCTGACGGCGTTGTCGGTGCCGGTGCTGGACGGCGACCGGCTGCTGGGCGTGGCCGGCATGGACATCCCGCTGGCGGCCTTGCAACGCGAGGTCGAGAAGACCCAGGCCGGGCTGTTCGGCGGGGCCGGGAGAATCTCTATCGTGTCCTCCAGCGGCACCTACGCTGCCAGTGGCAAGTTCCCCCAGGCCCTGGGCAAGCCGGTCGCGGCCTGGCTCGGCACGGACAGCGAGCGGGTAATGCAGGTCATCCGCTCAGGAAAGCCGCAGGTCATCGAGTTCGCCGGTGAGGTGCATGCGATCTATCCGGTGCAGCCCGTCGCCGGCGTGCTCCCCTGGGGGGTGATCGTCGATCTGCCGCGGGAGGTGCTGCTGGCCGATGCCCTGGGATTGGCCGCGCAACTGCAGGCCAGCCAGCGGGACGGCGTGTACCTCAGCGTCGCGGTCGCGGTGATCGCGGCGTTGCTGGGACTGTTGCTGATCGGCTACGTCGCCGGCAGCGTCGCCCGGCCGATCGCCGAGGTCGCGGCGATGCTGCGGGAAATCGCCAGCGGCGACGGTGATCTGCGCAGCCGGCTGCGCTACGCCCGGCAGGATGAACTGGGCAACCTGGTGAACGGGTTCAACCGTTTCCTCGACAAGCTCCAGCCGATCGTGGCGGCCCTCAAGGACAGCGTGTCTCACGCCCGTGCCAATGCTTCGGACAGCGCCGGTATCGCGCGCCGGACCAGCGACGGCATGCAGGTGCAGTTCCGCGAGATCGACATGGTGGCCACCGCCTCCAACGAGATGAGCATGACTGCCCAGGATGTCGCCCGGAATGCATCGGGTGCCGCTGCCGCTGCCCAGGAGGCCGATCGTTCGGCGCAGGCGGGCAGGTTGGTCATCGATCAGAGCAGTGTTTCGATCGGCGTGCTGTCCCGCGAACTGACCTGTGCCCAGGACCAGATCCGGCAACTGGCCGGGGACAGCGAGCAGATCGGCGGCGTGCTCGAGGTGATCCGCTCCATCGCCGAGCAGACCAACCTGCTGGCGCTGAATGCCGCCATCGAGGCTGCGCGCGCCGGGGACAGCGGGCGCGGCTTTGCCGTGGTCGCCGACGAAGTGCGCGGCCTGGCCCAGCGTACCCAGCGCTCGGTGGAAGAAATCCGCCAGGTCATCGAGCGGATCCAGGGCGGCACCCAGGCGGTGGTCTCCAGCATGCACAGCAGCCAGGCGCGGGCCAATGACAGCGTGACTGCCTTCGAGGCCGCGGTGCAGGCCCTGGGCAGCATCGGCCAGGCGATCTCCAGCATCACGGAAATGAACCTGCAGATCGCCAGTGCGGCGGAAGAGCAGAGCGCGGTCGCCGAAGAGCTCAATCGCAATGTCGCGGCGATTCGCAGTGTCACCCAGGCGCTGACCGACCAGGCGGATGGCTCGGCCCGGGCGGCGGCGCAACTGGACGGTCTGGCGCGGGAGCAGATGGCGCTGGTCGATCAATTCAAGGTGTAGGGAGGAGTGCTCATGAAGTTCGCGGATCTGGTGGTGGACGCTGCTGGCAACGGCACGGCGCAGGTGGAGGCACAGGTGTTGCGCCTGCGGGCGGCGGCGCAGACGGACTGGTTCTTTCATCCCGAGGGGATCTTGTGCAAGGCCGATGTGGTTCGTGCGTCGAGGATGGTCGACGAGCCGGTGTTCAGCTTTTCGGCCAGGGTCACGGTGGATTTCGCCTCGGCCTTCGATGCCGGTGCGTTGTTCGTCCAGGTCGATGCGCATACCTGGGCCAAGCTGGCCTTCGAACGCTCCGGGGCCGGGCTGCCGACGGCGGTCAGCGTGATCACCCGGGGAACCTCGGATGACGCCGACGGCCCCTCGATCGAGGGCAATTCCCTGTGGCTGCGGGTGCACTGCACGGGACGGGCGCTGGCCTTCCACTTTTCCTCCGATGGCTGGTACTGGCAGTTTCTGCGCTGGTTCACCTTGCCGGGGATCGAGCGCAGGCCTTTGCGCATAGGCTTCGCCGCGCAGTCACCGACAGGCGAGGGGTGCGCGGTGCAGTTCAGCGACCTGCAGTGGGGGTTGGAGGCCATCGAGGATCTGCGCAACGGCAGTTGACGCGGTATTTCACCGGCCATTGCCCCTGTCGATTCGCTACTATCTCCGGTTTCCCGGCGTGTGCAGAACAACAGGACCCGTGCCCTCCATGACCCTCTTCTACCTCAAGCTCATCGTCACACCCTTGCTGATGTGGGCCGTGTCCCTGGCCTCGCGACGCTGGGGCGGCCTGCTCGGCGGGCTGCTGTCGGGCATGCCGATCACCTCGGCACTGGTCATGGTGTTCCTGTCCCTGGAGCAGGGCAGCGGTTTCGCGGTGCAGGCCGTGCCGGGGGCGCTCGCGGGGCTGGCGGCGGTGCAGGCGAGCTATGCCTGCTACCTGTTCGCCAGTCGCCGCGGCGGCATTGTCCCGACGGTCCTGGTGGCGCTGGCCGGTTATGCCGGCGTGGCCTGGCTGCTGACCCAACTGGGCAGCCTGGCACTGTCCATCGTCCTCGCCCTGTGCCTGATCGTCCTGCTGGTGTGGGCCAGCGGGCGCGAGGTGCCGCCGGCGCAGTTGCCGCAGATCAAGGCGCGCTGGTGGGAGATCCCACTGCGCATGGTCGCCGCCACCAGCCTGCTGATGCTCACCACCGGCACCGCCAACTGGCTGGGGCCGGCGGTGAGCGGCATGCTCGCGCCGATCCCGGTGATCGCCTGGCCGCTGGTGGTGTTCTCCCATGTCCAGGGCGGACGCTTCTCCATGGCCGGGATGATCCGTGGCAACGCCATCGGCGGGGTGGGGGTGATCGCCTTCTACCTGTTCATCGGCCAGTGCCTGCAGCCGCTGGGTATCGCGCTGGCCTTCGGCCTGGCCATTGCCTTGGCGGTGGCGCTGACCGTGGGGTTGGCGACGTTGTTGAAAAAAACGCCCGGCAAAACCGCTGCCGGGCGTTAGCTCAACACAGGCTCGGTGAAACGATGATCTTGACGTTGTGCTCCTTGTTGTTGACCAGTTCCTCGAAGCCTTTCTCGACGATGTGCTCCAGGCCGATCCGCCCGGTCACCAGCGGCGCGATGTCCAGGCGCCCGTCGGCGATGAAAGCGATCACGTCGGCGAACTCGCCGTTGTAGGCCAGCGAACCGAGCAGCTGTTTTTCGGTGGACACCAGTTCGAAGAAGTTGAACGTGCTGGGCTCCTCGAAGATGCCCACCAGCACACAGGTACCGGCCTTGCGAATGGCGTCGATGGCCAGCTTGGCGGTGTGCTTGTTGCCGATGCACTCGAGGCTGACATCGGCACCGAGCCCACCCGTAAGACGACGGATTTCCGCCAGCACGTCGCATTCGTTCGGGTCCAGTACATGGTTGGCGCCCACTTCGCGGGCCTTGGCCTTGCGCGCGGAGGACATCTCCAGGGCGATCACCTGCGCCGCTCCCGCTGCCTTGGCGCACATGATGGTACACAGGCCGATGGTACCGGCACCGACCACCACCACGTTGCGTCCCAGCAGGTTGCCGGCCTTCTTCACCGCATGCATGCCCACCGCCAGCGGCTCGATCAGCGCCCCGGCCTCGGCCGGGAAATCCGCCGGCAGTTTGTACAGCAGGTTGGCCGGGACATTGACCCATTCGGCGAAGGCACCGTTGTTCATCAGGCCGGTGAAGGCCAGGTTCTCGCAGATGTTGTACAGGCCGGTGCGGCAGTAGTAGCAGGTCCCGCAATGCTGGCAGGCATCGGCGGCAACCACTTCACCAGCGCTGAAACCGTTGACGCCGGCACCGAGCTTGACGATCTCGCCGCAGAACTCGTGGCCGAGAATGCATTGGCCCTTGATGCCGGTGAGCGGGTGGGGTGCCTCCACCGGGATGAACACCGGCCCGGCGACGAATTCGTGCAGGTCCGAGCCGCAGATACCGCACCAGTGCACGCGGATCTGCACCCAGCCGGGCGGAGGATCGCCCGGCACCGGCACGCTTTCCACGCGGATGTCGTTGCGCCCGTGCCAGACGGCTGCGCGCATGCTGTTGGGAATGAGGGTCATGGCGTGCTCCGAGTCAATGGCGGTCAAGGAAGTCCAGCATCAGGTCATTGACCGCCTCGGCGGCCTCCAACTGCAGCATGTGTGCCTGCCCCGGCAGGACGTGGACCTCGGCGGACAGTCCGGCGCTGTGGGCGGCGGGGATGATCGCGTCCGCGGTGCCCCAGATCACCAGCGCCGGGTGCTCGCCGCCGTTCACCAGCGCGCGCAGGTCGGCCTGCTGGCGGCCCTCGGCGAACAACGTCGCGGACAACTGGCGCAGGGCCGTGTCCACGCCCTCCAGGCGCTTGTACTTGAGCATGTCCTCGAGCATCTGCCGGTTGACCAGGGCCGGGTCCGAGAACAGTTGCATCAGCGCCGGCTTGAGTGCGTTGCGGTTGCCGGCCTCGACGAAGCCGCGCAGGTAGTCGCCGTTGATCTCCGGCCCCAGGCCGGCGCTGGCCAGCAGGCTCAGCGAGCGCACCCGCGCCGGCGCCAGGCGCGCACAGTTCAGCGCCACCGCGCCGCCCATGGAGTGGCCCGCCAGGTGCGCCCGGGGGATGTCCAGGTGGTCGAGCAGGCCGAGCACCGCGCCGCTCAGTTCGTCGAGGTCGCCACGGGCCAGGACCTTGCCCGACTCGCCATGTCCGGGCAGGTCGAGGGCGATGACCCGGCGTGCGGTCGCCAGCGCCTCATGGTTGAACAGCCAGTTGTTGAGGTCGCTGCCGAAGCCATGGATCAGCACCAGCGGCACGCCGCCTTCGCCTCGTTCGAAGTAGCGCAGGAGGCGGCCGTCCAGCTCGATCTTCTGCGGCGCCGGGCCGCTGTCCGCTTCGGCCCCGCCGGTGGCGGCGAACTCGGCCTGGAAGCGTTCGACCACGGCGTCGATCTCGGCCTCGTCGACCTCGCCTTCGACCACCACGGCCAGCAGCGCGCCGACCGGCAGGATTTCATCCTCGCGCGCCACCTGGCGTCGCAGCACGCCGCCGAAGGGCGCCTCGACGCTGCTGCTGATCTTGTCGGTCTCGACATCCAGCACCGCGTCGCCTTTGTCGATGGCCTCGCCGTCGTGCTTGAGCCAGGTGTCGACGCGCCCCTCGGTCATCGACAGGCCCCACTTGGGCATGGTCAGGGTGTGGATCCGGCTCATGCCACCTTCCTCCCTTGCAGCAGTTCCAGCACCGTGGCCTCGATCTTCGCGGCGCTGGGGATGTACAGGTCTTCCAGGGCATCGGAGAACGGCACCGGCGTGTGTGGCGCGGTGACCTGGCGGATCGGCCCCTTGAGCGCGTGGAAGGCCCGCTCGGCGACCAGCGCGGCGATGTCGGTGGCCAGAGAGCAGCGCGGGTTGGCTTCGTCGATCACCACCAGGTGGCCGGTCTTCTCCACGCTTTCGAGGATGCTCTCGGCGTCCAGCGGGCTGGTGGTGCGCAGGTCCAGCACCTCGCAGGACACGCCCTGGCGCGCCAGGCTGGCAGCGGCGTCCAGCGCCAGGTGAACCATGCGGCCGTAGGTCACCAGGGTCACGTCGTCGCCGTCACGCAGGAAGTTGGCTTCGCCGAAGGGCACGGTATACAGCTCTTCCGGCACCTCGCCCTGCATCGAGTAGAGCAGCTTGTGCTCGCAGAAGATCACCGGGTCGTTGTCGCGGATCGCCTGGATCAGCAGGCCCTTGGCGTCGTAGGGCGAGGACGGGCAGACCACCTTGAGCCCGGGGATGTGGGTCCACAGCGCGGTGAGCATCTGCGAGTGCTGGGCGGCGGCACGCAGGCCGGCGCCGACCATTGTGCGGATCACCAGCGGGGTCACCGCCTTGCCGCCGAACATGTAGCGGAACTTGGCGGCCTGGTTGAGGATCTGGTCCAGGCAGCAGCCGGCGAAGTCGACGAACATCAGTTCGCACACCGGGCGCAGGCCGCGGGTGGCGGCACCCACCGCCGCACCGACATAGCCGATCTCCGACAGCGGGGTGTCGAGCACGCGCCCGGGGAACTGGTGGTAGAGGCCCTTGGTGACCCCGAGCACGCCGCCCCAGGCGTCGTCCTCACCCGGCGCGCCGGCGCCGCCGGCATTGTCCTCGCCCATGATGAACACCGTCTGGTCGCGGCGCATTTCCTGGGCCAGGGCTTCGTTGATGGCCTGCTGGTAACTGATCTTTCTGGCCATGATGGCGCTCCTCTTGTCGTTCTGGATTCACGGATAGGCGACGTAGACGTCGCTCAGCAGGTCGGCGGGGGACGGCTTGGGGTCGGCCTTGGCACGGCGTACGGCGTCCTCGATGGTGGCTTCCACCTCGGCGTCGATGGCGTCCAGCTCGGCAGCCTGGAGCAGGCCGGCGCGCACCGTGCGTTCGCGGAACTGCATCAGGCAGTCGCGGGTTTCCCGGTAGTGCTTGACCTCGTCGGGATGGCGGTAGGTCTGCGCGTCGCCCTCGAAGTGGCCGTAGTAGCGGGTCAGCTTGACCTCGATCAGCGACGGCCCTTCGCCGGCGCGGGCGCGCTCGATGGCCGCGGCGGCGGCTTCATGGACGGCGAAGAAGTCGAAGCCGTCCACCGTCACCCCGGGCATGCCGAAGCCGGCGGCGCGGTCGGCGATATGGTCGCAGGCCACCGACCAGTTCGCCGCGGTGGCCTCGGCGTAGCCGTTGTTCTCGGCGACGAAGATGCACGGCAGGTTCCACACCGAGGCCAGGTTCATCGCCTCGAACACCGCGCCTTCGTTGGAGCCGCCGTCGCCGAAGAAGGCCACCGCCACCGCGCGGTTGCCCTTGAGCCTGGCCGCCAGCGCCGCACCGGCGGCCAGCGGGGCACCGGCGCCGACGATGCCGTTGGCGCCGAGCATGCCCTTGGACAGGTCGGCGATGTGCATGGAACCGCCCTTGCCCTGGCAGACCCCGGTCTTCTTGCCGTAGATCTCGGCCATCATGCCGTACACGTCGACGCCCTTGGCGATGCAGTGGCCGTGGCCGCGGTGGGTGGAGGCGATGCAGTCCTCGTCGTCGAGGTGGGCCATGACCCCGGCGGCGGAGGCTTCCTCGCCGGCATAGAGGTGGACGAAGCCGGGGATCTCGCCGGTGGCGAACTCCACGTGCAGGCGTTCCTCGAAGGCGCGGATGGTGCGCATCACGCGCCAGGCATGCAGCAGTCGTTCAGTCGATAGCGTGGACATCTTCTTGTTCTCCTGGGTGGTTCACGGTGGTCCCGGCGACGGCCAGCAGGCGCTGGTGAGCGGCCCAGGCCAGGGCGGCCTCGACGTCGATGCTCAGCGGGCCGTCCAGTTCGAGGGTGATGCTGGGGTGATCGCTGGCGGCGAACTCGATCTCGCGCTCGCCGTCCAGGGCCAGGGTGCCGGCGGCCAGCAGCGGTCGCCGCGGCACCCCGGGTTCGAGGCTGCCGCAGGCGACGATGCCGCAGGCCTGCAGCAGGCCGGGGGCCAGCGGCGCGAGCAAGGCCTGGTCGGCCTCGACTGACAGGCGCAGCCAGCTGCCGCGCGGGCTGCGCCGGGACACCGGGTTCCACAGCCCGCACAACGACGACAGGCCGATGGCATGGGGCTCGGCGAAGGCCGCGTGGATCTCGGCGATGTCCTCGGCGCGGCTGATGGCGCGGGCGCCGGTGAAGGTCAGCGGCGATACCGCGACCTCCACCAGGGCGATCTCGTCGATGCCCCGCGACGGCAGGCGGACCCGCAGGCGCTTGTTGCGGCGCAGGGCGATGTCCGCCGGGATCCGCCCGCTGGCATAGAGTCCGCCCGCCAGGCCGGCGCCGGTGGCTTCGCGCAGTTCGGGAAAGGCGTTGTTGGTGCCGGTGGACAGGCACAGCAGGGGGATCTCGCCGACCTCGGCGGCCACCGCCTTGTGCGTGCCGTCGCCGCCGAGCACGGCCACCAGGCTTACCCCGCGTTGGGCCAGCAGGCGCGCGGCCAGGCGGGTGTCCTCCACGCTCTGGCGCAGGGGCATGTCGAGGAACTCCAGGCGCGGCCAGTGGCTGTCGCGGGCGTGGCGTCCGGCGCTGGCCTTGAGCACGGCGGCGGCGATGCCGGTCATGTCCGGCGGCATCAGGACCTCGTCGATGCCGGTGGCACCGAAGGCGCCGAGCAGGCGCTGGACCACGGCGGCCTTATCGGTGCTGGAATGGAGTCCGGCGTTGGCCGTCAGGCGGCGCAGGTCGCGGCCGGAGGCGGGGTTGGCGATGATGCCGACGCGCAGCGCGGCCTGCGGGGCAGGAGTGGACATGACGCACCTCTGGTTGTTGTTGTGGGTGCGGGACGAAGGCCCGGTATTGCCAGGACTGGAGCAAGGGCGGTGCCAAGGTGCCCTGGCAGCGGGGAAAACCGCGCAGCAGAGCGGTCGAGGTCGGTGCCGGGGCGGCAGGCCGATCCTGCCGGTGAGACGGCTCATCTCAGCGCCGGGTGGGGGGGCCGCGAGACGCCGAGACGCAGCGTCTCAGCCCGCGACCGGTTGTCCGCAGCACTTGTCGTGCTCCCGGGGCGGGTCTTAAATGAGCCCCACAAGAACAACGAACCAAGCCGTGGAGGCTCCATGCTGCCTGCCTCGTCGAAAGCCCACGTGGACTGCGTCAGTCGCGTGTTGCGTCATGCCGGTCGCCTGCCTGAAGCACCGGTGCCGAACCTGATCCTCGATTCCTGGCGCCGCTCCATGGAGCAGCACCACCTCGATCCGGGCTCGCTGCAGGGCCCGCGGATCCTCAGCCAGACCCTGCTCAAGGAGTATCGCGAGCGCGCCGAGAGCTTCCTGCGCATCGCCGCCGACGAGGTCTCGCGCCTGCATGGCCGGGTGCGCGACGCCGACTACTGCGTGCTGCTCACCGACTCCCAGGGCAACACCATCGACTACCGCGTGGAGTCGGCGATCCGCGCCGATTGCCGGCGTGCCGGCCTGTACCTCGGCACCTGCTGGTCGGAAGGCGAGGAGGGCACCTGTGGCGTGGCTGCGGTACTGACCAACGGCGTGCCGGTGACGGTGCACAAGCGCGACCACTTTCGCGCCGCCTTCATCGGCCTGACCTGCTCCGCGGCCCCGGTGTTCGACCCCTGGGGCGAACTGCTCGGGGTGCTCGACGTGTCGGCGGTGGAGTCGCCGGACGACCGCCGCAGCCAGCACCTGATCCGGCAGATGACGGTGCAGAGCGCCCGCGACATCGAAAACGCCTTCTTCATGCACAGCACCCGCGGGCACTTCGTCCTGCGCGCCCACGGTACCCCCGGGTATGTCGACAGCCGTCCGGACTACCTCTTCGCCTGGGATGCCGAGGGGCAGGTCCAGGCCCTCAATCCGGCGGCGCGCCAGTACCTGCTGGAGCGCTACGGGCAGTTGCCGCGGCATATCGGCGAAGTCTTCGACCCGGACCTGCTGCGTGCCGCCGGCGACGAGCACCCGCGGCATGTCGTCGAGCACGGCCTGCACGTGCGCCTCAGTGCACCGCGGCGCACCCTGAGCCTGGCGCTGCCGCAGCGCGATGCCGGCCAGCTGGATCCGCGGGTCGCCGAGCACCTGCGCCTGGCGGTGCGGGTCAAGGACCGCAACCTGCCGGTGCTGGTCCACGGCGAGACCGGCTCCGGCAAGGAGGTCTTCGCCCGTCAGTTGCACGAGGCCAGTGCGCGTCGCGACAAGCCCTTCGTCGCGCTGAACTGCGCGGCGATTCCCGAGAGCCTGATCGAGAGCGAACTGTTCGGCTATGTCGCCGGTGCCTTCACCGGTGCCGAGCGCAAGGGCGCGCGCGGGCTGCTGCAGCAGGCCGATGGCGGCACCCTGTTTCTCGACGAGATCGGCGACATGCCGCTGGTCCTGCAGACCCGCCTGCTGCGGGTGCTGGCCGAGGGCGAGGTGGCACCGCTGGGCGCGGCGCGGCGGCAGACCGTGGATATCCAGGTGATCTGCGCCAGCCACCGCGACCTGGCCGCGCGGGTGGCCGAGGGGGCTTTTCGCGAGGACCTGTATTTCCGCCTCAGTGGCGCCTGCTTCGAACTGCCGCCGCTGCGCGAGCGCAGCGACAAGCTGGCGCTGATCAACCGCATCCTCGATGAAGAGGCGGCCCGTTGTGGCGTGCGTGCGGCACTGGGGGACCTGGCCCTTGAGCGCCTGCTGGGCTACCGCTGGCCGGGCAATGTGCGGCAGTTGCGCCATGTGCTGCGCTATGCCTGCGCCATCTGCCCGGGGGAGCAGATCCGCCTGCAGGACCTGCCTGCGGAGTTGCATGGCAGCGCGCCGCCTGGCGAGCGCGAGGAGGCCCCGTCCAGCCCCGAGCGCCAGGCCCTGCTCGACGCCCTGGTATGCCACCGCTGGCAGCCGGGACCGGCAGCGCAGGCCATGGGCATTTCCCGGGCGACCCTGTACCGGCGGGTGAAGCAGTACGCCATCGTGATGCCGCGGGTCAGGGGCTAGTGTGGTGTTTCACAAATAACGACCATGACTCGCGGCGCTTTTTGCGCTCATGCGGCGTTGTCGCTCCTCGCCGTAGCTGGGCTACGACTCGTCGCGCCGCCTTGCCTGAGCACAAAAATCACTCGCGACTCATGGGTCGTATTTGCAAAACACCACACTAGCGTGGTGCCGCTCGGGCTTCTGCGGCGGCGACCGTCTGCCGCGTCCCGTACAGCCACACCCGGGCGGCGATGGCTGCCACCGCGAGGGTGCAGAACAGCAGGCCGCTGACGAGGGTGCCCGGCAGGCCCATGCGGGTGAGGAACCAGCCACCGCTGCTGGCGCCGAGCGTGACCCCCAGGTTGATGAAGGCGATGTACAGGCCGGTGACGAACTCGGGGGCCTCGGGAGCCTCCGCGGTCAGCCACACCTGGGTGACGATCAGGCCGCTGGTGTGGGTGGCGCCCCACAGCACGACGATCACCAGCATCGGCAGGATCGCCGGGCTGGCGAAGACGTGCAGGAGCAGGTACGACGCACCGAGCAGCAGCGGGTGCAGCAGGGTGGTGGCCACCTTGTGCCGGGCCAGCAGCCGGCCGGCCAGCAGGTTGCCGGCCACGCCGCCGACGCCGAACAGGATGAGCATGCCGCTGATCACCTCGCCGCTCATGCCGGCCTCGCGGGACAGGTACTCGGCGCTGTAGGCGTACACCGAGAACATCGCAGCGAAGATCAGCGTGGACGCCAGGATGTTCAGCCACAGGGTCGGCTTGCGCAGGATCGCCAGTTGCTTGCCGTAGGGGGCCTTCTGTCCGGCGAAGGTGTCCGGCAGCCGGGCGATGATGCCGAGGCCGGCGATCACGTTGACCACGCTGCAGAACAGGAACGCCGCTTCATAGGAGAAGCGCGCGGCGATCCAGGTGGTGACCGGCACGCCGAGGACCATGCCCATGCTGGTGCCGACGAACGCCCTGGCCGTGGCCTGGGTGGCCTGTTCCCTGGGGTACAGCGAGACCACCGCGACGAAGGCCAGGGAGAAGTACACCGGATGGAAGAACGCCGGGAGGATCCGCAGGAGCGCCAGGCTGCCATAGTTCGGCGCATAGGCCGACAGGGCGCTGGCGCCGGCGAAGATGAACAGCGACAAGGTGAGGATGCGCTTGCGGTTGTAGCGCGAGAACAGCAGCACCATCAGCGGACCGAACAGTGCGATGACCAGGGCGAACAGCCCCACCAGCCAGCCGGCTTCGGCAGCGCTGACGCTGTAGCGCTCGATGATCACCGGGAGAATGCCGACCACGCCGAATTCCAGGGTGTAGACCCCGAACAGGCCCAGGGCGATGAAGAACAACGGGTTGAACGGTTTCATGGGCGACGCTCTGCAGTGATGGTTTGCCTGGGGCCAGGGTTCATGCGCCGTACACGGCGTTGCACAGGTCGACGGTGAAGCGGCCGGACATGCCTTCGAACGCGGTGTTGCTGAAGGCCACCACCGACAGCTGCTGCGCCGGGTCGACGAACCACGAGTGGCCGAACGCACCGCCCAGGCGCCAGGTGCCGGGCGACTCCGGGGTCTGTGCCGCCTGCGGGTCGGTGAGCACGGTGAAGCCCAGGCCGAAACCGCGTCCGGGCCAGTTGGCCAGTTCCAGTGGGCCGGTCTGCACGCTGCCCAGTTCCTCGACCAGGCTCGCCGGCAGCAGGGCGCCGCCGCCCTGGCGCAAGGTTTCCAGCAGCACCAGGAATTCCTCGGCAGTACCGACCATGCCCGAGCCACCGGATGGATAGGCGCTGTCGTCGAGGGCGCGGTCGGCGTCCATGCGGATGCCCGCGGTGTCGTCGAACACCTCGATCACTTCGAGCCCCTGCATGCGCCGTGGCGCAGGGTCGGCGTTGAGGTAGGCGGCGCTCAGGCGGCTGCGGTCGACCACGTGGTAGCGGGTGTCGGTCAGGCCGAGCGGCTTGCTCACCAGATGCTCGATGGCGCTGGCCAGGTCGGTTCCGCTGACCCGGGCGATCAACGCGCCGAGCACGTCGGTGGCGATCGAGTAGCCCCAGGCGCTGCCCGGGCGATACAGCAGCGGTACGCTGGCCAGGCGGCGGATGTTCTCGTCCAGGCTCAGCGGCGCGCGCTCCAGGCCGTCGCACACGCCGGCACGGGCGTAGGCGCCGCCGCCCCGCGCCTCGAGGAAGCCATAGCCCAGGCCCGCGGTGTGGCTGAGCAACTGGCGCAGGGTGATGGTGGCGTGGCTGCCGTCCGCCTGGCGTGGCTGGAACTCCGGCAGCCAGCGCGCGATGGGCTCGTCCAGGCCGAGGCGACCCTGGGCGACCAGGGCCAGGGCGGCGACCGAGGTGATCGGCTTGGTCACCGAGGACAGGCGAAACAGCGCATCGATCGGCATTGCCTTTCCCGCTTCCCGGTCGGCCAGGCCGGCGGCCCTGCGATAGATGACGCGACCGTAACGGGCCACCAGGACCACCGCGCCCACCAGGCGCTGGTCGGCGATGGCGCTGTCCAGGACAGCGTCGATCCGCGCCTGGATCGGGTCGATGGCGATGGCGCCGGATAGCTGGAGGGTTTCTTTGCGGGTCATGCAGGCGACTCCCTGTGTAGTTGACGGAGGCCATGCTAGGTCGCAGACGGCAGGGGAAACAGAGGCTAGAATTCCGCACACATCGGACGTTTCAGTCCGCAATTTCGCACGACAGACTCAAGGACAGGGCGTGGACAACCTCAGTGGTATCTCGGTGTTCGTGCAGGTTGCCGAAACCCGCAGCTTCGTCGCGGCGGGCCGGCAACTGGGGGTGTCGTCCTCGGCGATCGGCAAGAGCATCGCCCGCCTGGAGCAGCGCCTGGGCGTCAGGCTGTTCCACCGCACGACCCGCAGCATCAACCTGACGGCGGAAGGCGCGCTGTTTCTCGGGCGCTGCCGGCGGGTGCTCGACGAACTGGAAGCGGCGGAGCTGGAACTGTCGAGCAGCAGCAGCGAGCCGCGCGGCCGGCTGCGGGTCAGCCTGCCGCTGGCCGGGCAGTTTCTCTTCAGCCTGTTGTCAGGGTTTTCCCGGCGCTACCCGGACATCCACCTGGAGCTGGATTTCAGCGACCGCCTGGTGGATGTGGTGGAGGAGGGCTTCGATGCGGTGGTCAGGACCGGCGCCCTCGACGACTCGCGCCTGGTGGCGCGGCGGCTGGGGGCGTTCCGCTTCCTGCTGGTGGGCGCCCCGGAGTATTTCCAGGCCCATGGCGTGCCGGCCAGCGCCGCCGAGCTGGGCGAGCATGACTGCCTGCTCTATCGGCTGCCGTCCACCGGCAAGCTCGAGCGCTGGCCGCTGCCGGAGCAGGCGCACAACGTCACCAGGAGCCTGCGCGTGGTGCTGGTCTGCAACAACGTCGACATGCTCCTCAATGCCGCGCTGGCGGGGCGCGGCATCGCCTGCCTGCCGGAGTTCGTGGTCAAGGCGGCGCTGGCGTCCGGGCAGTTGCAGGCGGTGCTGAGCGAAGAAGTGACCCGCACCCTGCACTTCAGCGTGCTGTGGCCGCCCAGCCGCTTCATCGCGCCGAAGCTGCGCTGTTTCGTGGATTTCATTTCGACGCATATGTGAGGTGGGGCTGGCGTCGCCAGGGCCGGACTCACTGCCTCGCCACCGCCAGGAACGACGCCAGGCAGGGGTTGCCATTGTCCGGGTGCCAGGTGATGCCGAACTCGATCTCCGGCGAGTCGGCCAGGGGCAGGAAACGCAGGCCCGGCAGCTTGTTCCTGGCCATGGCCGACGGCACCAGCGACACCCCCAGGCCCTCCGCCACCAGGTTGACGATGGTGCCCTGCAGTTGCGTGTACAGCCTGACCTGCGGCGCGAAGCCGGCGGCCTGGCAGCGCGCCATGATGTGGTCATGGAGCAGCGGGGCAGTGTTGCGCGGGGTGAGGATGAACGGCTCGTCGCGCAGATCGCCCAGGCTCAGGTCGCGACGCCTGGCCAGCGGATGCTCGGCGGGCAGGGCGATGCACAGGGTTTCCGTGTGCAGGGGCTGGTAGCACAGGCCCTGGTGATCGGACTGGCGGAACGACAGGCAGACATCGTTGAGGCCTTCGGCCACCGAGCGTTCCAGCTCGGCCGGCATCAGTTCGTGCAGCGACAGGCCGACCCCGGGACAGGCCTGGGAGAACACCTTGATCAGCCGGGGAAAGCCGGTCCAGGCCACCATCGAGGTGAAGGCGATGCGCAGCTCGCCGCGCTCACCACGGGCCACCGCCTGGCTGGCACGGATCGCCGAGTCGAAGGCCGCCATCACCTGCGCGCCGTTGCGCTGCAACTCCCGGCCGGCGGCGGTGAGGCTGACCGAGCGCGAGTTGCGCTGCACCAGTTCGCAGCCCATGGCCTCTTCCAGCGCGGAAATCTGCCGGCTCAGGGAAGGTTGCGCGAGGTTGAGGCTGGCCGCGGCATGGCCGAAGTGCAGATGCTCCGCCAGGGCAAGGAAATAGCGCAGTTGTCTGAGTTCGAGCATTGATGCCTCCAGGCTATGGATCAAGGCATTTTAAGTCATTGGACCGTATCGAAGCGGATTCTTACACTGGCGCCTGTTCGTCGCCACTGGAAGCGCCATGCACACCGTTCTCGTCGTTGTCGTCCCCATCTTCGCCCTGATCCTGGTCGGTTACCTGTGCCGCAAGAGCGGCAAGCTCGGGCCGCGGGCGGCCTCCGAAATCAACCTGATGGTGGTCTGGCTGTGCCTGCCGGCGCTGTTGTTCAAGGTCACGGCAACGGCGTCCTGGACGCAGATCTGGCAACCCGGCTTCGTCCTCGCGTTCGGCGGCGGGACCCTGGCGATGTTCCTGCTGACCCTGCTCTGGCGCTTGTGCAGTGGCCACGGCCTGGCCACCGCGGGCATCGACGGGCTCAGCGCGGGCTATGCCAACACCGGCTACATCGGCATTCCGCTGTGCGCGCTGCTGTTCGGCGACGCCGGCCTGCAACCGGCACTGATCGCCACGCTGATCGTGGTCTGCGTGCTGTTCGCCATCGCCGTGGTGTGCATCGAGGTCGGCCTGCAGGCCGAGAAGCACGTGGGCCGTGCCGCCGCGAAAGTGCTGCGGGCGCTGGCGAAGAATCCGCTGGTGCTGGCGCCCGCCGCCGGCGGTCTGTGGGCCTGGAGCGGGTTGGGCATCGCGCTGCCGGTGATGCACTTCCTCGACCTGCTGGCCGCGGCCACCACGCCGTGCGCGCTGGTGTCGCTGGGCTTGTTCCTGGCGCAGCCGGCCCCCCGGGAGAACAGCAGCGCCTGGCCGCTGGTGGCGATGAAGCTGCTTGGCCAGCCGCTGCTCACCTGGGTGCTGGCGTTCAAGGTACTGGCGTTGCCTTCGATGTGGGCAACCGCGGCGGTGCTGCTTGCCGCGCTGCCCACCGGCACCGGCCCGTTCATGCTGGCGGAGTACTACAACCGCGAGGCGGGGGTGATCTCCAAGGCCATATTGCTGTCCACCCTGGGCTCGCTGCTGACCCTGGGCGGCTTGCTCTATGGCTTTCACGTCAGTGCGTGAACGCCGCCGTCACTGGCGCGACAGCTCGCGCAGTACCTCCATCGCCCGGGCCGCATCCTGCACGGCGACAAACACATGATCGTGGTAGTACGCCGCCAGCACATTGCAGCTGATCCCCGCCTTGCCCAGCGCGCTGGCGAACGCCGCAGTCAGGCCGACGGCCTCCAGGGCGGAATGCACGGTCAGGGTGATCCACGCCGCCACGTACTCGTACTTCAGGCCCAGGGCGTCGGCGCGGCGACGTTCGAGGATGACCGTCAGGCCTTCCTGCTCGCGGAAACTGCCGAGGGTGTCCTCGCCCTGCAGCACCGTGGCGTCGGCCAGGCTGCAGAACACGTACTCGCCGTCGTTGAGGATGGGGTGCAGGTTGCGCAGCAGCGCGGTGAGGGATGTTTCGCCAGCCATGTCGGGGCCTCCACTGGAAAAGGTCGCCCAGTCTGCCGCCTGGGCCGGCGCAAGTGGAATCAATGTTGCTGATGCCTGATCAGGAAAACTGCTCCAGCCATTAAAAAAGCTGCCCCTCAGGCCCGGATTCCATCGTTTTTCAAGGCTGTCCGGCGTCCCTATAGTCCTCGCAGACCAGTCGACACAGGATGCGAGACAGCACCATGAACAACGACACGAACGCCGGCATCGGCACCCGCGTGGTATGGGGCGGGGAACAGCGCGAGCATCCCTACAACGCCACGCAGACCCCCATCGTCGCCAGTGCCGCCTACGGCTACCGCGATATCGACGGATGGTACGACGTCGCCCTGGGCAACGCGCCGGGCTTCATCTACAGCCGCATGAGCAACCCCACCGTCGCGGTCCTCGAAGACAAGCTCTGCGCGCTGGAACAGGCCGAATCGGCGGTGGCCTTCAGCACCGGCATGGCGGCGATCAGCGCTGTCCTGCACAGCTTCCTCGGCCAGGGCAAGCGCGTGGTCTCGACCCGCGACAGCTACGGTGGCACCAACAAGATCTTCGAGGAATTCCTGCCACGCCAGGGCGTCGCGGTGACCCTGTGCGACACCAGCGAGGCCATCGAGCAGCAGATCGCCCTCGGTTGCGATATCGTCTACCTGGAAACCCCGAGCAATCCGACCCTGAAGATCCTCGACATTCCCCGCCTGGTGGCCGCGGCGAAGCGGGTGGGCGCCCTGGTGGTGGCCGACAACACCTTCGCCACGCCGCTCAACCAGAACCCGCTGGCGCTGGGCGTCGACGTGGTGGTGCACAGCGCCACCAAGTTCCTCTCCGGCCATGGCGACGTGCTTGGCGGCGTGGCCTGCGGCGCCGAGTCGCTGATGGCGCGGGTGCGGCACTACCGGGAGATCAACGGCGCCGCCCTCGATCCGTTTTCCGCCTACCTGATCATCCGCGGCATCAAGACCCTCGCCCTGCGCCTGCGCCAGCAGCAGGCCAGTGCCCAGGCCATCGCCGAGTACCTGCGCGGGGAGCCGCTGGTGGAGTCGGTCAACTACCCCGGCTTGCCCGAGCACCCCGGCCACGCCATCGCCCGCGCGCAGATGCGCGGCTTCGGCGCCATCGTCAGCTTCGTCCTGCGCGGCGGCATGGACACGGTGGTGCGGTTGCTGCCGTGCCTGCGCTATGCGCACTGTGCCGGCAACCTCGGCGCGGTGGAGACCCTCTACGGGCCGGCCCGCACCACCAGCCATGTCGAGAACACCCTCGAGGAACGCCAGGCCCTGGGCATTTCCGAGGGGCTGGTACGCATCTCCGTGGGCATCGAGGACACCGCCGACCTGCTCGCCGATCTGCGCCAGGCCTTCGCCACGCTGAGTCATCAAGGACGTGATGCAAGCCACGGGCGGCACCGGGAAGTGCCCGCCTGAGGGTGGCCGCGCCCGGATGCCGGGCCGCCCTGTCATGAAAACCAGAACAAGAACAATCGTTGGCACCTCGCTTTCCACTGCCCCGTTGCCAATCCCTTCATGAGAACCCAGACATGTCCAGCCAACACGCTCCGCACACGCCGGAAACCCCGGCGGGCTACAAGAAAGAAATGCACACCCGGCACATCGTCATGCTCGCCCTCGGCGGCGTGATCGGCACCGGCCTGTTCCTCACCTCCGGCTACACGGTCAACCAGGCCGGGCCGCTGGGCGCAGTGATCGCCTACATGGTCGGCGCCGTCATGGTCTACCTGGTGATGGTCTGCCTCGGCGAACTGGCCGTGCAGATGCCGGAGACCGGTTCGTTCAGCAGCTATGCCACACGCTACATCGGCCCCGGCACCGGCTACACGGTGGCCTGGCTGTACTGGCTGACCTGGGCCGTGGCCATCGGCTCGGAATTCACCGCGGCGGGCATCCTCATGGTGCGCTGGTTCCCCGACACGCCAGTGTGGATCTGGAGCGCGCTGTTCGCCGTCACCGTGTTCACCAGCAACGTGGTGTCGGTGCGCCTGTTCGCCGAGACCGAGTTTTGGCTGTCGCTGATCAAGGTGCTTACCGTGATCGCCTTCATCGTGATTGGCGGTGGTGCCATCTGCGGGCTGTTCGAGGTCAGGCACGTGCAGGGCATCGGCCTGTCCAACTTCACCCGCGAAGGCCTGTTCCCCACCGGCCTGCTGCCGATCGCCATGACCCTGCTGGCGGTGTCGTTCGCTTTCTCCGGCACCGAGCTGATCGGCATCGCCGCAGGCGAGGCGAAGGACCCGCAGGTCAGCGTGCCGCGGGCCATCCGCACCACGGTGATCCGCCTGGCGCTGTTCTTCGTCGGCACCATCTTCGTCCTCGCCACCCTGTTGCCGCGGGAGCAGGCCGGCCTGGTGGAAAGCCCGTTCGTGATGGCCTTCGACCTGATCGGCATTCCGTACTCGGCGGACATCATGAACTTCGTGATCCTCACCGCACTGCTGTCGGCGGCCAACTCCGGGCTGTACGCCGCCTCGCGGATGCTCTGGACCCTGAGCGACCAGGGCCACATGCCGCAGTGCTTCGCCCGCCTGTCGCCACGCGGCACGCCGGTCAACGCGATCATCCTGAGCATGGCCGGTGCCGTCGCCTCCCTGCTCAGCAGCGTGGTGGCCCCGGATACCGTGTACCTGGCCCTGGTGTCGATTTCCGGGCTGGCGGTGGTGGTGGTGTGGATGAGCATCGCCGCCAGCCAGATCGCCTTCCGCCGTCACTACGTGGCCCAGGGCGGACGGGTCGAGGACCTGCACTTCCGCGTGCGCGGCTACCCCTGGGTGCCCCTGGCGGCGATCGCCTGCTGCGTGCTGGCCTGTGTCGGCATCGCCTTCGACCCCGAGCAGCGCGTTGCCCTGTACTTCGGCCTGCCGTTCATCGCCTGGTGCTACTTCGTCTACGGGATCACCCGCAGGCAGCGCGCCCAGCGCCTGGCGGCCGGCGCCGCCGAGGTTGGCGCGGCCTGAGGGTTGCGGTTCATGATGAGCGGATTCCCCTGCGCTCGAGGTCGTGCCGATGAAACAGAAGTCCCTGCCGCCGCTGAACTGGCTGCGTTCGTTCGAAGTGTCGGCACGCGCCTTGAACTTCACCCATGCGGCGGACGAGCTGCACCTGACCCAGGGCGCGGTCAGCCAGCAGATCCGCCAGCTGGAGAGCCACCTCGGTGTCGACCTGTTCAAGCGCTTGCCCCGCGGGCTGGCGCTGACCGAGGAGGGCCAGTCGTACCTGCCGGTGGTGCAGGACGCCATCAGCCGCCTGGCGGTGGGCACCAACGAGATCTTCGGCCAGCACCGGCGTCGGCCGGTCAAGGTGCGTGGCAGCCTGTCGTTCCTGCAGTACTGGCTGGCGCCGCGCCTGGCGGACTTCTGTCGCGAGCACCCGCAGATCGATATCCGCTACATCAGCAACCTGTGGGTCAAGGAGCCGGACGGCGAGGACGACCTCGAAGTGCGCTGGGGCAATGGCCAATGGAGCGGCCTGCATGCCTGGCGCCTGACCTGGGACCTGCTGCTGCCGGTGTGCGCGCCGGCGCTGCTGGACCGCTCGCCGCTGCGCGAGCCCCGCGACCTGCGCCACCACCCGTTGCTGCACGTGCTGGGCTACGAGGAGGGCTGGGGCTACTGGCTGCGGCGGGTCGGCGCGGACGACGTCGACTACTCCCGCGGCCTGCAGTTCGACACCCTGATCTCGACCCTGCGCATGGCCGAGCTGGGCCAGGGCGTTGCCCTGGCGCGTTCCTCGGTAGTCGAGGAACTGCTGGCCGGCGGGCAACTGGTGGCGCCGTTCAGCCAGCGCATCGAGGCCAGCGAATCGTTCTACCTGGTGCGCGAGCAGGGGCGGCCCTTGCCCCCCGATGCCGCGCTGTTTTCCGACTGGCTGGTGGCCCAGGCGCACCGGCCGCTGCCATCCGTCCTGGGGTGACTGCATGGATTACCTGAGTACCCGCAACGGCGCGACGCCTGTGGGCTTTCGCGACGTGGTGCTGTCCGGCCCGGCCGCCGATGGCGGGCTGCATGTCCCGGCGCGACTGCCGGCGCTCAGCGCGCAAGCCATCGCCAGCTGGTCCTGGCTGCCGTTCGACGAACTGGTCTGGCGGGTGGTCTCGCCCTTCGTCGGCGATGACCTCGACGAGCAGACCCTGCGCAACCTGCTCAGCGACAGCTACAGGGATTTCGGCCACCGCGCCATCACCCCGCTGCAGCAGATCGGCCACAACGAGTGGATCCTGCAGCTGTTCCACGGACCGACCGGCACCTCGAAGGACTTCGCGGCGCAGTTGCAGGCGCGGCTGGTCCGGCATTTCCTCGCGCAGTCGGGGGGCGAGGCGCTGGTGGTCGGTGCCACCAACGGCGATACCGGCGTGGCGGCGATCCAGGCCTTCGCCGACTGCCCGCAGGTGCGCCTGGCGGTGCTCTATCCCCGCGATGGCGTGCCCGCCGACCGCCTGGCCACCCTGCAGGCGGCGGACCCGCAGCGGGTGCTGCTGTTGCCCCTGGACGGCAGCTTCGACGACTGCCAGACCCTGGTCGCCCGGTTGTTCCGCGCCTGGCCGCTGGCGGGGGTGATCCCGGTGTGCTTCAACTCCAGCAACTGGGTCGGCGTGCTGGCGCAGATCGTCTTCTACTTCCATGCCGCCCTGCAGCTGGGCGGCGGTACCCGGCCGGTGGGCTTCAGCGTGCCGGCGGCGAGCTTCGCCGAGATCTACGCCGGCTTCGTCGCGCAGAAGATGGGCCTGCCGATCAACCAGGTGATCGTCTCCACCAACAGCAACGATGCCTTGCACCGTTTTCTCCAGTGCAACCGCTACGCCCGCCATGCCAGCCGGCGGACCTTGGCGCCGGCCATGGACTTCTCCCTGTACTCGAACCTGGAGCGCTTCATCTGGGCGTTGTACGACCGCGATGGTGCGTGCGTGAAGGCGCTGATGGCGGACTTCGAGGCGAGTGGTGAACTGAGCATCGGCAACCCGCAGTGGCTGCAGGCACGGGTGCTGTTCGACTCCTATGCGGTGGACGAGGCCGAGGTGCGTCGGGAGGTGATCCGGCTGAAGGCGGAAACCGGCCAGGTGGTCGACCCGCACACGGCGCTCGGGGCGCTGGCCGGGCGCCTGCACCGGCGCAGCCTGGGGGCGCCGATGGTGACCCTGGGCCAGATCGCCCCGGACAAATCCGCGCCGTTGCTGCGTGAACTGGGCGTCTGGGAGTACGACTGCGCGACGCCGCCGGCCAGGCCCGACGCTTCGCCCGGCCTCGCCCGCGACGACCTCGACGGCCTGTGCCGGGCGCTGCGCGCGGTGTGCCCATGAAACGCCTCCTCGACCCGCTGGACGAACGCATCCTCGCCGAGCTCACGGCCAATGCGCGGATGGCCCATGCCGAGCTGGGGGCCAAGGTCAACCTGTCGCGCAATGCGGTGCGCCAGCGCATCGAGCGCCTCGAGCGGGACGGCGCGATCCAGGGCTATACCGTGCGCCTGGGCGAGTCGCGGCGTCCGACGTCGCTGATCAGCGCGGTGATCTTCGTCTACCGCCACGACCGCATGCGCGGGCACGACGTGCTGGCCACGCTGCGCGGGATCCCCGAGGTGGTGCAGTGCGAGGTGCTCAGTGGCGAGTTCGACCTGATGCTGCGGGTCAACGCGGCGACGCCGGAGCGGGTGCATGCGGTGTGGAAGGAGATCGCGGGGATGCCGGGGGTGGAGAACACCGTGACATCGTTCGTGCTGTCGGCGGTTTTCTGAGGGCGAACGCTGCGCCCTTGGCTTGCCGATAACCCCATGGGTAGGAACTTTCCCAAAGTTTTCTCGCAAATTCTGACCGTGGCCTTCCGGGGTCGAAATCCACGAGTCGAATGCCTTACTGTCCGCGCCGGAAATTTGAATCGATCCGGCAGGAATTTCACAGAGTTTGCACTGAAATCATTCAATTTGTTTCGAAATCAGTGTCCGCTTCCCCGCGCACTCGCGTTTTCTTTGGAGAACGCCACGCTCCAGGGCTGAAGTTCATTGCTGGGTATTTCTTCGAATACGT